>Ga0209530_1000828_pt1 | contig 17539 bp, 15 predicted proteins | sample BlaSpr_A8_Ref_O1_FD_187987 | JGI IMG/M metagenome (GOLD analysis project Ga0209530, IMG submission 187987) | Forest soil microbial communities from Thunder Bay, Ontario, Canada - Black Spruce, Ontario site 2_A8_Ref_O1 (SPAdes) (version 2) | ecosystem: Environmental > Terrestrial > Soil > Boreal...
CTCGCCGAATTTATTTACCAAGTCATCCAGTCGTCTTGGGTCGCGCGCTGTGGCGACTAGTCGATCGCCCGATTCGAGCACAGCCTCCGCAATGTTCCGGCCCAAACCGCTGGCGCTGCCGGTTACCAACCATACTTTGTCCATGAATACCTCCCTTTGTTGCCTAGTTAACAGGTCGTTTGAGCTCTTCCCTCAACTGGGAGGGCGTCGTCCCTTCCCACGTTCGGAAAGCTCGATAGAAAGAATTCGAATCCTCGTAGCCGAGCAGGTACGCCACCTCTGCGACATCGATATCCGGCCGGTTGAGATACTCGCGCGCCAGTTCCTGGCGCGCCTCCAGAAGCAACTTACGAAAAGTCGTCCCGTCGTCGTCGATCCGCCTCTGCAGGGTCCGATCGCTTAGCCCAAGCTCACGCGCCACGGCCGAGACGTCGGGACGGGCCCCGGCCAGCAGGCGTTTAAGAATCCATTTCACCTGCTCGCTCATCGAACGCTGCGCACGTTGCTCTTTCAAAGCTTTGTCGAGTTGTGGGTCCAACATTTCAAGCAACTCGGCATTGTGGGTGAGGAACGGCCGGTCGAGATCGGCCGTGTGGAGGACGAGGATATTCCGGCGCGCTCCGAATTTGACCGGGCATTTGAAATAAGCTTCGTGGACCCTGGTCGCTTCTGCTTTGCGCTTGAGCTCCACCCTTTTCGGATTCACCGGATGCCCCGTACCACGGCGACCGAGTTCAACGAATGACGCAAAGGCTGCGTCCGTCAAGAGGGGCGGCGTTTCCTCCTGCGCGTGTTGCCACACGGGCTCGATTAAGCATTCGTCCTTGCCGATCTTGATTTGCAGCTCCTCGGGCGTACACAATTGCTTGAAGCGGGCAAGGCGAGTAAGAGCGTCCCGGTAGTCGCGGGCGAAGTAGGCCGCCATCGTTGACGGCGGCCGATTTCCAACATCGATCTGGGTGGCAATCTTCAGGCCTGCGGCGGGATCGGAAGAAAGCTCGCCCACGGCACGCCAAAGCGCGAAGAACTGCGCTGTCGTCACAAGGTTCTTCTTTCCGTCGTAGACCGTCACTGGCACCCGCGCCTGGCTCAGCACTGCTGCCGGCGTGAGTCCGATCTTAGTGATCCCTATCCAAAAGGCTTTCGCGGCTTTGAAGCGGTCTGGTACTCTTACGGTCATCTTTCTCTCACTGCTTAGCTTCGACACGGCCTTCATTTCGGGACATTTCTCGGGTTAGCTGATGATGGCTTTGGGCTCCAGATACTCCTGCAGTCCGAAGATCCCGCCTTCCCGACCAATTCCCGATTGTTTGAACCCTCCGAAGGGAGCAAACGGATCGTGGCCTATTGTATTGATGAGGACCCGGCCGGCAGCAAGTTTGCGCGCCACACGGTTCGCGCGTTCCGGGTCGGCCGAGCTTACGTAAGCGATGAGCCCGAATTCCGTGTCGTTGGCTATTTCAATGGCTTCAGCTTCCGTCTTGTACGTCAATATCGACAAGACCGGTCCGAAGATCTCTTCCTTCGCGATCCGCATGTCGCGCGTGACGTTGGCGAACACGGTGGGCTTCACGAAATTCCCATCCTCAAGCCCGGAAGGATGACCTTCCCCGCCGATAACGAGTTCCGCGCCTTCCTCGATGCCCGACTGGATGTATTCCTGAACGCGCTTATACTGCTTTATGCTGGCCAATGGGCCGAGAGTCACATCCTTGTTTCGCGGATCGCCCATCTTGATTTGTTCGACGGCCGCTCTCACCAGTCGCTTCACTTCGCCCAGCCGGTCTTCCGGCACGATCAGGCGCGAAGCCGCGATGCAGGCTTGACCGTTGTTCAGGTAACAGGCTGCGACAGCCATCGGAATGGCAATGGAGAAATCGGCATCATCCAGAATGATGTTCGGCGACTTGCCGCCGAGTTCCAGCGTCAAGCGCTTCATCGTTTCCAGGGAGTTCTTCGCGACCAGTTTTCCGATCTGCGTCGAACCGGTGAACGCGATCTTTTGAATGTCGGGACTTTTCGTCAACTCCGTCCCGACGACCTCACCGAGGCCGGTCACGAAATTGATAACGCCAGGAGGCAAACCGGCTTCATGAAAAGCGTCCATCAACACTTCCGTTTGCATCGCGCTCATCTCGCTGGGCTTGATGACAACAGTGCATCCGGCGGCGATAGCCGGAGCCACCTTGATCGCGATCGAACCGGCGCTCGAATTCCAGGGCGTGAAGATGCCCACCACGCCCGCCGGTTCCATGACGACTTTGGAAGTCCCGACAGTTCTTTCCAGATCGAAGTCCTTGAGAACTTCTTTGAAGTGCAGGAAAATGTTCGCCGCGAGGTTGTTCGAGCCCTTCGCGCGGTCTTGCGGAGCGCCGTATTCCAGAACCGTCGCGTCGACGAGTTGATCCATACGCCTGGCAACGGCATCATGCAACCGCTGCAAGCAGTCCATGCGGTATTCCTTGCTGCTTTGCGAAAAGGTATTGAACGCCTCCTTGGCCGCGGCGATGGCCTGTCGGGTGTCGATCTCATCCGCCATGGTGACCTTGCCGATAACCCGGTTGTTGGTCGGGTTCACCAGGTCAACGACCTGGGTCCCGTGGGGTGTGACGAACTTGCCGTTGATGTAGGCGCGATCAAAGGTTCTTACCAGAGCTGCGGTTTCGTTTTCGTTCATTTGCCTTTACCCTTATGACATTCAGCAATCTTTGCCCAACTTCGCCTAAGTCTCTCTGGACCCGGCTACAATTTCATTCTGGCCGAATAACGCACGGGAGTAACTAGCAAAAGACGCCAATCCTCTTGCAAAATATGCCAAACGGAGCGATAGCATTGCTGCCGTGGGCCGTCATGACGCCGAAGAGAGGGCGACTCGCCGGCAGACTTCCGTGCAGAAATCCAGAAATGCTTCGACCTTGGCCGGAGCCAACCGTCGCGAGGGCCGGATCGCGAAAAGGGGAAACGTCTCACCCGGCCAATCCGGAAAAAGATCGACCAGCGTGCCATTGGCGACCAAGGGCTCGACACTAAGCGCGAGGACTTGGGCAATTCCCGCGCCCGCCACGCAAGCCGCGATCATCGTGTCCACATCCGCAAGCATCAACCGGCCGGCAGTATTGACCGGCACCATCTCTTCGGCGCGGCGGAATTCCCACTCGAAAGGCTTGCCGCGCTGCGGGTCCATGTATTGGATGCAGTCATGGTCGGCAAGCGCCTCCGGCGACTTGGGTCTTCCGCGCGTCTTGATATATGACGGTGCGGCGACGGTGAGTATGCGGGTTTCGAGAAGAAGGCGCGACGACATGGTGGACGCCGGCTGTGGGCCGAAGCGAACAGCTATATCGACTCCCTCCGCGATAAGGTCCCCGGCATCGGGACTCTGGACCAACATAAGAAAGAGCTCTGGATAGCGCTGGTGGAATTCCGGCAGATGCGGCGCGAGGATGTGGCGGGCAAAAAACGAATTCAGGCTTGCCCTTATCGTTCCTTTGGCTGTGAATGCCGCGCCCGCGGCGCTGTTAGCGGCCTCCTCAATGCCCGCAAGGTGCGGCGCGGCGAGCTCGTTGAGCCTCGCGCCCTCCGCAGTTAACCGAAGGGTCCGTGTTGTGCGGTCGAGCAGGCGCACTCCCAGCCGCTGTTCGAGGCGTGAAATAGCCCGGCTGACCCCGGACGCCGAAAGCCCGAGCAGTTCAGCGGCGCGTGTGAAACTGCCCCGTTCGACTACTGTTGCCAGAACGGTAACCCCCGAGAGCACGCGTGCATCCATAATCAACCCACCATCTTTGACTTTCGTCACAAATCATATGACCAATCCCTACTTTATTCAATGATCAGAGCGGAGTAAATTCAGAAGTGCAGGCGGCCCCCGATGGGCGCCTTGAGCTGAAAGGAGCTTTTAAATGTTTGTTATCAATGGCATTACCGGAAAAGTTGGAGGAAGAGTCGGCGACATCCTGCTCGAAGCCGGTCTTCCGGTCCGCGCATTGGTGCGGAGCGTCGAGAAAGGGGCATCCTGGAAGGCTCGTGGATGCGAAATCGCCATCGTTCCTGATGCCGAAGACGCGCAGTCGCTTGCGCAGGCTTTTGCGGGAGCAACCGGCGTCTTCCTCATGAATCCGCCCAACTACGATTCCGAGCGCCACTTTCCCGATATTGAGCGCTCGGCAAAAGCAACAGCAGAGGCGATTGCCAAGGCCAAGCCCGAGAAGATCGTCCTTCTTTCAACCATCGGCGCGCATGTCCAGGAGTTCAATCTTCTAAACCGCTCCACCCTGTTTGAACATATGCTGGCGAATGCCGGAGTGCCGGTGGCCTTCCTCCGTGCCGCATGGTTCATGGAGAACGCCGCCTGGGATCTTGCCGCCGCGCGTTCCGGTCGAATCGAGAGCTACCTGCAGCCGCTCGACCGCAAGATCGACATGGTGAGCGCCAAGGATATCGGCCGCGCGGCGGCCGACCTGCTGCGCGAGGAATGGTCCGGCGTGAGGATTGTCGAACTTTCCGGTCCGCAAAAGTACAGCCCGCGCGATGAGGCAGCCGCCTTCGCTACTGCTCTTGGCCGAGATGTGAAAGTGGTGGAAGTACCGCGTGCCGAGTGGGAGCAACGGTTCCGCCGGGAAGGCATGCAACATCCCGAGGCCCGCATACGTATGCTTGACGGTTTCAACGAAGGCTGGATCGATTTTCAATGCGAGGGCACAGAACGCCGCACAGGCACCGTCGAACTCGCCCAGGTCCTGAGCGAAGTGGCGGCGGGAGCTTGATGGCCCCATCCGGGTGTTTGATCGAAAGGAGATAGTTCATGTCACGCATTTTCGTAACGGGCTCCTCCGAGGGACTCGGACTAATGGCCGGCCGGCTGCTTTCGGAGCAAGGCCATGACGTCGTACTGCACGCCCGCAACACCGCGCGCGCCCAAGATGCCCGGCACGCGCTTCGCGGAGCCGAGGTTATCATCGGCGATGTCTCGACCATTGCGGGCGCCAGAAGCGTCGCAGAACAGGCGAATGCGCTTGGCCGCTTTGACGCCGTTATTCATAACGTCGCCGTCGGGTACAAAGAGCCACGCCGTGTCGAGACCGGCGACGGACTGCCGCAGGTGTTTGCCACTAATGTTCTGGCGCCCTACATATTGACCGCGCTCATGCGGCGGCCGCAAAGACTCATTTACCTGAGTTCCGGCCTTCATCGCAGCACAACTGCGGAACTCGATGACGTCCTCTGGCAAAAGCGTCGCTGGGACGGTACCACAGCCTATTCCGAAACCAAACTCTATGACACGATGCTCGCCTTTGCGATCGCGCGTCGCTGGCCAGACGTTTTCTCAAACGCGCTGGAACCGGGCTGGGTGCCTACAAAGATGGGCGGTTCGGAAGCACCAGACGACATCAACCAGGCTCATCTCACGCAAGCTTGGCTCGCCGTGAGCGACGACGCGCTGGTGACGGGACAGTATTTCTATCACAACCAGCGGCTCGCGCCGAACCCGCAAGCCGAGGACTCCAATCTTCAAGACCAATTGATTGCGGTGTGCGAGAGATCAACGCAACTCGCCCTTCCCAACTAGCGCAAAACTTTTCGCATTCACTTAATCGCAAATGTGATGGAGAAAAAACATGCACGACTCAATGAAATTATTCGCTGCGGCAGGCGGCGCTTTGCTTTGCGTTTCGCCTGCGTCGGCCCAGTAATCGGGCCGTTTGTCCGCCGAATACCTGAAGCAAGCGACGCCGCTGATCCATTGGCCGAAGGGCTTGGAGCCTCGCAACGTCGATGTATTTCTGCATAACGAGGGCTGGATCGATGCGCCCCCGGCTGTTGTCTGGAAAAACCTGGTGGACGCCTCGCAGTGGCCGACGTGGTATTCCAATGCGGCGGACGTCCAGATCGAAGGCGGCCACGACGCCCTCGAGCAAGGCGTGAGCTTCCGCTGGAAAACCTTCGGCTTACCGATTGAAAGCACTGTTGATACGCGCACGCCAAACCGCGAGATCGGCTGGTCGGTGCACAAGGCCGGCTTCGAGACTTGTGAAGACTCTTCGTAAGGGCAAGTTACCGTGGGAGAATCCGCGCGTGTGCGGACCGGGCTCTACTTCGCTGGCGCTATTCCCATCGGACGCTTCCTGGCAGGCGGTATGCGTCCTGGTGGCGATGAAGGCAAGTGGAAAATACAAGCAGCAGAATCGCTGAGGCGAATTACTTGGCTTGGACCTACGGGATGCGTTCGAGCGCGGGCGGATGCCAAGTGCCGTTGAGGATTGCTTCTTCAGGCCAATAAAGGCGAATGGTGAGATTAAAGGTTCCGTCGCCAGAAGGAAGCCAGTTCGATTCCTTCTCGGGTCCGGGGTTCTGGCTCTGGAAATAGATGTCCAGCGAGCCGTCCGGGTTGAATTTTAATGGATCGCGATCGCCGATGGCATAGCGGTGGATTGGATTCGCAATGAAATAGCCATCTTTATCGTAAGCAGTAAGCGACCAGAAGGCACGCACCGGTGGAAGGACGGCTTTGTCGAAGTGCATCCGGTATCGCATGGAGCCGCTGAGGAGTTGCCCCGCGCCGTCCGCGCTGCTGTTCAGATAAATCGCGTCCTCGGGTGGATTCGCACCTATCGCAAAACGCGCGATGGCAGCTCGCGCCATGTAGTTTGTTCCATAGCGTCCGATATTTTTGTTAAACCCTGCCCAACCTGGCTTGGTGGCCGCAGCTGCGGTAATCATTTGTTCGACGCGCGCGGACGCGGCATGAGCGCCTTGATTGATCGCTTGCTCTTGTTCCTGGCTCAGCTTCGACGCGTCGAAATCTTCTCCCGGAACGATGCCAAGACGCGCCAGATCGGCAATCATTGGAGTATCGGACGTATGCGGCGGGTTGGCCTTCATGGCCTTGGCGAAAGCTGCGAAGAAATCGTCCGGCTCCATCGCTTTGACGCGATCTGGTGGCGTGGGGCCCACAGACTTTCCGAAGGCGAGTGCGGAGCCGAGCTTCTGCTCTCCATTCGGATACGCGCTCAACGGCATCATGCGCATGCCCTTCTGAAACGCGTGGACATTGTCGTAATCGGAGGCGCCGTTGGTTTGCGTGCGGCCGAGCAGCCAACCAATGTTGGTCGGCGCATCCAGGCGCGTAACGTGTTCTGGAAGTCTGCCCTTCCAGTTCGGCCCAACGACAGCGAACCACGCCTCGGAGGTTCCGGTCGTCCGTTTGCCCGGGTCGGCGAACGTTTCAGTCCACGCATCCATGAATTGCAGCAGGTAAAAGCGTCCCCCTGAATCGGGAACGTGGATGAGAATTGGCTCCTTCGCCAGATCGAGCCAGGCTGTCGAATAAAGCGTGTCCGCGTTGGGCCGGACGATTTGCCGAATGTCGGGGCGCGGAAATTGGGGGACGTGAGTGAATTGATTAACAGACTGTGCGCCGCGAGTTGCTTCCAGAAGCACGAGGGGATAAGCGTAGATGTAGGCTCGTTCTGCGATATCGTGGAGGCCAGCGGGGGCGTTTTGTCCGTGGAGTGCGGCAGCGGCGAGAAGAGTGGTCACGAGGGGCCTCATAAGTCCTTTGGCGGAGAGACGAATTCTTCCAGTCGAGCCTATCATGCGCGGCAAACCATAGGAAACCTCTAGTCTAAATCACCTTGGGTGCGAGATTCCCGAATCCAGACTTGCCGTCGTGTGGCTCCACCGAGCATGGATTTACATGTCTCAAAAAAATTCGGAGCGTACTTGCGCTTCAAGATTCGTTCGGGCAGATAGCGGCAAAGATCAGGTCCCACGCAACTGATCGCTGGTCCGCCCGTGTACAGATGGAATCAGTCGCAAAGGGCAGTACCTGGCGGTTATAATTATCGGACCAGCATCGCCACGCTGCGTTGGCGGGAATCGAGGCCTACAAGGTAATTTTGATGAGCACTTCCATAACCCAGCCGGCAGCCCCAAACACCATAGGCATTAGTGGATTCTTCACCGACGCCGGCTTCGACTTTGTTACCCGTTCGATGATCGGTTACGCCGCGCAAGGTGTGATGGACGTTGGGCAAGTCTTCGCCACCATCGCCCGCATAACGGACGGCAATGCGGACAGCTGGTACACCGCGTGGCGGGCGACGGCGGAAAAGCTTCACGGCCAAGCCAAGGCCAGTCTGGCCGCGGGGCACACGGCCACGGCGCATAGACGGTTTCTGGCCGCTTCCGAAGGCTACGCGCAGGCCGTCGCCTTCTCCGACGGACAGAGCGATCAAGCGACCTTCGCTCCGACCTTCGCTTTGCAGACCGAATGCTGGGAGTTCTTCATCGATAGCGCGGCCGGACGAATCGAACGCGTCGCCGTGCCGTATGAAAAAGACGTGCTGCCTGGCTTCTTGTTCCGCCCGGATTCCTCGGGCGCGAAAAGACCGACCGTCGTCATGACCAACGGCAGCGAGGGCTCCAAATCAGGGCTTTGGGCGTGGGGCGTCGCCGCGACACTCGCCCGGGGATGGAACGCCTTCATCTATGACGGCCCGGGCCAGCAAAACATGCTGTTCGACAAGGGACATCCGTTCAGGCCTGACTGGGAAGCCGTTCTCACACCCGTGGTCGACGCTTTGACGGCACGCGGCGATGTCGATGGCTTAGCCCTTTTTGCCTACGGCTGCAGCCAGGCAGGTTACTGGGTTGCACGCGCGCTGGCTTTCGAGCATCGCTTCGTAGCAGCCGTCGTTGATCCTGGCGTCATGGATGTAGCGGCGAGCTGGCTGGCAAATATACCGCCGACCTTGGTCGCCGTTTTGAAGGCCGGAAAAAAGGACGAATTTAACGCCGCGATGGCGATGGCAGCCAGGAATCCGAAAATGGCGGAGGTGATTGCGGCGCGCGGCCGTCCGTTTGCCAAGCCTAGCGTCTACGACACGTTCAAGGCTGCCATGGAATACAACCTTCGCGAGGTGATCGGTCAAATCAAGACGCCGCTTCTGATAACCGATCCCGACGAAGAGGCATTCTGGCCGGGACAGTCGAAAGAAGTGTACGCGCAGCTCACGGGCGAGCGCGAAATCCTTCATTACTCGCGCGAAGACGGAGCCAACTGGCATTGCGAGCCGATGGGACGGCTGGAGGTGGAGCTGCAGATGCTCGACTTTTTCCAGGACCGCCTGGCGCGGATTATCAAGTAACACCCCGGCTGAGCCGAGAACCGCGCCTCCGCTATCGCCGCTCTGCGAAATCAGATACGAACCTCGCTCTCTGCCGGCGCGGTAGACTCCTCCCCGGAGCCGCGCTCCGACCGCCAAAGGCATGATCTGCCGCGCAATATCCCGAGCTGATATCCGGTATCCTCAATCATGTTATTTCCCGGCTCTCCCGGCGTCGCGACGGCCATGGGGCTGTTCGCGTTCGTCTGGCTTATCATCTTCTTCACCAGCAAGGGGAAGCCGGTCGTCTTCGATCCCGGCGGAAGACATGGCGAGTTTGGCAAGAGGCTGCTTCCCATGTACCTGGACATTACGAAATTTGTTCTGGGATTGGCCGCCGGGTCTATCGTCTTGCTTGTCGGTTCGCTGAACTTCAATCAGTCAAGTGGCCGCTCTCTAAGGCCCTTCGCATCGCCTTTGTTCCTGGTGGCCATGAGCATCATCTACGGAGTCCTTTTCATGATCTTCCTGGCTCTGAACTACGAGCACCATTTGCATCATCCGAATGATCCGCATTCCTACACTTTGTTCAAGTACACGCGGAACCAGGCCCTGGGCTTCAGCGCTCTCCTTTGTTTTTGTATCAGCTACATCTGGCTGATCGCGGCGGCGACCACATGAGAGGCGTCGCCTGCGGGCGAAGCGGATAGATTTACTAACGACATGCGGATACTCAAAAGATTCCTGCTCACGGCGGCCATTCTGATAGTGGCCGTTGCCGCTTTGGCTGTCTACCTGCTGCGCGGGGGATTTCGCCGATTCGACATGACGCCGTATCCGGTTTCTCGCGCCGCGTTCACAAACTGGAACGATGTGCTGGCGCATCCGCGTGACATCTCATTGACGACGTTTCAGACCGGCGTTGTCCACATGGACGCGTGCCTGAACCTCGACCCAGCGAGCCCCAGGCAAGCCGACTGCGACCATGCGCCGCGCGATCTCGCCGTGCTGGTTCACTGGGTACACCATCCCCGCTTCGGCGACTTCCTGATCGACACGGGCTTCGACGACTCCTTCGCCAAACATCCGCCCTACGGCAGCTACACCGAGGCGATGAAGTTCTTCACTTGGGCCAACGGCGTCACCAACCGGCAGGAACCGGGCATGGATCTGGGGGCGCAACTCGCGCGTCTGAACCTGCGCCCGAAGGCGGTGTTCTTCACCCATCTTCACCCTGATCACACCGGGGGCGTTTCCGCACTCGGGCCCCAGACTGAATTTGTCTTCGGCAAGGCCGAAGCCAGCTTTTTAGCGCGTGCCGCCACAGCGAACCACTTCCCAGCCAACGCGAAGTTTTTCAGCATCGATTTCCCGGCTGCGCCTTCAATGCCTCCGCTCGGGCCGTGTGTGGATCTGCTTGGCGATGGGTCCTTTTGGGCCATCTCCGCGCCCGGTCATACCGACGACGACATGGCGTTTCTGATCAACGGCGCATCGCCGACTCTTTTGACCGGCGATGCAAGCCACTTCGCCTGGGGGTTCAAGACCGGCGTCGGACCAAAGGGGTGGAATGACGCGGGAACCGCTCGCGGCCGCGTAAGCCTGGAGCGGCTGCGCGCCTTTGCGAGAGCGTATCCGAGCGTGAAGATCATATACGGACACGAACTGGGGGTCGAGTGACGACAATGATGACGATCCTTGGTGCCGGTGGCCCAATCGGAAACGAACTCGCCAAACTGCAGGCAGCCCAGAACAGGCCATTCCGTTTGGTAAGCCGCAACCCGAAACCAGTTGCCGGAGGGGCGCTGTTCCCGGCAGACCTCGCCGATAGGGAGCAGACCATCCGGGCAGTCGCAGGCTCGACTGTGGTGCACCTGCTCGCCGGCCTCAAATATAACCTTGGGGTCTGGCAGGAACTCTGGCCGCGAATCATGGCGAATACCATCGAAGCCTGCAAGCGGGCGGACGCGAAGCTGATCTTCTTCGATAACGTCTATATGTATGGGAAGGCCGCGGGCCCGATGACGGAGAACACGCCGTACGCTCCCTGCTCGAAGAAAGGAGAGATCCGCGCAAAGATCGCAACAGCCCTGATGGATGAGGTGCAGGCCGGCCGTCTGAGCGCCATGATCGCGCGCGCGGCGGATTTCTACGGACCCGAGACCCAAAACGGCGTGCCGAATGTTCTGGTCTTTGAGCCTTTGTCGAAAGGCTCGAAAGCATCATGGCTGGTCAATGCTGCCGTACCGCACGCGCTGACCTTTACGCCTGACGCCGCGCGCGGCGTGGCCATGCTGGCGGACCGGGAGTCGGCGTGGAACCAGGTGTGGCATCTGCCGACGGCGCCCAATCCGCCAACCGGCAAAGAGTTCATCGCCATGGCCGCAAGTGAATTCGGAGTGGCCCCCAAATACCGGGTGCTGAGCAGGCCGATGCTTCGGCTGGCCGGATGGTTCAACCCCCAGGTCCGCGAATCGTACGAGATGCTGTATCAGAGCGAGTCTCCCTACCTGTTCGACTCGACAAAGTTCGCCAATGAATTCGGCTTCGCGGGAACCCCCTATCCTGACGGAGTCCGAATCGCTGCCGATTCCTACAAGGGGAAGGCGCGGGCTTAAGCTGAGTCACACGGAAGACTTCGTTCTGCGTGCCTTTTTTATCGGTGTGGGCGCCTGTCATCTCCTTAACCTTAACGGCGATGACGGCTTCGCGCACCCGGCTAAGCTATTCGGAGAATGGCGCTCCAGCGACGAGGTCTGCAAAATTTGGAGGTGTGAACCCCTCAACGTATCGAATGCCAAAATCCCGAAGAATGTTGTCAACCGCCGTCATCGGTTTCTGACGAACGACGGTGCAAAGGCATCCTTTGAATCCGTCCTTGAATGCCAGCCGAGGAAATGCGGTTAGGATCGCCTGCTGTTTCTCCCGCGAGATGCGATCAAGACCGGCGCCAAGGACATCAACCGCGATTCCTGAATGAGTCATCACGACTTCGGGCTCTTTGTGGAGAGCGAGTGTTGGGGTCGTGTGAAGTGCAATAGCGTCCCACACAAGCTGCGTCTGCTGGGCCGAGATGCCGCGTTCTTTCAAGAATTCGCGAGCCGCATTCGCGCCGTCTACCTCGAAGCGATTCGCCCCGTTGTACCGCTCGGTCAAACCGAGATCGTGCAGGATCGCGGCTACAGCCAAGAGCTCAGCGTCCGGTGCTATCGCGGCGCTCTCTGCAAGGACGACTGCGAACAACCAAGAGCGCTGAAAAAGCCCAACACTCATCGCAAATATGAAGCCGTGCTCAACCGCTTCGGGGAGTTCTTCCGCAACGGCGTCTCGATCGACGCGATCTCCGGTGACGACCTGACGCGCTTCGTCGTGACGCTTAAGAAAGATCATGGCTTGGGATCCAATACGATCCTGCACAACGCGGTCATCGTCGCGCAGTTTCTTAAGCGCCATGGCAGGAGCGGGATCACGAAAGAGCTACCGCTACCGGAGCGCATCACGCCGCTTGTGAAGATATACCGCCACGAGGAGCTTGCCCGCTTCTTTGCAGCTTGTTCCGATCAGGAACGTGCCTTGTTCGCCACGTTTCTGCTGACCGGTTTCCGCGAGCAGGAAGTGATGTTCCTGCGCTGGAGCGACGTGAACTTCGAGTTGCGGACCGTGCGGGTGACCTCGAAACCGGAACTGGGATTCTACCCGAAGCGATGGGAAGATCGTGAGATTCCGGCCCCGGTGGAACTCATCGAAGAGCTTCGGAAGCATACGCATCGGCCGAACTGCCAATTTGTGTTCCCATCTCCTACCGGGAACCGCGAACAGCACATGCTGGATCACTGCAAATCTATCGCGAAGCGAGCCAAACTTGACCCGACAAAGTTTGATCTGAAGACGTTTCGTTCCACCTATGCCACGGGAATGCTGCGCAGGGGATTCGATGTACGGACCGTGCAGCACTGGATGGGCCACAAGTCCCTCGAGACCACGATGCGCTACCTGGCGCCGGCCACCGATGTTCACGACGAGTTGGACCTGGTGACCATTCCCTCCGTCGGGAAGGCCGCCCCGGCGCCGCGAAAGTCCGTCGCGCGAGACCCGTTCTCTTCGGAAGGGAGGACGATCGCATGCCCGCGCCGAAGGGCCGGTTCCCGCCGGCGCGCCAAAACGCGGTACCTCAGCATACCGAGCCTTTGCGCATGAGCCAGTGCTGGATGCGCCGATCCCAGTGGCCGTTGAAAGTTGCTCCTGAGACAATTGACAGGAGGGACGGGCAACCGATGTGCATGATCGCTTGGATGAGATCGAAATCCCCGGAGTCACAGAATCTGCGGTTCCCAAGAAAGCGCTGGACAGTGAACGCCTACTCGTGGCCCCACAGAAAAAGATGCGGCGATAGGCCGTTCGCACAAAAACAATAAGCACCAAAAATACGCCTTGGCTTGGGCAACCGGGAGGGTAGTTTTCGCGCGAGCCGATCTTCTGGGTTTTTGAATAGAAGGTTAGTCCCAAGCCCGGGACCGGCCCGCTCGTTACGATTCACCAGCCGTGGTGAATTGCTTGACAGCGCTTTTCGCCCCATCCTCCGTGCCATTGGCCTCCTCCGAATCGACCGTGTAATAGTAAGTTGTCCGCGGCTTGAGGTTGTCCAGGCGCACCCGGAAAACTGTCGAGGCGTGGTCCGGGTTCAACCTGATAGGAGATTTCGCAGTCTCGCTCAGGTTCTTGGGATCGGTACCATAGTGCACGACACCGTAATGCTCGGGCGAGGCTCCGGGGTTGTTAGTGGTCCACGTTATTATCGTCAGAACTTCCTTGGTCATTTCGATCGCTGGCCCCTGAGTAATCTGGACGCGCGCGGCTCGTGGAGTAGTTGGACTTACTTGAGCACCTATAGGTTTTGAAGTGAGCAGACAGGTGACCGCAGCTGTTACTGCGAGCTTCAGTAGCAACGTGTTCATGTTCAGATCTCTTGCAAGAGTTTATTCATGTCCGGGCAATGCGACTAACCCGTGCGTTTTGAAACTACGGAATCGGCGGACTAGCGGCCGGCGGCGCGCCGCAGATAGCCGATGCACAAGGCGGAAGGGGCGGAGTTGGTATAAGGCTCCCGTTACCTTGCCTCGAAGGCGAGCAATTGGGGTCAGTTACGGGGTTACAGGTCATGCACGTACCGGTAAAGGTGTCGATGTTCGGATAAGGTCTCGTGAATCCGTCCGTAAGTATCTCAAGGAAGGTGACAATCTGGTCCTCCTCTTTATCGGAAAGGCCGAGATTACCGGTGGTCATGTCGATATTGTTCTTGACCTCGGGCAGAGGCCAGCACGTTACTTTTTCGATCGTTCCGGGCGGGCAGTGTCCGGAAGTGACCGGGAACGCAAATTTGTCGCGCGTGTTGTAAAAGTGTACGAGTTGCTTCAGGCTCTTTAAATAGCCGTTGTGAAAGAACCCCTTCTGGAAATAAGGTCTCGAGCCGGCTTCGGTGGTTGGACACTGTGGCGGTGTCATGGCCACATCGCGCGCACTGGATACCTGCATCTGGCCGTCGACACTTGGTGCGGATTGTGTCCAATTCGAGTTCGGGTTCGGCCCCGAGCCAAAGCCGCTTCTGAGAAAAGTTCCTAATCCCAGATCTCTGTAGCCGAAGCCATAGGGATTTCCGACGAACCCTAAGGAATCCGGCGTGGTCTCATAATAGAAAGCATTCCTGGGGTTCAGAGGCACACCTTCGTTGGCTGAACCGAAGCAGGTGAACAGCGGGTTCACCGTGGCCGCCGAACCGGTGTCGTTTTGATTTGGTTTCAAAGTGGTTCCTCTTCCATCCAGGTGACAGGAATTGCAGTTGCCTTTGCCATTGAACAGCTCGAAACCCGCCATCTCGTCAGCTGTCAGCTTATACTTACCAGCCAGGAACGCGTCGAATTTAGATGAGAAAGGGCTAACCTGCACGGACTGTTCGTATGAGTCTATAGACTGCCCCCAATGACCATACGCGACGTTAGCTTTGGTACGGTCTTCGGGAGTTAGGTCGATTGGCGTCGTGTTCCCCCGGAATGTCGAGGCCCCGCCAGGAATGTCGCAAATGGCCTCGGTGTTTCGTGGAAACTTGATGTCTAACAAGCCGTCGCCCCACACCAGTTCAAAAAGAGGTCTGTACGCGGCGGTGGTGAGGCGGAATGCCACGCAGGCGGTGTCGGGGAAGCCCATTTCCTGAGTATCGACGGGAGGACCTTGCGCCTGTTCGGCGTCTGGATTCCTCAACAGAACTCCGGTTGCGCGTGAATCATAAAAGTTTCCGCCAAAGAAGAGACCTTGTGTTTGGTTGTACTGCAGTACGGGAAAGAACGGAGCATACGCATGTCGCTGTGGCGTCCGCTTGCCAACGCGAAAGTGAGCAGTTCCGGGATAAGCGATGATAGTCAGATTCACCGACGGGATGGGTCCGCCAAATCCGGCATACGGCATGTGGCAAGACATGCACGCTTGATTTCTGTTGGGCGACATGTTCCTGTCGAAATTCATAAGCTCGCCGAGCGTCTCTATCGCCTCAGTTCCGGTATTCTGCAAGGTTGGCGGCTGACCTCTCACAATCGGGAGCGCTAAGGCGTGCCATCGTGCAAGTGCTCGGTTCTCGACGAGATCTACCTCCCGCAGAACCCTCTCTACTTCTGAATTCAAATCGCCCGGCAAGATACCAGGCGGGTAGGGATTGTAGGCGGACGTCATTCCCTTCTTATCATCCTTGTTGCGTTGTACCGCTGACGTACAGGAAGACAGCAGCACCGCTGCGATTCCGGCCGCGCAGATTGTTACCGTGCTAATCGACTTGGTTGGTTTCATCGCCCATCCCCTTCCTAGGCTGTGCTCAGGACTCATTTCTTGGCGGTCGGTTGGACCCACTTTTCTGAATTACAAGTTTGTATCAGGGTTCTGCGCGTCATCACTCGCGGGCTGAGTGAGCGATCCTCGCCTCAATGTTCGCAGTCGTTTGCAGACCCGGTGCAGCGTTGGTGGCACGGTCTGCTAGCATTTAAACTCTCAGGAACGCGAGCAGGTCGGCATTGATGAGGTCCGCATGAGTAGTGCACAAACCATGCGGCGCTCCGGGAATGAGCTTCAGTTTTGCACCCTTGACCAATTTTGCGGCGAGAACCGATGCGTCATTCACCGGCACAATCTGATCCGCCTCACCGTGGATAAAGAGAGTTGGTACATCGATCTTTTTGAGGTCCTCCGTAAAATCGTCTTCTGAGAATGCCTTCACGCACTCGTAAGACCCAATGATGGAAGACTGCATGCCAAGTCGCCAGAACTCTTCCTGGACACCTACGGAAACCTTTGCATCCGGCTTGTTGTAGCCAAAAAACGGAGCGCTCACATCCTTGTAGAACTGAGCGCGATTCCCGGCAATACCGCTGCGGAGCCCGTCGAAAACAGAGAGCGGCAAACCACCGGGATTCTTCTCTGTCTTTAGCATCAACGGAGGCACTGCGCCTATGAATACCATTTTCGCGAGGCGCTTTGTACCGTGACGACCCACGTACCGCGCGATTTCACCGCCTCCCATGGAATGGGCAACGAGCGTGACATTCTTCAGATCCAGCGTTTCGATGAGTGTGGCCAGATCATCCGCGAACGTATCGTTGTTATAGCCGGTCCAAGGCTGGCTCGAGCGGCCGTGGCCACGACGGTCATGAGCGATGACACGATAGCCCTTCTGACCTAGAAATAGCATCTGTGCGTCCCACGCATCCGCATTGAGCGGCCAACCGTGCGAGAACACGACCGTCGATCCCGTCCCCCAGTCCTTGAAATAGATTTTCGTTCCGTCTTTGGTAGTGATCATGTTCATGTCAGTTTCTCCTTGGTTATTCCCATCCGGGGCAGGACCGCCCCCAGGGTTTGCTTGATAGGAAAGTGACTCTTTCACCAAACCGAAAGCGGTCACCATAACCGCACCGCCAACAATCAAGTTGCGGCGCGACGTCTCAAAGGGTCCGCGCTTGGCTTGGTCCCTCACCTCTAATAAGTCCTCCCCACGTAGTGGGTTCTTCCCGGATAACATTGCTTCTCCTTTCGGGACCCCTAGATCACACTCTTCTACGGAGCGGACGATGTAGCTTGTTCGCTCAGAGCCGGAATCGCCGCGACCGGCCGGCCGTTCTAGCTAAGGAGTCGTCCAAGCGTCTGCGCTACGCGGCCGGCACCGACGATTCCAATGGGGTCCACAGTGTCACTCATAGGTTCGGCTCCTTTCTGCAAGAAATGGGACCTCATCGAAAAAGAGGCTGGTTCGCGTTTCATCTGTTCAGACCTCCCAACACCCGAAGTTGCGACGCAACCGACGGCGAGCACCATTACCCGCAGAAATGGGGTATCGTGACGCTCTGTCTGGCAGGTGGTCCATCTTGCTCCCAGCACAAATTCTCCGCACGCGAACG
>Ga0209530_1000835_pt1 | contig 17418 bp, 11 predicted proteins | sample BlaSpr_A8_Ref_O1_FD_187987 | JGI IMG/M metagenome (GOLD analysis project Ga0209530, IMG submission 187987) | Forest soil microbial communities from Thunder Bay, Ontario, Canada - Black Spruce, Ontario site 2_A8_Ref_O1 (SPAdes) (version 2) | ecosystem: Environmental > Terrestrial > Soil > Boreal...
CGTCAAAGGACAATTCGGTCAGCTCATCGACGTCAGCATCGAGCCGGTCGAGCACCGCCACCACACTGTCCCTATCCGAACGCATGTTCGAATACTACGCCGGCCCACCGACAAGAAGTCCGACGCTGAAACCACTGAAACCAAAGTGACACAAGTGATCTCGCGGCGGTAACTACCTATCCAGCTGCGAAAGCACCGCGGCGACCACCGAATCCACCGGGACTGACACCTGCTCGCCCGTCGCGAGATCCTTCACTCCGATTGTGCCGGCCTCGATATCACGGTCGCCCGCGATCAACGCGATGCGCGCACCGGAACGGTCGGCCGCGCGCATCGCGCCCTTGAGGCCGCGGTCGCCGTAGGCGAGGTCGACGCGGACACGGGAGGCACGTAGCCGGCCGGCCAGCACCGCGAGTCGCAGCTTGGCCTGCTCGCTCAGCGGCACCCCGAAGACGTCGCAGCGCGAGGTCTCCCCCACGCTCTTGCCCTCGGCGCGCAACGCCAGCAGGGTCCGGTCCACCCCGAGCCCAAACCCGATGCCGGACAGGTCTTGTCCGCCGAGCCGGCGCATCAGCCCGTCGTAGCGGCCGCCGCCACCGATGCCGGATTGCGCGCCCAGGCCGTCATGCACGAATTCGAAGGTGGTCTTGGTGTAGTAGTCCAGTCCGCGCACCATGCGTGGGTTGATCACATACGGCACTCCGAGGGCATCCAAGTGGGCCAACACGGTGTCGAAATGCTGCTTGGCGACATCGGAGAGGTGGTCGAGCAGCACCGGCGCGTCGGCCGTCATCGCCCGCACCTCGGGTCGTTTGTCGTCGAGCACCCGCAGCGGGTTGATCTCGGCGCGCCTGCGCGTCTCGTCGTCGAGATCGAGCTGAAAGAGGAATTCCTGCAACAGTTCCCGATACTGCGGGCGGCAGCTCTCATCACCCAGCGAGGTGATTTCCAGCCGGAACCCATTCAGGCCCAGCGAGCGGAAGCCCTCGTCGGCAACTGCGATCACCTCGGCGTCCAAGGCCGGGTCGTCGACGCCGATCGCCTCCACGCCTACCTGCTGCAACTGGCGATAGCGGCCGGCCTGCGGACGTTCATAGCGGAAAAACGGCCCCGCGTAACACAGCTTCACCGGCAGCCCGCCGCGGTCCAGGCCGTGCTCGATCACCGCGCGCACCACCCCGGCGGTGCCCTCCGGCCGCAGCGTCACTGAGCGGTCACCACGATCAGCGAACGTGTACATCTCCTTGGACACCACATCGGTGGATTCACCGACGCCGCGGGCGAATAGCGCGGTGTCCTCGAAGATGGGTAACTCGACATCGCCGTAACCGGCCCTGCGGGCAGCACCAAGCAGCCCGTCACGCACGGCGACGAACTGGGCCGAATCCGGCGGAAGGTAGTCCGGTACCCCTTTGGGTGCTGCGAATGCCGAAAATTCCGTCACCGGCTACAGGCCTTCGAGGAACGGGTTGCGACGCCGCTCGGCGCCGATGGTGGTGGAGTTGCCATGCCCGGGCAGTACCACGGTCTTGTCGTCGAGCACCAACAATTTATCGACGATCGAGGTCAGCAAGCTGCGGCCGCTGCCGCCGAACAAGTCGGTGCGGCCCACCGAGCGCTCGAACAGTGTGTCGCCGGTGAAGACGACGTCTCTGTCGTCCCCGTCGTCACCAGTCGCCGTCGCCGCAAGGACCCGGAAGACCACGGATCCGCGGGTGTGCCCGGGTGTGTGATCGACGTTGACGGTCACACTGCCGAGGTCGAGTTTGTCGCCGTCGCGGTCCAGCTCGACAACCTGTTTGGGCTCGCGGAAGAACGCCCCTGCCATCATCTGCGCCAGCCGCGGCCCCAGACCATAGATCGGGTCTTTCAGCATGAACCGGTCCTCGGGGTGGATGTAGGTGGGGCAGCCGTAGGTGTCGGACACCTTCTGGGCCGACCACATGTGGTCGATGTGCCCGTGGGTCAGTAGGACCGCGGCGGGGGTCAGCCGATTCTCGTCGAGAATGCGCCGTAGCGGGCCCATCACGCGTTGGCCCGGGTCCACGATGACAGCATCGGTCCCAGGCCGATCGGCGAGCACGTAACAGTTGCACTGCAGCAACCCGGCGGGAAATCCGGTGATCAACACGGCTCCAGTTTCCCATCCCCAGCCGCCAAGCCGCCGAAGCGGGGCGCCAAGGGTGATCCGAGGCGTGCTGTTGATCCGGGAATGGAAGACTTGACACGGGCGGCGGCGCCCACATTGGCTAGCCTGGGCTGGCCACCCGGCCCCGACGCGTCCCGCATCGCAAGACAACCAGGGAGGGATATCGGCCGTGCCGACCAACGAACAGCGACGTGAGACAGCAAAGCGCAAACTCGAACGACAGATCGAGCGCCGCGCCAAACAAGCCAAACGGCGCCGGATTCTGTTGATCGCTGTTGGCATAGTTGCGGCTGTCGCCGTGGTGGGCGCGGTGGTGGCCGTCGTGATCAAGGACAAGGGCGAGCACAAGAGCAATACCGCGTCAGCTACGACCTCCAGCAGTGCCGCGACGAGCACTGCTACTACGGAACCGCAGACGCCGCCGGCTGCGCCGTTGCCACCGTTCAAGCCGTCGGCCAACCTCGGCACCAACTGCCAGTACCCGCCGTCATCGGACTCGGCTACCAAGCAAGTCAAGCCACCGCGAACCGGCAAGATACCGACCGACCCGGCCACCGTGAGTGCCAGCATGGCAACCAGCCAAGGCAACATCGGTCTGCTGCTGGCCAACAACGAATCGCCTTGCACCGTCAACAGTTTCGCTAACTTGGCCGGTCAGGGCTACTTCAACGGCACCAAATGCCACCGGCTGACCACGTCCGCGGATCTGGCCGTACTTCAGTGCGGCGACCCGAAGGGCGACGGCACCGGTGGTCCGGGCTACCAGTTTGCCAACGAGTACCCCACCGACCAGTACCCGCCCAACGACCCTAAAGCGCAGCAACCCGTGATGTATCCGCGAGGCACACTGGCCATGGCCAACGCGGGGCCGAACACCAACGGCAGCCAGTTCTTCCTCGTCTACAAGGACTCGCAGCTTCCGCCCCAATACACCGTCTTCGGCACGATTCAAGCTGACGGGCTGGCCACCCTGGACAAGATCGCCAAAGGCGGCGTCGCCGGGGGTGGTGAAGACGGAACGCCGGCCACCGAAGTCACCATCAAGTCGCTGCTACTCGATTAACCTGTAGCGCGACTGATAACGAAGGTCTTGGATCGCTCCTGCACGGCGCTCACGGGGAGGAGACCTGGTGGCGACACAGCCATCGTCCAAGCGCTTGATCTTGGGCATCGTCGCGGGGTCGGCCATATCGCTGGTGGCGGTGGCCGCCTTAGTCGTCACGCTCGTGACGCACAGCCACCACGCCACAAAGAGCGCGCCATCACGGACACCGATCCGCCCCAGGGCGCCTAGATCGGCGGAGTTGAGCGGACCGAACCCGCCGCCGATGCCGCCGTTTGCTCCTCCAGCGGACCTGGGGGCCAACTGCCAATACCCACCTTCGACAGGACCGGCCAGCAAGCCGGTAAGGGCGCCGCGATCGGGCAAGGTATCCACCGATCCCGCCGAGATCAATGCCAGCATCGCCACCAACCAAGGCGACATCGGCCTCCAACTCGCAAATGCCGAGTCCCCGTGCACGGTGCACAGTTTCACCAGCCTGGCGCAACAAGGATTCTTCGACCAAACTCCGTGCCACCGGCTGACCACCGCCGCGACGGTCGGCGTTTTGCAATGCGGCGACCCGAAGGGCGACAGCACCGGTGGACCGGGTTACCAATTCGCCGACGAATACCCGACCAACCAGTATCCGCCGAACGATCCTCAGGCGCAGCAACCTGTCGTCTATCCGCGCGGGACCCTGGCCATGGCAAACGCGGGACCCGGCACCAACGGAAGCGAGTTCTACTTGGTGTACGACGATTCCGAACTCGCACCGGTGTACACCGTGTTCGGCACGATCGACGACACCGGCCTGACCACCATCGACAACATCGTCAAGGGGGGCGTCGCCGGCGGTGGTGACGACGGCACGCCTGCTGTCGCGGTGACGATCAACACGGTGCGGGTCGGCTAGCCCCAGCGGCTAGGCGAGCCTAGGCGGCGGAAGTCACCCGGTAAACGTCGTAGACGCCTTCGACATTGCGCACGACGTTGAGTAGATGCCCGAGATGCTTGGGGGCGCCCATCTCAAAGGTGAACCGGCTGATCGCCACTCTGTCACCCGAGGTGGTGACCGACGCCGACAGGATGTTCACTTTCTCGTCGGCCAGCACGCGCGTCACGTCCGATAGCAGTCGGTGCCGGTCGAGCGCCTCGACCTGAATGGCCACCAGAAACACCGACGACGGCGACGGCGCCCAAAGCACCTCGATGATGCGCTCGGCCTGCTGCTGCAGCGAGGCGGCGTTGGTGCAGTCGGTGCGGTGCACGCTGACCCCGCCCCCGCGGGTGACGAACCCCATGATCTGGTCGCCGGGCACCGGCGTGCAACATTTGGCCAACTTGGTCAGCACGCCCGGGGCCCCGGGGACGGAGACCCCGACATCGTCGGCGCTGTGCGAGCGCCGCGGCATGGTCGTCGGGGTGGACCGCTCGGCAAGCTCCTCTTCGGCCTGGTCGATTCCGCCGAGCTCGGCCAACAACCGCTGCACGACGTGCCGAGCCGACACGTGCCCCTCACCGATCGCGGTGTAGAGCGCGGACACGTCAGTGTAATGCAGCTCGCGCGAGACTACCCCCATGGAATCACCATTCACCAAGCGCTGCAACGGAAGTCCGCCTCGGCGTACTTCGCGGGCCATCGCCTCCTTGCCGGTTTCCAGCGCCTCTTCACGCCGTTCCTTGGCGAACCACTGGCGGATCTTGGCCTTGGCGCGCGGCGAGACCACAAACTGCTGCCAGTCCCGCGACGGCCCGGCATTGGGCGTCTTCGACGTGAAAACCTCTACGACTTCGCCGTTTTCCAGCGTGCGTTCCAGCGCCACCAGCCGCCCGTTGACCCTGGCACCGATGCAGTGGTGGCCAACCTCGGTGTGCACCGCGTAGGCGAAGTCCACCGGCGTCGACCCGGTCGGAAGCGTGATGACGTCACCCTTGGGAGTGAAGACGAAAAGCTCTTGCACCGCAAGGTCGTAGCGCAATGATTCCAAGAACTCGCCCGGGTCGGCGGCCTCCCGTTGCCAGTCGAGCAGCTGGCGCATCCAGGCCATGTCGTCGATCTCGGCGGCCGCGTGCGGGTGCGGAACACCGTTGCGGCCCTTGGCTTCCTTGTAGCGCCAGTGCGCGGCAATGCCGTATTCGGCGGTGCGGTGCATGTCGCGGGTGCGGATTTGCACTTCCAGCGGTTTGCCCTCGGGCCCGACGACGGTGGTGTGCAGTGACTGGTAGACGCCGTATCTGGGCTGGGCGATGTAGTCCTTGAACCGCCCCGCCATTGGCTGCCACAGCGAATGCACCACGCCGACAGCGGCGTAGCAGTCGCGGATCTCGTCGCACAGAATGCGCAGGCCGACCAAATCGTGGATGTCGTCGAAGTCTCGCCCCTTGACGATCATCTTCTGATAGATCGACCAGTAGTGCTTGGGGCGGCCCTCAACTGTGGCTTTGATCTTCGACGCGTTCAGCGTGCCGACGATCTCGACACGGACCTTGGCCAGATAGGTGTCCCGGGACGGCGCGCGGCCCGCGACCAGCCGGACGATCTCGTCGTACTTCTTAGGGTGCAGGATCGCGAAAGACAGGTCTTCCAACTCCCACTTGACGCTGGCCATACCCAGGCGATGCGCCAGGGGCGCAATGACTTCCAGCGTCTCACGGGACTTGCGCGCCTGCTTTTCCGGCGGCAGGAAGCGCATGGTGCGCATGTTGTGCAGCCGGTCGGCCACCTTGATCACCAGCACCCGCGGATCGCGGGCCATCGCAGTGATCATCTTGCGGATGGTCTCGCCTTCAGCGGCGTTGCCCAGCTCGACCCGATCCAGCTTGGTCACGCCGTCGACGAGATGACCGACCTCTTCGCCGAATTCCTCGGACAGCGCCTCGAGTGTGTAACCGGTGTCCTCCACAGTGTCGTGCAGCAGCGCGGCCACCAAAGTAGTGGTGTCCATGCCCAACTCGGCCAGGATGTTGGCGACGGCCAGCGGGTGGGTGATGTAGGGATCACCGGAATGGCGCAGCTGACTGGCGTGGCGCTGGTCGGCGACCTCGAAGGCTCGCTGCAACAACGAAAGGTTTGCCTTGGGATAGATTTCCCGGTGCACCGCCACCAGCGGCTCCAGCACGGGATTGAGGGCGCTGCGTTGGGCGGTCATCCGCCGGGCCAACCGGGCCCGGACCCGACGAGACGCGCTGCTGGTTGTCTTCAGGGTTTCGACCGGCGGCTCCGGCGTTTCGGAAATCGGCTTTGGGATCGGCCCTGAAACAGGCTCTGAGACCAACGGAGCTTCAGAGACTTTAGTGGGCGCCGCAAGAGCTTGAGCCGTGCTCTGATCGTCCGCCACGTTGGTCACCTCCAACCTCAGGATATCCCTACACTCACTCCACCTCGGGCCGTTAGGCCCGCATCGTCGCGGAACCAGAGTCCGATTGCCCCGCTGCAGCTAGACACGACTCAAGCTGTGCACCGGCAGCGGCGCGATCGCCTCGCGACCGCCCAGCGCGGTGAGTTCGACAACCACCGCCACCCCGGTGACATCGGCGCCCGCACGCTCGAGCAACCGGCTCGCCGCTGCCAGCGTGCCGCCAGTGGCCAACACGTCGTCGATGATGACAACCCTGCGGCCCGTCAGCTCGATACCGCCAGCGGGGATTTCCAGGGTGGCACTGCCGTACTCCAGGTCGTAGTGCTCGGCGTATACCGGCGGCGGCAGCTTGCCGCCTTTGCGAACCGCCAGCACGCCGGTGCGCAGCCGGGCGGCTACGGCCGCTGCCACCAGGAACCCGCGGGAGTCGATGCCGGCCACCAGGTCGGCACCGGATGCGATTTCAGCGAGCGCGTCGGTGACTGCACCCATTGCGTCGCCGTCGGCGAACAGCGGGGTCAGGTCGTTGAACAGGATCCCCGGCTTGGGAAAATCGGCGACTTTCCGGGTCAGCGACGCAATAACGTCGGCTACCGACGCACTTCCGGTGGCACTCATCGCTCTACCAGGGCCCATCGATCCATATTCCAGCCCACACCCCATCGGGTCGGATTCCTGCTCACGGCATACATGTTCTTCGACGTCAGCAGCGTGCGCTGCTGCCTGTACAACGGCAAGGTAGGGATGTCAGCCCACAGTATCGGGGCACCCTGGGCAAGTAGCCGAACCCGCTCGGTGGGGTCGGCCGATACCGCCAACGCGCCGATTATGCCGTCGACCTGAGCATTTGTGTAGCCGGACAGATTGTTTCCGTTGCGGGTGTGCAGGTCGTAAGCATCCATCGCCGACGATCCGCTCGACCCGCTGCCGGTCGCCCCACCCGTGCTGGCCAGCAGCGCGTCGATCTTTCCGTCTTTGAGCGCCTGCGGACCCGAGGAGTCCAATGCGACGTCAGTGACGGTGATACCTGCCGCCGAGCACGACTTGGTGATGGCCCCGACGGTGACCGCGAACCGCGCATTGGGTCCCTCGTAGCCGATCCGCACCGGCAGCGGCGCACCGCCCAGCGCATCGCGGGCCGCGGCGGGATCCGCCTTGCCGTAAGGGCCGGCATCGGCGGCGCCCTCGGCCTGCGCGACGGCGTCCTCGGTGGCCGGGGACAGGCGTGTGTTGGCGATCGGTACCCCGGCTTCGTGCGCAATCGCGTCGCGTGGCGTACACAATGCGAACGCGCGGCGCTCGCGAGTCTGCGACAGCGGTCCCTGCGCGCCGAAGATCAGCTGCTCGATGCCGTCCGACGGCCAATCTGTGCGTTCGTAGTTGTCCGGGGTGGTCAGCGCTCCCGACGATCCGGTGGAGACGTCGACCACGTCGACGTTGCGGCTGTTGACCCGGTCCTGGATATCGGGTCCCTGCGGCCGTACGGTAATGCGCTTGGTGATCGCCTTGGTGCCCCACCAGCGATCATTGGCGACGAGCACCACCGCGCCACCATCCAAGACGGATTCGATCTTGTACGGTCCCGACGACGGGAAACGTTTGAGGGCTTCTTCGGGTTTAAGACCGGGCTTGAGGTCCCACGTGGTATTCCACAGCCGCGCGATCTGCTCCACCAACGGCCCGTTGTTGCTCAGCAGCGCTGCCGTCACATCGATATTCAGCTGGTCGGCTATGACGTGCGACGGCATCATCGAAGTCGCCGCGAACAGCTGCGTGTAGTCGATGACGGTGCGGTCCGGGATGAACGACACCCGGGCCCTTTTCTGCCCCGGGAGACACTCGATGTTGGCGATGTCAAGGTAGCCGGCCTGGGTGGCGGCGTCGAAGCCGGGAAACCGCCCGGATTGGGCTGCCCAAGTGAGCACCAGGTCGTCGCAGGTAACCGGCTTGCCGTCGGAGTAGACGGCGTTGTCGGCTATCTGATAGTCGAGCACCAGTGGCGCACCGCCGACTTCCGAGATGGTCCCGAAGTCATGGTCGGCGACGACTTGTCCGTCAGGACCGTGATACCCGAACCCGGTGAGCGTGCGGGAAAATGCCTGCGCCCCGGCCGCTGCGGCACCGACCACGGTATTGGTGTTGTAGGTGACCAGCCTGCCGTCCACCACGTACTCGATCTGCGAGGCGGCGCTTCCGGAACACGCGGTCAGCGTGAAAGCTGCCACCATCGTCGCGACCAGAGCAAAGGTCCACCCTTGCAAGCCGGCCCGCATGCCAGTATCGACAGTTCGCCGGCACCGGATGGCCATCCTGACTACCGCCGGCTGGCATTTCGCTTGCCGCTCGGACGCCGGGTACGAGTGGGCCGCACCGGCCGCGCACCCGGGGCAGGCTTGTCTGGAGCGGGCTTGCTGGACGCCGCAGCAGCCTGCGTGGTTTCGGTGATCTCTTCAGTGGAACCGGAGCCCGCTTGCTCCTGTCCCTCGTCGGCGGCGGCTTTTTCGTCGGGGACTCGCGAGCCGGGGTTGCGCCGTTTGACGACCCGGCGGGTGTGGGTGCGCACCAACGACGTGCGCTCGCGCAGCGTGACCAACAGCGGAGTGGCGAAAAAGATCGACGAGTAGGTGCCGACCAGGATGCCGACCAGCTGCACCAGCGCCAGGTCTTTCAGCGTGCCGACGCCCAGTAGCCACACCGCCACCACCATCAGTGACATCACCGGTATCACCGAGATCAGGCTGGTGTTGATCGAGCGCATGAATGTCTGGTTGACCGCCAGGTTGGCCTGCTCGGCAAACGTGCGCCGGGTGGTGTGCTGGAAGCCGTGGGTGTTCTCCTCGACCTTGTCGAAGACGATGACGGTGTCATAGAGGGAGAACCCGAGGATCGTCAGCAGGCCGATGACCGTGGCCGGGCTGACTTCGAAGCCCACCAACGAGTACACGCCGGCGGTGACGGTCACGACGAAACACATGGCCGCAAGTGCGGAGATGGCCATGTAGCGCTCGTAGCGCACGGTGATGTAGAGGGCGACGAGCACCAGGAACACCACCAGCGCCAGCAGCGCCTTCTTGGTGATCTGATCACCCCAAGTCTCGGATACCGCCGAGTCGCTGATGGCCTGCTTGCTGGGCTTACCGTCGTTGCCTTTGGGTTCGAACGCGTCGAACAAGGCGTTGCGCAACTTCGTCGTCTGATCGTTGGACAGCGTTTCCGAGCTAATCTGCACCGTCGCTGATGCGCCGCTGCCGACGATGACCACCGATTCGGGGTCAGAGCCAAGGGTCTTCTTGAAAACGTCGGACACCTGCGCGGTCTGGACGGTGCTTGTCCCGCTTGCGGCGGGCATCGACACCGTGGTACCGCCCTTGAAATCGATCCCGAAAGTGAAGCCCCGCAGGATGATGCTCAGAATCGCCACCGCGACGATCGCACCGCTGATGCCGAACCACAGCCGGCGACGTCCGACGACCTCGAACGCACCGGTGCCGGTGTAGAGGCGCGAGATGAAGCTGTGGCGCGGCGCGTCGGAAGTCAGCTCGACAGCACCTCTGCTGACCTCGGTGACTTCAGTAGCGTCCGTGCCTTTTTCGCCGGCTGTGTCGTTCGTGGTGACGTTCTCGGCATCAGCGCCGGTCTTGCCGTCGGAGGTCTCAGAAACCATAAGCAACCATAAGGGCTATCCCTGTCCCGTCTGCACGTGCGACGAAGCCCGGCGTTCGCGGGCGACCTGCTGAACAGCTCCCAGGCCGTTGTATGTCGGCTTTGCCAGCGTCGGATTCTTGGAGGCCAGGTACAGCAGCGGCCAAGTCACCAAGAACACCACCACGAGGTCAATGATCGTGGTGAGGCCCAGGGTGAAGGCGAATCCCTTGACCTGGCCGATTGCCAGGAAATACAGCACCGCGGCGGCCAGGAAGGTGACGGCGTCGCCCGACACGATCGTCTTGCGGGCCCGCACCCAACCGCGTGGCACCGCCGACCGGAACGAACGGCCTTCGCGGATCTCGTCTTTGATGCGTTCAAAGAACACCACGAACGAGTCAGCTGTGGTACCGATACCGATGATCAGACCTGCGATACCCGCCAGGTCCAGTGTGTAGTTGATATATCGGCCCAGGAGCACGAGGATCGCGAACACCGTTGCACCGGAAGCGGTTAGCGACAGCGCGATGAGCAGTCCCAGTGCCCGGTAATAGAGCAGCGAATAGATCAGCACCAGGACCAAACCGATCGCGCCCGCGATCAGGCCCGCCTTCAGCGACGTCAATCCCAGTGTCGCCGAAACGGTTTGGGCTTCTGACGATTCGAAGGACAGCGGCAGCGACCCGTATTTCAGGACGTTGGCCAGTTGGCGCGCGGTCGATGCGGTGAACGGTGGGCTGCCACCGGTGATCTGGGTCCGGCCGCCGGGGATCGCTTCTTGGATCATCGGGGCGCTGACTACCTGCGAGTCCAGGGTGAACGCGGTCTGGGTACCGATATGGGCGGCGGTGAAGTCAGCCCAGGTATTTGCCGCCGCGGACTTGAATTGCACATCGACGACGTAGCCGATGCCGTGCTGGTTCATGCCCGACGTGGCGTCCTGGATCTGGTCGCCACTGATGATCGACGGCGCCAGCAGATAGGCGGTCTTGTGGTCGGTCGAGCAGGTCACCAGCGGCAGCGCCGGGTCGTCGTTGCCGGCCAGAATGTCGTCTTTGTCACAGCGGGTGGCCTCGAACTGCAAGGCAACCATCTCGATGTACTGGCTGGTGTTCTGCCGCCACTTCTTCTCCTGCGCGATGCGCTCGGCGAGATCCTTGCGCGAGTCCGGGGGCGCAGGCTGATCAGCCGGCGGCGCGTCCCCCGCCGGCGCCCTGGCTGCGGGCGCCCCGGGCGCGGGGCCTGTCGCCGGGCCGGGAGGTGGCGTGGGTATCGGGGTGGGTTCCTGCGGGTAGGGCCGCGGTTGCGCCCCCGGTTGGCCGGGGGACGCAGGTGGGGCCGGCGGCGCGACGGCGCCCGGTTGGCCGGCCGGCCCCGGTCCGCCAGGCGCCGGTCCACCCGGCGCCGGTCCGCCCGCGCCGGGAGGAGCCCCTGGCGGCGTCCCGGCCGGTTGGTGAGGGGCTGGTTTGGGTTCAGCACTCTGCGCCGGCATCGAGTTGAGCACCGGCCGGATGAAGAGCCGCGCGGTCTGTCCCAGATTGCGGGCCTCGCTGCCGTCGCTTCCGGGCACCGTGATGACCAAATTGTCGCCGTCGACGACGACCTCCGAGCCGGAGACACCAAGCCCGTTGACCCGCGCGCTGATGATCTGCTGCGCCTGTGACAAGGCGTCCCGGCTTGGCCGCGAGCCGTCCGGTGTGCGCGCGGTCAACGTGACACGGGTGCCGCCCTGAAGATCGATGCCAAGCTTGGTAGCGGCTCGCTTGTCCCCGGTCAGAAAGACCAGTAGATAGAGACTGACGAGCATCAACAGGAAAACCGACAGATAGCGGGCAGGGTGCACCGGCGCCGAAGACGATGCCACGTTCCTTGTATCTCCTTGAGATCGGTTCTTTAGCCTCGACAGAGCCTTCAGAAGAGACTACGTGCCGCGTTCACAAGCCCGACGCGGCACGCGGCGGATCAGTTCCCGTCAGGAATCTTTGGTCGCCCGGCTCGCGTCGTCCACGTCCGCGCGGTTTTCCGGGCCCTCGTGTTCGTCCAGATCGTCGTGTTCGTCCAGATCTTCGTGTTCTTCCAGATCTTCGTCTTCGTCCGAATCTTCGGGCTCGTCTGGCAAGATCTGGTCACGGATTGCCAGCTTCATCCACGTGGTCACCACGCCGGGTGCGATCTCGAGGTCAACGGTGTCGTCGGCGATGGCGACCACGGTGGCTTGCATGCCGGAAGTGGTGTGCACCCGATCACCCGGCTGCAGCGACTCGTGCAGGTCGATCGTGGCCTGCATCGCGCGGCGCTGACGGCGCGACGCGAAGTACATGAAGCCGCCCATGATGAGCAGGAACGGCAAGAATAAGACCAAACTCTCCATCGACGCCCTGTCTTTCATATCGGTATTGCCCAGCATTCCGGGTCTGCGCCAGGCTGACCCGAAGGTCGGGCACCTCGCAACAGTCCAGTGTGCCATCAGCGCAGGTCGCAACCGACCGGCACCTTCCGAAGGGCTTAATCCGACCAAGAAGCCGACCAAGCACCCAACCACAGCCGACGAGCCGCCGGCCCCGGCGAACAGTACGCTTTATCTGCGACGTGACGGCGCGCCGCGCTAAGGAGGGGATGTGGTGGCCAGCCTCGAGCAGAGTCGCCAGCTGGTCACAGAAGTCCCCGGTCCCGCGTCGCTGGAACTGAACAAACGCCGGGCCGCGGCGGTGTCTCGTGGCGTGGGCATCACCATGCCGGTGTTCGTGGCGCGGGCCGGCGGCGGCATCGTCGAGGACGTCGACGGGAATCGGCTGATCGACCTGGGTTCGGGCATCGCCGTGACAACGATCGGCAACTCCTCCCCCCGTGTCGTGGACGCGGTACGGGCGCAGGTCGCCGACTTCACCCACACCTGCTTCATGGTGACACCGTACGAGGAATACGTCGCCGTCGCCGAAGAGCTCAATCGGATCACCCCGGGTTCGAGCGAGAAGCGCTCGGTGCTGTTCAACTCCGGCTCCGAGGCGGTCGAGAACGCCATCAAGGTCGCCCGGTCCTACACCCACAAGCCCGCCGTGATGGCGTTCGACCATGCCTACCACGGCCGCACCAACATGGCGATGGCGCTGACCGCCAAGTCCATGCCCTACAAGAGCGGCTTCGGTCCGTTCGCGCCCGAGATCTACCGGGCGCCAATGTCCTACCCATATCGGGACGGCCTGCTCGACAAGGAGCTGGCCACCGACGGTGAACTCGCCGCCGCGCGCGCCATCAGCGTCTTCGAGAAGCAAGTCGGCGCCGAAAATCTGGCCGCCGTCATCATCGAGCCCATCCAGGGCGAAGGCGGCTTCATCGTTCCGGCCGAGGGGTTCCTGCCGGCGCTGCTCGATTGGTGCCATAAGAACAACGTTGTGTTCATCGCCGACGAGGTGCAGTCCGGGTTTGCCCGGACCGGAGCGATGTTCGCCTGCGAGCACGAGGGCATCGAGCCCGACCTGATCTGCACCGCCAAAGGTATCGCCGGCGGATTGCCGCTGTCGGCGGTGACCGGCCGGGCCGAGATCATGGACGCGCCGCACGTCAGTGGCTTGGGCGGCACGTTCGGTGGCAACCCGGTCGCCTGCGCGGCCGCGCTGGCCAGCATCGCGACCATCGAGAGCGACGGGCTGATCGAGCGGGCCCAACAGATCGGACGACTGGTAACCGACCGGCTGGTACGGGTACAGGCCGGCGATGATCGGATCGGCGACGTGCGCGGCCGCGGCGCCATGATCGCCGTCGAGCTGGTGAAGTCTGGAACCACCGACCCCGACGCCGAGCTGACCGAAAAGCTGGCCACCGCAGCCCACGCCGCCGGCGTCATCGTGTTGACCTGCGGCATGTTCGGCAACATCATCCGGCTGCTGCCTCCGCTGACCATCAGCGACGAGCTGCTGATCGAAGGACTCGACATCATCTGCCGCATCCTGGGCGACCTCTAGACCTGACGAGCCTGACACCTGGCGCCGCCAGAACAGGTACGTACAAGTGCGTGTTCACACCCGCGGGTGCGCGATCTCACACCATCGACCTGGGCGTTTTCGTTGAGGAATACCGTTAGTAAGACTAACGTTCTAGGTATTGGCGCAGCGTGGCGCGATCGAAACACTTATTTCGCATTTTTTTGCAAGGGAAACTGTTATGTCGACTGCCATTCAGGAAGAGCGGCTCGCACGCCGCATAGAGGACCTATCCGCTAACGACCCACAGTTCGCCGCTGCCAAGCCGAGCCCGGCGGTCGCCGCGGCTCTTGAGCAGCCTGGACTGCGACTGCAGCAGATCATCCAGACAGTGCTCGAGGGCTACGCCGACCGTCCGGCCCTGGGGCAGCGCGCCGTGGAGTTCGTCAAGGACCCACAGAGCGGACGCACGTCGCTGGAGCTGCTCCCCCGCTTCGAAACCATCACCTACCGTGAGCTGGACGACCGGGTCGGTGCGCTGGCGCGCGCCCTGACCAACGACTCGGTGCAGGCCGGCGACCGGGTCTGCGTGCTGGGCTTCACCAGCGTGGACTACACCACCATCGACGTGGCGCTAGGCCAGATCGGCGCGGTGTCGGTTCCGCTGCAGACCAGCGCGGCGATTACCCAGGTGCAGCCGATCGTGGCCGAGACCGAGCCCAGCGTGATCGCGGCGAGCGTGAACCAGCTGCCCGATGCGGTCGAGTTGATTCTGAGCGGCCACATGGCCGGCGAGCTCCTGAAGCTCCTGGTGTTCGACTACCACCCCGAGGTCGACGACCAGCGCGAGGCCGTGGAAACCGCCCGCGCTCGGTTGGCAGACACCGCGGTGATTGTCGAGACCCTGGCCGACGTCCTCGACCGCGGGAAGGCTGTGTCTTCCGGGCCGGCCCGGCCGGATTCTGAACCGGCCGCCGTGCCCGACCCAGACGACTCGGCCGATCCGCTGGCTCTGCTGGTCTACACCTCCGGCAGCACCGGCGCACCCAAGGGTGCGATGTATCTCCAGAGCGGTGTCGGCAAGATGTGGCGCAGGTCGAGGCTGACTTGGTTCGCGCCGACCGCCGCATCGATCACTTTGAACTTCATGCCGATGAGCCATGTCATGGGCCGCGGAACCCTCTACGGCACGCTCGGCAATGGCGGCACTGCCTACTTCGCAGCCAAGAGTGACCTCTCGACGCTGCTGGAGGACCTCGAGCTGGTGCGGCCTACCGAGTTGAACTTCGTGCCGCGAATCTGGGAGACCCTCTACGCCGAATACCTGCGGCACGTGGATCGCCGCCTGGCGACGGCCGACGCCGGTGACCCTGCCGCGCGCGCGGCCGTCGAAGCTGAGGTCCTGGTCGAGCAGCGCCAGCACCAGCTGGGCGGGCGATTCATCTTCGCGATGACGGGCTCAGCGCCCACCTCCCCGGAGCTGAAGACCTGGGTCGAATCCCTGATCGAAATACATCTGCTGGACGGCTACGGCTCCACCGAGGCCGGCATGGTGCTGTTCGACGGCGAGGTGCAGCGTCCGCCGGTCGTCGACTACAAGCTCGACGATGTCCCGGACCTGGGCTACTTCAGCACCGACCGGCCGCATCCGCGTGGTGAATTGCTGCTCAAGACCCAGAACATGTTCCCCGGCTACTACAAGCGCCCGGAGGTCACCGCAGGCGTCTTGGACGCCGACGGCTGGTACCACACCGGTGACGTCGTGGCCGAGGTCGCTCCCGACAAGCTGGTGTACGTCGACCGCCGCAACAACGTGCTCAAGCTCGCGCAGGGCGAGTTCGTCACCCTGGCGAAGCTGGAGGCGGTGTTCGGCAACAGCCCGCTGGTCCAGCAGATCTACGTCTACGGCAACAGCGCAAACCCCTACCTGTTGGCGGTCGTGGTCCCCACCGAAGAGGCGCTGAAGGGGTACGCCGACGAAGGGCTAGCGGCGCTCAAGCCGCTGATTGCCGATTCGCTGCAGAAGGTCGCGAAAGAGGCCAGCCTGCAGTCCTACGAGGTACCGCGCGACTTCATCATCGAGACCATGCCGTTCACCCTGGAGAACGGCCTGCTGACCGGCATCCGCAAGCTGGCGTGGCCGAAGCTCAAGCAGCACTACGGCGAACGCCTGGAGCAGCTCTACACCGACCTGGCCCAGGGCCAGGTCAACGAGCTCAGCGAGCTGCGTCGCAGCGGAGCCGACGCACCGGTGCTGCACACGGTGAGCCGGGCCGCCGCCGCGCTGCTGGGCGCCGGGGCCAGCGACCTGTCGCCGAACGCACACTTCACCGACTTGGGCGGAGACTCGTTGTCGGCGTTGACATTCGGCAACCTGCTGCACGAGATCTTCGACATCGATGTGCCGGTGGGTGTCATCGTCAGCCCGGCCAACGACCTGGCGGCCATCGCCGACTACATCGAGACCGAGCGACAGGGCACCAAACGGCCCAGCCTCGCCTCGGTGCACGGTCGCGACGCGACCGAGGTGCACGCCAGTGACCTCACGCTGGACAAGTTCATCGATGCGCCGACGCTGGCTGCCGCGCCGACGCTGCCGGCGCCCAGCGCCGAGGTGCGCACCGTCCTGTTGACCGGCGCCACCGGCTTCCTGGGCCGCTACCTGGCCCTGGAATGGCTAGAGCGCATGGACCTGGTCGACGGCAAGGTGATCGCCCTGGTACGGGCCAAGAATGACGTCGAGGCACGTGCGCGCCTGGACCGAATCTTCGACAGCGGCGACCCGAAACTGCTGGCGCACTACCAAGAACTGGCCGCCGAGCACTTAGAGGTCATCGCCGGCGACAAGGGCGAGGCCAACCTCGGCCTGCACGCCCAGACCTGGCAGCGACTGGCCGACACCGTCGACCTGATCGTCGACCCCGCCGCGCTGGTCAACCACGTGCTGCCCTACAGCGAGCTGTTCGGCCCCAACGCGCTGGGCACCGCCGAATTGATCCGGATCGCGCTGACCAGCAAGCAAAAGCCCTACACCTACGTGTCGACCATCGGGGTAGGCGATCAGATCGAGCCGACGGAATTCACCGAAGACGCGGACATCCGCAAGATCAGCGCAACCCGCAGCATCAACGACAGCTACGCCAACGGTTACGGCAACAGCAAGTGGGCCGGCGAGGTGCTGCTGCGCGAGGCCCACGACCTGTGCGGCCTGCCGGTCGCGGTGTTCCGCTGCGACATGATCCTGGCCGACACCACATATGCGGGTCAGCTCAACGTGCCCGACATGTTCACCCGGATGAT
>Ga0209530_1000836_pt1 | contig 17411 bp, 16 predicted proteins | sample BlaSpr_A8_Ref_O1_FD_187987 | JGI IMG/M metagenome (GOLD analysis project Ga0209530, IMG submission 187987) | Forest soil microbial communities from Thunder Bay, Ontario, Canada - Black Spruce, Ontario site 2_A8_Ref_O1 (SPAdes) (version 2) | ecosystem: Environmental > Terrestrial > Soil > Boreal...
CCTCGGGAAACCCTGATCTCGAACTCTATTTCAGTTTACCTTCTGGCTTATGTGTGTCAATGCGTTTTAATATCGGGCGTTTCCGGGACATTCTGGCGTCTAGGCAGGCAGGCGTGATGGTGACGCAGGAGGTGACACACAGACGTTCTGAAAAAGTTTTTGGGTTAGGGGTGACCGGCCTGGTGATAGGCGGTGCGGGTGCCTTCGGTGTGGGCGCGGGCCAGCAGCTGGGCGCGCTGCTCGTCGTGCGCCTCTATCGCGTCGATCAGCTCGGCGTGCTCGGCCCAGGAGCCGTGGCCGCGCAGCGGAGCGACCATCCGGTAGTACCACTGCACGCGGCGGCTCACGCTGCCAGCCAGGGCCGCCAGCACCGTGTTACCCGCGACGACCGCCATCTGCGCGTGGAAGGCATGGTTCGCTACCGCGGCCGCGCCCAGGTCACCGGCGTTGACCGCGGCCTCGCCGTCTTCCCAGATGGCCCGCAGCCTGGCCAGTCCGACGGCATCGCAGTTGCGCGCCGCGAGGCGGGCCGTCTCCGCTTCCAGCAGCTCACGCACGTCCAGCAGCTCATCCACCTCGGTGCCGGTCGGCACGTGCACGTAGGCACCCTGGCTGGGGCGCAGGTCGATCCAGCCCTCGGCTTCCATCCGGTGCAGTGCCTCGCGGATGGGCTGGCGGCTGACCCCGAGCTGGCCGGCGAGGTCGGTCTCCACCAGGTGCTCGCCTGGCTCCAGGCCGCCGCTGGCGATCAGGTTGATCAGCGTGTCGTACACCGACTGGCGCAGCGGTATCGGTCGCCGAACTGGGCTGATCATCGGTTTCAGCTGCGCCATTCGGTCAGCTTATAGTCGACAGTATGCAAAATACGAGTCAGCATGTAGCTGCGGATGGATTGCCGGTTATGTCCTTTGCCGCCGCGGTGGCGTGGGAAGAGTGGCTGGCGGATCAGCACGGTGCTTCGTCGGGGATCTGGATGAAGCTTGCCAAGAAGGGCGGCGGCGCAGAGACCGTCACCTATGCGCAGGCGGTTGAGATGGCATTGTGCTTTGGCTGGATTGACGGGCGCAAGGGCGCGCTGGACGAGGTGCACTGGCTGCAGCGGTTCACTCCGCGCGGCACTCGGTCCAAGTGGTCGCGGATCAACCGGGACAAGGCGCAGGAGCTGATCGACGCTGGGCGGATGCATCCAGCGGGGCTGCGGCAGGTGGAACTGGCGCAGGCTGATGGACGGTGGGAGGCGGCTTATGAAGGGCAGCGCACCATGACCGTACCGCCGGATCTGGAGCAGGCTCTAGCGCAGAACGAGGCGGCTCGTGCGTTTTTCGTGACGTTGAATGGTGCTAACAGGTACGCCATTCTGTACCGGATTGGCGACGCGAAGCGACCGGAAACCCGGGCCCGCCGGATCGCCACCTATGTCGCGATGCTTGCCGAGCAGAAGACAATTCACCCGCAGTAATTCGGAGGCGGACAGGCCCGTGTGGAAAATCGGCCATCCGATCTCGGTGCGCCACTGTTCCTCGTCCGTTGTCTCATGGGGACCGATCACGTAGTACTCACGGATGGGTCCCTCGACGGCGAGGGCATGATCGGTGACATAGGTGGCGAGCGATCCGTACGCGAGATCCACGTCTGCGTGCTCACCGGTGTGGACGGTGACGGCGAGCTCGGCTTCGGGCACCACGAGCGCGATCACCCTTCCGGTGGGCCGCACCGGCTCGTTGCAGGGCACGAAGATAGTTGCCTGGCCGCGTCCGTAGCCGAACACGTCGTTGGCATAGATGCCGCCGCTGGGGCCGGCTGGCGTGATCTTCTGCGCGGCTAGCAGGGCGTATACCTCGCCGAGCGCACCCTGGTACCAGGCGCTGGCATCGGCGGCGTCGATGACCTCGGTCACTGCCGCCGCGGGCGTGGCCGGCATCCGGCGGTGCTCGATGACCGCGGCTGCCGCGCCGGCCGGCGGCTCGAGCAGGTCGCGGAGCGACGCGGCGGCTTGCTGAGTGCGCTCCAGGGTCGCCTCCAATCGGCGCAGATGCCCGGCGATGAGCTCGTTGCGGGCGACCAGGTCGGGGGTACTGATGACGGCGTTGATCTCCTCGATGGGCATATCGAGCGAGCGGAACCGGCGGATGACCTGGGCGGCGGGAATCTGGTCGGTGCCATAGCGGCGGTGCCCCGTATCGGGGTCGACATAGGCGGGTTCCAGCAGGCCGACGCGGTGATAGTGGCGCAGCGTCTTGATGTTCAGATGCGTAGCCCGGGAGAAATCCCCGATGGCCAGTGATGATTGCATACCCCCAGTATCGGATCTCCCCTTAGGGGAGAAACAAGCGGCGGTACGAGTCTTGAACCTGCCCCTAGAGCACGCCCCAGGCTTCAGGTAACAGACGACCACCGATATAAGGAGCAAGAGCATGAACCCCGTAGTCGCCGCTTACCTCGCCGCAGTCAACGCCCACGACCTCGACTCCATCGTCGCGAACTTCGCATCGGACGCCTACGTCAACGATGCCCGCCGCGAGATCAACGGCGTGGACGCGATCCGCCGCTGGGCCGAGAAGGAGATGGTCGGAGACAGCGTCACGATGGAGCCGCTCGAGGTTGTCGACCACTACGGCGAGATCATCGTGCGGTCTCGCTATGACGGCACCTACGACAAGACCGGGCTCCCCGCCGAGCTGATCATGTCGGACTACTTCAGCGTCCGCGACGGGAAGATCGTCAGCCTGACCGTGATCCGCAACCAGCCATCTCCCTACTGACCGGCACGCCGGTGCTGCCCGCGCCATCAGGTCGCCAGGGACAGTATCTCTGCCGGGGTGATGCTGCCCGGTGCCTCGCGCTCGCGTGCGGCCTGGTTCGCGAGCCTTTGCAGCGTCGCGTTCAGCAGAGCCGGCACCCCGTGCTCCCGGCCGAGCAGCACGATCTCGCCGTTCAGGAAATCCGCCTCGATCGTCCCGGTTCCCCGGCTCAGGCTCTGCCACGACGAGCCGCCGGCTCGCGCTGAGCCGTTCACCTCGCCAGCCCGGACCTGACCGCCCCGGGCCGCCATGATCTCATCCTCGGACGCGTAGCCGATGCCGACCGCGGCGAACACCGCAAGGGCTTCGGCCCGCGTCCGGTGACGCAGTTCCCGGCCGTCATCACCGTGCAGCGCCTCGCGCCCGCACAGCGCCTCGATCGAGTTGCCCAGGTTGCTGAGCAGCTTGCCGTACTTCCAGCGCATGACATCATCGCTGACCGGGGCCAGGAACCGGCTGCTGGCCAGGTCCGCACCGATCCGCTCGATGACCGGGCCGGCGCCGGACGGATACCGGCCGACGGGCAGCATCCCAGCCAGCGGCGTGCCCTGCGACTCCACCATGCCAGGTTCGAGGTGCGTCGCGGGCAGCCACACGCACATCCCGTAAACCTGGCGGAACAGGCGCAGCGCGAACCCCTCGTTGGCCACGCCATTCTGTGCGCAGACGATCGGCACCGTCTCGGCCGCGACCGTCCCGGCACCGGCGGGCTGCCAGGCCCACTCCGCGAGCAAAGCCGCCGTGTGCTGCCCCTTGACCGCCAGGATCAGCACGTCGCCTTCGCGCAGACCAACCTCAGCCGGCCCGCCCACCGCCCGAATGCCGAGCTGGTACGTGCCAGCCGGGGTCGCCAGCCTCAGGCCGTGCGCGCGCAGCGCATCGAGATGCGGGCCGCGTGCCACCAGCACCACGTCATGACCGCCCTGGAAGAGGCAGCCGCCGATCGTCCCGCCTACCGCACCCGCGCCAATGATGATGTACCGCATTCAACGCATTCTCGCAGCCGCCTGCGACTAGCCCTGCCCCCGCCAGGGACGATCGGTTTGGCGGGGACAGGGCTCTGGCCTCCCGGTAATGTGCCGGACGTGCGGGTATCACTACGCGGCACCGGGCACGAGGTGCTCGCCACCGCCTCAGACAACGACCCGACGAATGTCGGTACGGCGGCCGCAGTCGGCGCGCAGACCGGCTATCAGCTGGCCTGGGTCGTCGTCCTGGTGGCGCCGCTGCTTGCGGTGGTGCTGGCGATCGCGGCGCAGGTCGGTGCAGTGGCCGGTGATGATCTGCAGGCGCTGGCGCGCAGACGGTACGGGACGGGCGTCGCCGCGCTGTTGCTGGTCTCGGTCGTGGCAGTCAACGTTGTTACGATCGCAGCCGACCTGCAGGCCGGCGCGGCCGGCCTCGGGCTGCTGGCCGGGGTTGATTACCGCTGGATGGTGGTACCGCTTGGCGGCGCCCTGACCGGGCTGCTGCTCGCCGGGAGATATAACCAGGTGGTGAGCGTGCTGCGGTTCGCGCTGCTCGGGTTCCTCGGGTTCGGGGCCGCAGCCTTCCTCGCACACCCGGACTGGGGACAAGTGCTGCGCGGCAGCCTGGTGCCCACATTCTCCAGGCCGGCGATCAGCGGCGCGCTGGCGCTGCTCGGCACGACGCTTACGAGCTATGTGTACGTGTGGGAGACCATCGGGCGCGACGGGCAGGAGAGCGTCGACCTGGGCCGGGCCCGGACTGGCGCGATCGCCGGATCGATCGTGACGGCAGTGATCTTGTGGTTCATGCTCGTCGCGTGCGCGGCTACCCTGGGGCGGCATCCGGCGGCCACCGTGAGCTCGGCTCAGCAGGTGGCTGCCGCGCTGCGGCCGCTGGCCGGAACCGCCGCAGCCGACCTCTTCGCCGCCGGGCTGGTAGTGTCGGCCCTGGTCGCGCTGCCGGTGCTGCTGGCAACCACCGCGCACGTGGTCGGAGCGCAGTTCGACTGGCGGCGCGGGCTTAACCAGACGATCGCGAATGCGCGAGGGTTCTACGTGGTGCTGACCGCCTCGGCAGGGCTGGCGATCGGTGTCACGCTCGCGGGGGTTCCGGTAATCACCATGCTAGTGGCGGCCAGCGTTCTCGGTGGTGTCGCGACGCCGGTGGGGCTCATCGTCATGGTGCGGCTGGCCCAGGATCCGGCTGTGATGGGAACGCGGCCGGTGCCGCGCGGGCTCGCGGTCGCCGGGTGGGTGATCGCGGTGGGCCTGGGAGGCCTGAGCCTGTTGTTCGCTATGACTCAAGCGCTCGGATGATGCTAGCCCCGGTCATCAGCTCGTCCAGCCTCGCGATCAGCCTGTCCGGCTCGATGTCCCACAGCAGGAACCCGACCGGTGCCTGGTGATCACCGACGATCCGCTCCTGCTCCCGCTCGGGGAGCCGCTCGCCCAGCATGACCATCAGCACTGGCAAGTCAGCCGGCAGCGCTGCGAGCCAGTCCCGCGCAGTCTCGATCTGGCCGACCGCGAAGGGCCGTAGCCGTGCCCGCACCTCGACCACTGCGATGCGCTCGCCGGCCGTAACCAGCGCATCTACTCGTGCCGGAGGCATGTCCGGGTTTTCGCGCGGGATGGCGCGGTCGAAGTCGACGATCCAGCCCTGCGGTGCGCGCTGCCGCAGCGTGTCGAGGATGTACTCCTCACACTTGCGGCCGGCCACGGTGCGAAGCAGATCGAGCTGATCCAGGATCGCGGTTCCGGAGTTCTGCACCGCAGCCTGAACCCGCGGCAGCACTACCGCGCCGCTGGCGGCCTCGTCAGCGACCTCGATCATCCGATTCAGCGAAGCTGCCTGCTCGGTGTCGAGCACGCCGCGCCCGCGCAGGACATCAATCGTGGCGGATACCGTGCCTATACCGGCAGACGGCGGCGGGAATGCCAGTTCGGTAAGGATGTTCGCTGCGCCTGCCCGCAGCTCAGCGAGTGTCTTGACCTGCATCATGGGCTGCGTTGACAGAGCCAGCACCGGTTCGCGGTTCTGGATCTGGCCATCGGCCACCAGAGGGGTGACCGACGGCAGGCCAAGCCGGTCGGACAGGGACCCGAGCACCTCAGAGATCAGCCCGGCCCGTTCCTCGGGTACGACGAGCTGAGCCTGGCCACCAGGAAACGAGACCGTCCGCATCCTGTCGATCAGCCGGCCGACAGGTCCGCGCTGGGAGAAGAGCACAATCATCGCAATGAGCAGCACGGTCGCCGGCCACGCGAGGTCACCGATCAACAGGACCAGCGACTCGTTCACACACCGATCATAGAACGCGGAGATGTCAGCAGAATCGGCCATTTCCGCGTCCTTCGCCGGTGCTGTCGTGAGCACGGCCATCGATCGCGTGGGTAAGGGTGACAGTCCTCGGCCTTCGCTCAGTACCGTCCGGATCACATGCCGGGCGTTGTGCGCCATCGCGGGGTTAGTGCTGCGGTAGTACGGCAGCGCGATCAGCGCCTGGGAGAGTGCCCGGCCCCGGCCTCGGTTCCAGGTCGCGTCGTCCACGGCCAGCACCTGGCGGAAGACTTCCCTCGCATCACCCGGCAGCAGGTTCCACGCCGCGAACAGATCGCAGGCTGGATCTCCTGCGCCCATGCACCCGAAGTCAATCACCGAGGCCAGCCTGCCGCCGTCGGTCAGCAGGTTGCCCGGCATCAGGTCCGCATGCAGCCACACGGGAGGCCCGTCCCAGGCCGGGGCCCGCAGCGCTTCCTCCCACACGGAGGCCGCGGCATCGCAGTCAACGTCCTCCTGCGGGAACGCACGGAGATCATTGATGGCCGCCCGGGTATCCGCATCGAGCGAGGCGAGCGGCCCGCCGCGGTGTGCCTTCGGCGCACCCGGCAAGGTGATGCTCCGCATGGCGGTCACGAATGCGGCCAGATCCCGGGCCAGCAGCACGGGCTCGCTCAGTGCTCCCGGCTCGGGATGCTCCCCCGCCAGCCACCGGTACACCGACCACGGCCACCGGTACCCCAGCGCGGGCTCCCCGGCCCCGAGCACCTCCGGGATGCGCACGGGCAGGTGCGGCGCCAGTCTGGGCAGCCACTCCCGCTCCATCAGCACGTCCCCGGCCCCGCCCTGCACCAGCGGCAGCCGCACGGCCATATCCTCGCCCAGCCGGTACATCGCGTTGACCGTGCCTCCGGACGGCCACCGCCGCACCGCCAGCCCCGCCCAGTGAGGAAACTGCCCGGCGACCAGCCGCCGCACAAGGTCGTCCTCAATGGGATGCATACCGGGATGCATCTGCCCTGTGCTCACGGCATGCCATCCGACCACCGCAGGCTGGCCGACGTCAAACGACATACAGGAGTACGCGCTGGTATTCACTGATACGTCCTGGACTTTTGCCGTGTTTCACGCGAGATTTGATCGCGTCCGCATGTGCGTGCCTGGGTCGGCTGGGGCGTAGTGCGGCGGGTACGGGCAATGGTGCCGAAGTGGAGGACTTATGATGCGAGGCTCTCGGACACTGCTCTTGGTTTGCGGGGCGGCGATAACAACAATCGCGGCGCTCGGGGCGGGCAGTGCTGCGGTGTCTCCGGTGGCCGTCGCCACGGGGACTCCAGCGGCTGGGGTCGCCGCCCGGCCGGTCCCGTTTGCGATCGGGCACGTCTTGTCGGTCGGCAAGATGTCGCAGCCGCCGACCACGGCGGACTGCGAGGCGGATTACGGCATCGCCTGCTACCAGGCCTTCCAGTTCCAGCGGGCCTACGACCTGGCGCCGCTGTTCTCCAAGGGGATCAATGGCCGGGGCGAGACGATCGTCATCGTCGATGCCTTCGGCTCCCCGTCCATCGCCTCGGACCTGCAGACCTTCGACTCGCAAATGGGCCTGCCTAACCCGCCCTCTTTCCAGGTGATCACCCCCGAAGGCCCGATCACCACTAACCCCTCGAACTGCACGTCCACCTACAGCCCGACCGGCCCCGATCTGTGCTCCGACTACTATGGCTGGACCGACGAAACGAGCCTCGACGTCGAGTGGTCGCACGTGATAGCCCCGGAGGCCAACATCCTCCTGGTCGAGACCCCAGTGACGGAGACCGCGGGCATCTACGGGTTCCCGCAGATCGTGGCGGCCGAGAACTACGTCATCGACCACCATCTCGGTGACGTGATCTCCCAGAGCTTCGGCGCCAACGAGCAGACCTTCACCAGTCCGGCCCAGATCTACTCGCTGCGCTCGGCGAACTTCAACGCGGCGCAGCATGGGGTGACCATGCTGTCGGGCAGCGGTGACAATGGCTCGACGAGCGAAATCTGCGAGCCGAGCTCGGGTTGCGCAAACCCGAATGACGCGACCTGCTGCTCCTCGACGAGGACGATTTCCTGGCCCGCGTCGGACCCGCTGGTCACGGCGGTGGGCGGCACCCAGCTGCACCTTAATGCTGCGGGCGACCGGACCGCTCCCGACAGTGTATGGAACGACCTCAGCTCCACGGTCGGAGTCACGGGACCCGCTTACACCTGGGGGTCGAGCGGCGGAGGCGACTCCGCGGTCTTCTCGCGTCCGCAGTTCCAGGATGGGGTGGCAGGCGCCGTCGGTAACAGCCGGGGTACGCCGGACATCTCGATGAGCGGCGCGGTCAACGGGGCCGTCGACTTCTACGACACCACCGACCCGAGCGTCGCTGGCTGGTCGATCGTCGGCGGGACCAGCGAAGCCGGCCCGCTCTTCTCCGGCATCGTGGCCCTGGCCGACCAGGTGGCGGGGCACAGCCTCGGCGACGTGAACCCGGCCCTGTACGCCATGGCCCGGAGCAGAGTGCCCGACGGCATCGTGCCGATCTCCCAGGGCAGCAACAGCTACACGTTCTGCATAGCCGCTGACCTCGAGAGCAACTCTTCGTGCCCCTCGAGCTCCGACCTCGTGACCGTCCCCGGCTTCCAGGCCAACGGCTCCTACAACGAGGCGACTGGGCTGGGCACCGTGGACGCTGCCTTGTTCGTTCCGGCCCTGGCCCGCTTCGCGGGATAGACAGACCTCGACCTCAGCCCGGCCGGTCCCGGCCGGGCTGAGGTCGAGGGCGGCCAGGCGGACGCGCAGATGGATCATTGCTGCGCGAGCTGGCAGAGTTCAAGCGGAGGTTTACGGCCGGCCGATCACGACGGCTCGTGCAGCGACTGGAACTGCGCGAACAGCGATCCCATGTCCTCACCCATCTCTACTTGAGTGAGGAGGATGCCGACCGTGCCGTCCTGGTCGACGAAGAAATCCGTACCCTGTCCGCCGGACCAGCCGATGCGGCCACGCTGGGGACCCTCTGTCTTCACAGCCACGCCAAAACCCCATCCCGTGCCCTCCCAGAAACCCGGGAAGAAGAAGCTGTCCGCGGTCTTGCACGCCTGCGGCACGTGGTCGCTGGTCATCTGCCGCAGGTGATCAGGTGAGATTATGTGCTGGCCGCTAACGCTCCCTCCTTCGGCAAGCATCCGGGCGAAGCGGTGATAGTCCCGTGCAGTGGAAACGAGCTCACCGTGGCTGACGTCGAACGACGGCGGCCCTGCGTAGAAACCGCCACCGGCAGGCTCGGTCTCCACGAGTCCATCCTTACCGTGCCGGTACGCCGCTGGCAGCCGGTCCAGCTTGCCCTCCGCCACCCACAACGCGGTGTCGGTCATCCCGAGCGGCCCGAAAACCTCCTCGGCCAGATGCTCACCGAGCGGACGGCCCGTCACCCGCGATAGCAGGATGCCGAGCACGCCAAACGAATGGTGATAGCGCCATCCCTCTCCCGGCTGGAACGCTAGCGGAAGGTCCGCCAGGCGACGCAGCCACTCGTCGGCACCCAGCGCCAGTGGCTCCGGGCCAGCCTCGGTGCCGTTCGCGGCCATCGCCTGCTGCAGCGGCGAATCCTGCATCACCATGCCGTACCCGGAGGTATTGGTCAGCAGGTGGCGAAGCGTAATGGCCCGGCGAGCCGGCATAGTGTCCTCGAGCTCAGCCGCTGGGCTGCGCAGCACCTGACGGTCAGCCAGCTCCGGCAGCCAGTCCACCAGGCTCTGGTTGAGCTTGAGACGCCCTGCATCCACAAGACGCAGCGCGGCGACCGACGTAATCGCCTTGGTCATGGACTGGATCCGCATGATCGCGTCCGCACCGATAGGACCGCTGCCGAGCGACGCCACGCCCGCAGTGACCACCTCGACGTCCCCAGCCCCCAAGAGCGCGACCCCGCCAGGAATTGTGCCGGCATCAACATGACGAATCAGCAACTCCCGCAACGCTGCGCTCACCTCGGCGATCATGCCACCCTTGACAAAGAGGATCAAGCCATCACTACGCATCCCCGGCCAAGGCATCCGAAGGCAAATACGCGTTATTACTTGACTCAGCCAGAGTCCGGCTCTAGGGTCACCGACAAAGGCACATGGGCAAGGCCGTTGGCAACGGGGGGCAGCATGGCGTCCAGCACCATCCAGATCGAGCGGTTCGACCCCTTTTCCGATCCAGAGCGGCTGCGTGCCTGTCACGCAATCGCGATGCCAGCCTAGGAGATCGATAACCCAGGCATCCCGCCGCTGACCTTCGATGCTTACCGGGCTCAGTGGCAGGACTTCGACGGATCGCCGGTACACGCGTTCCTGGCCAGCCGCCCGGCCGGACGGCTGGCCGGATATTGCTCCATCAGGCTGCCAGCCAAGGAGAACCGCGGCATTGCTTTCTGCGCGCTGACTGTCGCACTGGACCAGCGCCGGACTGGCGCGGGAACGTCTCTGCTGACGCGATGCGCCGCAGTGGCCAGGGCCGACGGGCGGACTCGTCTTGCGACGTACGTTTGCGACGGCACGCCAGGCGCTAAGGTGGCGTTGCCATCGGCGCTCCGCTCTGGCCAGGGTGTACGGTCCCGTTGTGGAGGTCACTGAACTGGCGCACCTGCGCCGGGCCCGGGACTTGCTGGACCGCGAGTACGCGCGGCCGCTGGACGTCCCGGCGATGGCGCGGGCCGCCCTGATGTCGCCGTCGCTGTTCTCCCGCCGGTTCCGGGAGGCCTACGGCCAGACACCGTACAGCTACCTGCAGGCCAGGCGCGTGGAACGGGCGATGTCGCTGCTGCGCTATGGCGGCGAGTCCGTGACCGACGCGTGCATGGCCGTGGGGTTCACCTCGCTCGGCTCGTTCAGCTCAACGTTCACCCGCCTCGTCGGCGAGCCGCCGTCTGCCTACAGAGCGCGTGACCACTCGCGGCTCACGCCCGTCCCGCCGTGCATGACGCGGGCCTGGGCGCGCCCAGGGTGGATCGCGGAGCCATGCAGGATTGGAGAAGCATCGCCCGCAGGCCGCGCGTAGGGTCGCTGACATGACACTTTCCATCACCCACACACCCGTGTACTGCACTGACCTGGATGCGGCGCTCGCCTTCTACACTCAGCAGCTCGGCTTCGAGGTCCGCAACGACGTCCCGATGGGCCCGGAGATGCGCTGGCTCACCATCGCGGCCCCAGGGGACACCCACGAACTGCTGCTGGCCGCCGTGGACCACCACATACCCCCGGCCGACCGGCAGGCTATGCGCGAGATCGTCGCCAAAGGCAACCTGGCGGTCTTCATCCAGGTCGACGACCTGGACAAGACCTTCGAGTCGCTGCGCATCGCCGGAACGGAGATCCTCCAGGAACCCGTAGACCAGCCCTACGGCGTCCGCGACGCAGGCGTCCGCGACCCCAGCGGCAACCACCTGCGGCTGAGCCAGCCTGTGGCGGCGCCACAATAGGAATCCCGCGGCAATCGGCCCTCATGCGGGAGGAGGTGCCGGGGGGACGATGACACCCATCCCGGACATCAGGTCCCGCGCGTCCAGGTCGGGGTCCCACAACCGTTCCGGGATGGCAGCCCCGGCGTCGACAAGGACCTGAAGAACGCCGCGGTAGTCGCCGTGCGTGACCTCCTCGGTTGTGCGCATCGTCGGCCCGCCTTGCGGGTCGTGGCAGTGCATTGACCCGTGCAGCGCAGCGCCGATGGCCGTGTGATTGTCCTCCCAGCTGAGCTGGGCACCGTGCGTGACCAGCTCGCGAACCACATCGCGATGCCCGCGCCAGGCGGCCTGGCCCATCGGCCGCAGGTCCGGGGTGCCGTCCACCGCGGCCCCCGCGGCGAGCAGCCGCCGCACCGCGGTCAGGTCGCCGCTTTGCGCCGCCCAGTCCAGCAGGTCCGGCGGTGGGACCACGCCAGGGCTACCGCCCGCCGCCGATGGCACCCACAGCGAGCCGATTACCCCGTCCTCGGCGGTGACCAGCGACCGGTCGGCGCCCGCTGCGGCCAGGACATCCGCTACGTCCGCCCGGCCCCAGCGCACCGCCATCCGCAGCGCGGTCAGCCCGCTGTCCTCATCCGGCTCGTCGGCCGGCGCGCCCGCCTGAATCAGGGCTCTGACGGTCCGGACTGGACGGCCCTTGTACACGGCCTGCTTCAGATGGCCGCCGTGAGGCCGGGCACCATGCTTTAGCAGGACGTCGATCATCTCCGGGTTCGGGAAGTTCAGTGCCCGGCCGATCCCCATGGTCATGACTGCTGGGTTCAGTCCCGCCTCGAGCAGGAGCCTGGCACAGGTCGTGTCGGTGAACTCCACGGCATGGTAAAGCGCCTCGCCGATCGTGTCCGGGTCCTCGTAGGTCTCCTTCGGGTCGGCGCCCGCCGCCAGCAGCATCCTGGTCAGCTCCGGACTGTTGGCGATGCCGGCCGCGGCGTAAATCGGCAGCTCACGGAACTCGCCGTCGTACCAGCACACGTTCGGGTCGGCGCCCGCCGCAAGCAGGATCCGCACCACCTCGATGATCCCTGGGGCCCGTTCCTTGCTGGCCCGGAGGAACCTGGAGAAGCACGCGTACAGCAGCGGCTCCCAGCCGGAGGGGGCCAGCTTGCGGCTTGCCGCCGCCGGGTCCTGGGCGAGCCGGCGGCTGACTTCTTCCGCCTCGCCGGTCACGCACGCCGTCGCCAGATCGTGCCTGGCGAGGGCCGGCTCGGCGGCCAGCAGGATGCGGGCCGTACGAATGTCGGATGAACATGCAGAACGCACCAGGAGCGCGCTGCGCGCGGCGGCGTCCGCGGCCTGCGTTTCTGCATAGATCTTGAGTGCGGGCCAGGACGTGAACCCGTGCGCTGCGGCAATGGCGTACTGTGCTCGCGCCAGCGTCGCGAACTCGCCTGAGCGGTGGCGTCGCTTCGCCTCATCACGCAGGCGGCGCAGGCTTGGCACAGCGGGGACATCGGACACGTGGGCTCCTCTCGGCATCCCGGGGGTCCGCACTCCGGGGCCGAGTCGGCAGGTCCCGCATCCAGCAAACGCGCGACGATCGCAGGTGGGCTACGAGCCCTTTCCGCGGACCGGATGCGCCCTGCGCGCTTGCTGTCAGTGTAACTCGGCGACGGCTCCCGTCTCATGGCGGCAGAATGTATGGATGGGGGAAGGCGCTGCCGGGTGTCTGGCGATCAAGCGGCTTGAGGACGCTGTGCGCCATCTGGGTGAGATGACCGCCGGCCGGGAGCGGACCGGGGTCAGTCATGAGGGTGCTGACGATGTCGCCGGGACTGCTGCAACCGATGACGCGATCGGTTTCAACCCGCTGCCGCTGCTGCGTTCCTTGCATGAGCATGGCGCTGTTGTCGCTGTGATGGGCCAGGTGGCTGGCATCATGCACGGATCTCGCGAGCTGACCGGGGATCTTGACTTGCTGTGGGACGGTGATCGCGGGCAGGCGCCCGCTCTTGCCGCCGCCTTCACGGCCGCTGGCGCCGTCCTGGCTGATCAGGAGGGCAGGTCAGTGCCGTGTGAGGCAGCGGCGTTCGGCCTCGCCAAGGTGCTGTTCCGCTCAGCGTCCGCGAGCGGGGACTGCTGCACTCCGGCGCTGCCCTGGGGCGATCTGCCCACCGCTGCGTTCCTGGCCCGGTCGCGGGTCGCGGTAGCCGCAGACGGGCTGGTGATCCGGTACCTGGACAGCGCGGATCTAATCTGGATGCGGCGTGCCGTGGCCAGGCCGAAGGACCTGCGGCGCGCGGACGAACTGGAGCTGCTGGCTCCGCCTGACTGACCGTAGGCTGGCGAGTATGGTCTCTGAAGCTGACATCCGCCTGCCCGGCGGCCGGATCCTGCATGCCTATGACACCCGGGAGGACCGGATCGCCAGCATTCCTGGCGCCCCGGGCGGGGCTAGCGCGGTGTTCTGGCTGCACGGCTCGCCCAACATCGGCTCGCCGCCTGTGCCACTGTTCGCCGCAGCTGAGGCGAACGGCCTGCGCTGGGTCTCCTACGACCGTCCCGGTTATGGCGGCTCAGGTCCAGACGAGGGCCGGTCTGTCGCGTCGGCAGCAGCGGACGTGGCCGCGGTCGCGGACGCGCTCGGCATCGGCCGGTTCGCCGTGCTCGGCCATTCCGGCGGCGGCCCGCACGCGCTGGCGTGCGCCGCGCAACTGCCCGAGCGGGTCACCGCCGCGGTGAGCGTGTCCGCGCCGGCACCGTTCGACGCAGACGGGCTGGACTGGTTCGCTGGCTGGTCGCCGGGCATCGCGGCGGAGAACCGGGCGGCGACGGGCGGGCGGGCGGCACTCGAGGCGCACTGGGCCGGGGCTGAGCCCGAGGAGATGAGCGCGTTCTTCACCGAGGCCGACATGACCGCTCTCGGCGGCAGCTGGTCGTGGCTGGCAGGCGTCGCCGGCGAGGCTATGCAGCAAGGCAGCGAGGGGTTCGCGGAAGACACCCTGGCCAGTGTCCAGCCGTGGGGGTTCGCCCCCGACGCCATCCGCGTTCCCGTCCTGATCATGCACGGAGCCAAGGACAAGATGGTCCCGTGCGCGCACGGCGAATGGCTCGCCGACCGCTGTCCGGCAGCGGAGCTGCGCATCGTCCCGGACGCGGGTCACATCACCGTGCTCGACAGCGCCCCGCAGGCGCTGACCTGGCTCGCCACCCGCAGCGGCGTGTGAGCCCGCGGACTGTGCTTCTAAGTTGCGGGATCGCCTGCGGGATGCCAGGACGGCATCCCGCAGGCGCAGGTCATCCGTGCGTGGGGACCGGATTACCGCTTACTGGCCGACCGCCTCGGCGGCGGAGGTGAATACCGGGAGGTATCCGTCGGCCTGACCGGTCGCGGTCGGGTGGTAGGAGGTGTGGATGTCGAAGATCTCGACGGAGTTCAGCCAGCCCGCGTCGTCGCAGAGCTCATGGCCGGAGAACTGGGATCGGACGTCTGCGAACACGAAGCCGGCGTTGTTTGCCGCGGTCTGGATGACGCCGTCCAGGTCGTTGACGCCGTTATCGAGCGCCTGGTGATCCGCGCTGGACAAGCCGACGCAGACCGAGACGCTGAGGTCGTAGAAGTCGGGGTAGCCGAGCACGACGACTTTGGCGTTCGGGGCATCGGCCTTGATGTCGGCGAACAGCGTGCTCAGGTTGCCGGGCAGTGTGGTGTTCGCGTATTGCTCAGCCTGGGAAACAGCGCTTTCGCATGAGCTCGTGGATTCCAGGATGCAGGTTTCCATGATCGAGGAGAAGCCCACGTCATTGCCGCCGATGGTGATGCTGACCAGTGTGGTCGACGCGCTGAGCGAAGAAAGCTGGCTGCTGATAACGGTGCTCGTGGTGGCGCCTCCGCAGGCGTCAAACGTGAAGGAGGCGGGTGAGTTGGCCGCTGCCCACAGTGGGCCGTAGGCGTTGGGGCTCTGATCGCAAGATCCGGTCTCGTCGCCCGCGCCGACTCCGGAGGAGTAAGAGTCGCCGAGGGCTACGTAATGGATGGATGAGGCGGCTCTAGCGGGGGTTCCGGTCACGGTGAAAGCGGCGGCGAGCCCCAGGGTGAGCACGGCAATGCCTATAACGGGAATGCGGGAGGAACGCATCTGTCACTCCAGGTTTCGATTCGGCTACAGCATGCGCGCGCTGGTTTTTTTATACCACTGAGTAGGGTTGCGTGGAAGATCGCTCAACTGCCGCGCTGGGCCGGTGGGCTTGAGTACTGGGGCTGGCGTGGCAGGAGTTCCCAGCTGCGACCCGCCGGTGAGCTGATCCCGGTCTGCCGACGGCGCCGGTTCGTTCAGGCCAGCGGCCCGTATGAGCGGTGAGGGCGTGCGGCAGGGCATGCTCGATACCAATATCCAGCTCTTGCGCGGATGGGACCGTCCTGAACAACCGGCGTACACCTGCTGGCGTCTTAGGGGCATGATGCTTGCCAGGCGGCGCCGCCCGCGCGCGGCGCGAAGGTCCGCGCTCAGCGCAGCTGCCGCGCTCGGCGCAGCTGCGGTGCTGGTGCTGGCAGCGGGCTGCGGCGCCCCCACGGCGGGCAGCGGCTCGCGCTCAGTCTCCGCATCGGCTGGACCGGCATCAGCGACACCCTCGCCGGCCGGATCTGGCGCAGCGGCGAGCACTCAGGCTGGCTTCGAGCCGGCGGCGGTGAGTTTCGTATCGGCCAGTAACGGGTGGGTGCTCGGCCTCAGCGGGTGCGCCAGATGCGCCGCGCTGCGAGAGACCCGTGATGGCGGCAGCACCTGGACGGCCCTGCCCTCTCTGCCAGCACCGCTCGGCTATTACACCAGCGCCCCGGTGACCGGCGTGACACAGGTCGCCTTCGCCGACGCCGCCAGCGGTTTCCTGTACGGTCCTGAGCTCCTCGCCACCAGCGATGGCGGCCGGACCTGGAGCCGCGAGTCACTGCCACCCGTGCAGGACCTAGTGACCGGGAACGGCTACGCCTACGCGCTCACCTCGGCCGCAGCCGGCGCGACTGACCGCCTCTGGCGGACGGCGATCGGCTCAGGCAGGTGGGCAATGCTGCCGGTACCTGCCGGGCCCCGGCCGGGCAGCCCGTCGTTCATCTACGCAAGCGGAACCACGATCGTGCTGCTCCAGCAGGGCACCATAAGCCCCGGCTCTGCCAGCACGGCTGCCGTGGCCGGGGCCCTGTGGCTCAGCACGGACAGCGGGATGACCTGGCAGGCCAGGACGCTTCCGTGCACCGGAACGAACGGCGACGCGTCCGTGCTGAGCATCGCGCTCGGCCACCCTCATGCCTGGCTCCTGGACTGCTTCGACAATGAGCAGTCGCAACAGGAGCAGAACACTCAGCACCACCTGTTCGGCACAGCCAACGCAGGGCTGTCCTGGGTCCGGCTGCCGGACCCGAGCAGGCACAACGAGCCAGCTGCGCTCGCCGACAACGGAGCCGGGCACGCCTTCCTCGCGACCCAGGGAACCGTCGACACGCTGCTCGGGACATTCGACGGCGGCCTGCACTGGAGCGTGCTGATCACATCCGGCGGCTCGTTCTACGGCTGGTCAGGCCCCGTATTCCCCACCGCCTCGACCGGGTTCGTGGTAGGACCAACGCACTACGCGCCAGAGCACCTGTACCGCACGACGGACGGCGGACGCAGCTGGCACATCGTCCGCTTCTAGCACCACCGCACTACGGCCTACGGCGGAACGCGGCTCGGACTGCGGCTGCGGCTGCGGCTGCGGCTGCGGTAGAGCTGTAGTACTCGCGTGCCAGGACGCGCACCCGGGCCGTGCGTGCCAGGACGCGCACCCCGGCCGTGCGTGCCAGGACGCGCACCCCGGCCGTGCGTGCCAGGACGCGCACCCCGGCCGTGCGTGCCAGGAC
>Ga0209530_1000837_pt1 | contig 17380 bp, 13 predicted proteins | sample BlaSpr_A8_Ref_O1_FD_187987 | JGI IMG/M metagenome (GOLD analysis project Ga0209530, IMG submission 187987) | Forest soil microbial communities from Thunder Bay, Ontario, Canada - Black Spruce, Ontario site 2_A8_Ref_O1 (SPAdes) (version 2) | ecosystem: Environmental > Terrestrial > Soil > Boreal...
CTAATCCAACCGGAACATCGCACGGCAAAAACCACAAATGTGGTGCCCAAGAGAGGACTCGAACCTCCACTCCCTTGCGGGAACTAGCTCCTGAAGCTACTTTTGGCGTCATGCATCGACGCGCAAGGACTGGCAAGGCGGCTCAAAGTAACGCTGTCCATTGAATTTACGGGGAGGCATTATTGCGTGAGGGCGTACTGAGTTGCACGGAAAAGCAGAACTAACTGACACCAGAAGTGACACCGGGCGGTCAATCATTCATTGAATGAGAAAAAAACAATTTACCTACTGCTCCGACTAAATGGTGTCGACTGAGTTAGGAGAGGAGTTCAGAAATTGGCACCGATAATGCGCACCTCAGTGTGTCTGGGAACCAGAGTTCGACAAAACCTGCCACCATTAACAGATATACGTACGAAGACTCCTCCCTCTCGTAGGCCAATTTTCTAATCACTTTCGGAACGTCAATTCGCCACCCTGGTCCTCGCGGCGAAGCGACACAAGGAACCATTCGCGCGGCAATTGCGGCCTCCGCATTACTGTCGGTTCCGTCTAGCACGTCGCCAGACTCTCCCACTTCCTCTATCTTGCGGATGATTTTAGGGAGATCGCCTCTGGTAGATGACGTTGGCCGCTTTAGCAAACGGTACCTCCCCGGGCTCACAACGAGAAACCAGAAATCGATTGGAAGTTTGCCCGCAAGACCGGCCGGTTCCACCAAATTGGTGGGGATGCGAATTCGGTCGCCTTCAAACTTGGCGACTGCAATCTGGGTCGCTAGAATATTCTTACCGTTGATTACCATAAAGCTGGTATTCACATTATGCACAGACTTCCCATATTTCAGCGATTCTACATTGACGATTACCGTCAATTACCATACAATATATGGGGTCAGTCTCTGCGCTACCGCGAGGGGTTGGGGAGAGGGATCGTAATGGAATCTTTACCAAGTGCAGAGCACACGGGTATATACTCTGGCTCCTTCGCAGCAGGGTTGGTTAACCAATTGTTGTGAAAGTCTGGCTTCACAAAACGTCATCGTTGGGGGTGCCCATGCTAACCGCCACGGTATCGGGCAGCTTTCGTCGCCACATGGAAGCAATCACTGCGGCTGTTCACGAGCTTGCGGAGCTCTCTGTCCACGTGCTTTCGCCGGCCGATCCGCGGATCGTCGCGCAGCAAGGTGAATTTCTATTTGTTGCAAGCGATCCGGTTCGCTCGGTGAGGCTCGTGCAGGACCGTCATCTGGAATCTATTCGCGCGGCCAATTTCCTTTGGCTCGTATGCCCCGATGGATATGTCGGTCAATCGGCATCGATGGAAGTCGGCTTCGCCGCGGCCGTTGAGGTTCCGATCTTCGCCACTCACACGCCCAGCGATTTGACTTTACGCCAATACGTCGAGATCGTGCCCGGGCTCGCGACAGTCGTGAGGATGATCGCGGACCACCCTCGCTGGAAGCGCCCCGAGGGTATCCTCGTCGATCCCCACGCCTCAGTCCAGCAGGCTCACTACATACTCGATCGCATTGAGGGCGCTTTGACGCGACCTGGCAGCATCAAGGATCCAGCGAGACATATTCATCGGGACATAGCGGACCTCCGGGCAAAGGTAGCGCTGCCCACATATATGCATTAACGACATAAAAAATCCGATGCCCCGTGAGCGTAGAGACGATCACGCAAGAATCAAGCTCCTCGATTTCCCCAAACTAGAAGGGCTTCGACTTCTATTGAGGCAGGTCCAGCAGTATCAAATTGCTTCCCTCGATTACTTTAGTTTCAAAAACGGTTTCAAACATACTCGGGACGGCGAAGATAAGATCTCCGTCTCGAGCACTGCTACCTGCGTTCTATCATTAGTCGCGACTGGCTCGTGGAAAGCTAGTCCGACGCAGACCAAGGAACTCCTTGACGAGCTCGTTTCAAAAAAGACGAGCGCCGGGCTTAAGGACAACAACCCATTCACAATCGCGTGGATCTTGGAAGCTGTAACCGCACTAGAGGGTTCTTCTGACCCTCTCGGACTGGCTGCCACGCAGCGCATCACAGAGATCGAAGAAATTCTTCAGAACGCAGTAAAGACCGGCAATGGCGGCGTGAGCATCGACGACTATCCGGCTTCTGCATATCTCACTCAGCTCGTGGTCCGTGCCCTCCGGAACCGATCAAAGCTAACGGAGAGTCTAGACAGACAAGTGAAAACTTGGGCCTGGACGGAACTCCCGTACCAGCTGGCCCTGATTCAGGCCGAAAGCAAGACAGCCGACGCATTTGCAGTAGCATATCTGCTCATGTTGGTCGCAGCAGTCACTCCGCGCTCCGAGACAAGCCCTGAACAAACCTACATCCAGCGCTCTGGTCTCAAGATCTTCTTCCAGCAGCAGCTCGATGATGGAACTTGGCCTCTAAGTCGGCCCCTATTCCACTACAAAAGGTTCGGCAATGCGTACTGTTACGAGTATGAGATGCTGACTCAGCTCCTTCAGCAGAGCGAACTGGATGACCTCCTACTAGAATTCTTGCCGCAACTCCGCGATGCTGCTAACTCAGTGCTGCAGAACGTTTATCGCGTGGAAGCCGGTGTTCGAGCATGGACCTCAGGCCATCATCCTCAGTTGAAATGCCCCGAATCCTGGGCGACTGCCTCGGTCTTTCACTTCGCCCAGGTTTTTGATCGCTTACTAGCCGAGGCGATCCGCCGCGAGTTATTTCGATATTCTGAGTTGCCTTTTCCTAGGACCAGTCCTCCAGGAACTACAAAGGCTGACTTCGCAAAGGACTTCCTCGACAGTACGATTACTCTGGAAAGTAGGAAGCGTTCCCTGAAGGAGTTCTTGTGGGAGGAATTCGTCGAGCCTCTTGCGGCTGAAGCTGCCGGAATCGCGAAGGGTCGTCCATTCAAAAAATGGACGCCACGGTCGGCAATTTTCTTCGGTCCTCCCGGAACGTCGAAAACCGAGCTATCGATGAAGGTTGCTGACTTCCTCGGCTGGCCTCACCTCGCTGTAGATCCGTCACTCCTCCTTCGGAATGGCATGGAAGGAATCCAAGCTGAGGCAAACGCCATTTTCCGCATACTAGAAGAGACTGAACGCGTCGTGGTACTTTTTGACGAGTTTGATGAACTTGTGCGAGAGCGGGGATCTTCTGATGGGCAGCCGTTTTCGCGCCTCTTAACAACTGCAATGCTCCCTAAGTTGGCCAGCATTCATAAGCGAGCGAGACTGGTCTTCATCATCGCGACCAACAACATTAGCGATTTTGATCTTGCTATCCGTCGGCCCGGCCGCTTCGATCGCGTCGTGCAAATCATGCCCCCAACCTACCAGGCAAAGATCGCCAAGAAGGATTGGGGTTCTGGGTCGAATGTGGATTTCAAGGCCAAATTCAGAGCGCTGGAAATAGACCTTACGGAGTCAGTGAAGAAGAAATTAGCAGATCTGACTTATAGCGAATGTGACTCTCTAGCGACGAATCTCGCAAACGCCGATACCAAGACGGTAGCGAATTCGATGTTGGCCAGTCACTGGCAACAATGCACTCTTCAAATGACCATCAGCAAGGCTCACGTTAAGAAAGAGGAGAAAACGACTTGGGCGCAACGCAGCAACGCAGAGGCGCAATTCAATCGCTAGCCTCCCTGCCGCCGGCTGAGCGATTGCTGGCGTCTAAGGATCAAACGTTGGCGAGAGTAGTCGCTTCTCAGACGAAGCGATGGCCTTCTCAACCGACCGAAAATCTGATCTGGGGGCTCATCCGCATAGTGATGGCTCAGCAGGTATCCACTCACGTCGCATGCCGCTTGGCCGAGCGCGCAAAATCTGCTCATCCGTTACTAATGACACCTTCGCCTGCAATCGCGCCGGACCCATCAAGCCTTCGGGCCATTGGTCTCTCACAATGTCGAGCACAGTGTTGTGCCGACGTCGTGAGGCAGTCAGATGAAATTCTCGCTAAAGTAGGTGGAGGACAAACATGGGAGCAGGCCCTCTTACGTATTAAGGGTATCGGCCCGTGGACCATCGCAGTTTTTCGAATCATGGTTCTTCGCGATCCTGATGTGCTTCCTACTGGAGACATCGGACTCCAGCGAGCGATCGCAAAAGTCTATCGCAGACCTCGCAATGTCGAGCGCCTCGGAGAGACTTGGCGGCCTTTCCGGTCCGTAGCGTGTTGGTATCTTTGGCGAACTCTGGGAAATGAGCAACTCGGCTAAGACAACGACGATGAGAATCCACTCGAGACTAACGACATATCGAGCCCCTATTGGCCCTGCGGACGAAGGAATGAACTCTTTGAATCTTGCCGCTATTCTAAGCAATGGGCGTCGCTGACGTCCGAAACCCTCAGCAATCTCGAAATATTCCATGCGATGAAAGCCAGTACCGTGTCTCCTATAAAACTCGCGGTCCTTCCTGGATCTATGCATCATCTCGCTCGCGGGCACATACACCAATACAAATCCCGAGTCGGGAACACGGTCGAACGGCCTCGACTCCACTCGGACTCCGGAGACAGGTGGTTCAATCAATTGGCCAACCAGGGAAAGTACCTCTGGGTGAACCTGGAGCAGATTTTTCACTGGCTCGACACCGGTGACTACGTCTGGATTAGTTCGGTCCCCTCCCTTCGCGCTCAGACCATAGATCAGTACACCGCCATCCGCATTTGCAAAACCCGAGATAGCCTCAGCCAAGTGTTCTTGGTCTCGAGTCGAAAACGGGATTGAACATGTCTTGGCCTCAAAATATAGATCCTCGGCGCGTCCGACAAGAACGGTTATCGCCGATGCGGAGTTCAATGATTCGAAAAAGAGTTGCGCTGTATCGGCCAGTGAAGTTCACCAATGCGAATCGTCTCTGTTTCTAATCTGTCAAAGGGGCACTCTGACTTTCGGACGAATCAACTCATAGCTAATGCCCGTGAGTGCCAAGGTAGAATTATTTTGTCAGCGCCAACCCATCGTGTGCGCAACGACGGTTTCCTACCCAGAGTGGCACAAAAGTGGGCACAGCGTGACTGTATGCTTAGGGCCGAACCTCCGCGTTGTTATGCGCCGCCAGAATTGTCTCGACATCCTTGGGATCGCGCGAAACGTCCGATGTCCACGTGCCGAAGCCGGCATGCCCGTTCACTGCCCGGACCCATTCCGAGAGGAATTCGCGCTTGGTTTGTTGCTGCTGGTCATCTTGGCCTTTCACTTCCAGAATCAAGGTCTTACCATTCGTCAGTCGGATCAGGAAATCGGGTCTGAATTTATGGATCACTCCTTTAAATGCGTAGGTGATTTCAAAGCCAAGGTGATCATTCTTAACCCAAGCTCGCACGTTCGGATTGCGATCAAGCTCCAAGGATTCGTTCGCCTCCCACCGGCTGTCATAGACGCACATGTTTATGTGAGACCGCTTGGTGTGCTCGCAAGCCTTACCGGTGTACCAGGGAAGCATGTCGCCCGTGGAGCGAATCGGTCGTTCCGTGTCGAAAACGGGTTCCAGCGTGAGGGCATTCTCAAATCGAATTGCCTCCCAAATGTGCTGAACGATTCTGGTCATGTTCAGCGTAATGATGATCCGTCTCCGCTTGTCGTCTTCATTAAACAGAGGCGGATCGACCACCACTCTTCCGCTATCGATGTAACGCTCGACCAACCGAACGAGCTGCGCTAAAAGATATTCCTTGCTCCCTTTCCACTTCGGCGCCATCTGGTCGTACACCTCGCTCGCCGTTTCGAAGACGATCCGTTGCATTCGGAACCGGCGCGCGAGTTCTTCCAGATGAATCTCCTTCAGCTTTGTGAAGTCCGGCTTTCCGTCGATCATTGGCGCCAGCTCTACGACCATCGGGGTCTGGTACGCATCGAGCACAAGGCGCTTTACCTTGCCGGTATCCAAAGTCAGTTGCGGCCGATATTCGTGATCAATCCGAATGACGTTCGGCCAGGAAAGTTCATACTTCGCACGTCGCTCAACAACGGGTTCGATTCTGGTTTTGCCCGTGGCCGGTGGCGGAGGCGGAGCATCGGCGCTGCCCTCGTGAGGGAGAAACGTAAAGGGCACGCCAAATATGTTCACGTATTCTGGCCGGAACAGCCCGTTCGGTTCAATGTCATAGGATGTTCGTCGCAGGCCGCGTCCTACCACCTGCTCGCACAAAAGCTGGGAAGTGAACGCGCGAAGTCCCATGATGTGGGTGACGGTCTTCGCGTCCCAGCCTTCCGATAGCATTCCCACTGAAATCACATTCTGGATTTGTTCGCCGGGCTCGCCCTCGCGCCCAATCGTGTCTACTGTTCTACGCAGCAGTTCCGCGCGGTCTTTCTTCGTCAGTTTCTTTTTCGGGCCGTCTGCATTTTCTTCAGCGCTCTCTTCTTCCACCTCGTCCGATTCCACGGGGAGGTCGGCAGGTTCATCTTGCGCCTCTGCCTCGCCCAAAACGGTGGAATCAATGTGGAGAATTTTTTCCGGATCGCAAAGCTCCTCGATGCGTATTCTCTTGTGTGCGAATGCGTATTGCACGCGAGCGGCCGTGTGCGTCAGGTTGGCGACAGTAATCATCACAGGAGGCGTTTTGATCCCCGCTTCCTGCCAGGTCTTTTCCGTTTCCAGCCAGTCTTTGCCCAGGAAGTAATAACCTTTGCCGACCAGGTCAGGCAGCGGTGTGTGTGGTTCTGCCTTTCGGTTCAAATCGGGCTTTACCTCCGGGTCTGTATAAATGTGATAGAACTTCGACTTGTACTTGGAGCTCAGTTCGCCGTCATCGCGGACCACGACGCGCGGCGTTTTCACAAGTCCCGACTCAATCGCGTCGTTCAAACCGAAGTCGCTCACGACCCATCCAAAGAGTGTTTCCTCACCGCTCTTGCGGCCCGTGGGTGCGAACGGCGTTGCCGTGAGGTCGTAGCACATCAGAATTTTGCGCGCGCGGTGGATGCGGTCGAGTCCTCCAACCCACTTTGTGGCTTCCTTGAGCTCGTCTTTCGAAATTCCAGCTATTTTGACCTTCGGAGGAACGCGCCAGGCGTGGTGGGCTTCGTCATTGATGACAAGAATGTTCTCCGCGGTGTGCATCTCGCCCAGCACTTCGCGCACGTACGCTTCGTCGCTTAGCGCCCCCCGTTTATCCACGCTGCGTCTCTTTTTGATCTGCTCTTCACTCTCCCAGTCGAGCTTGTGCCAGTTGCGAACCTGCACCCGGCAGGTCTGCCCTTGCCGCAATTTGTCTTCCAAGCCGGGTGGGACAATCTGGAATTCTGCGTAGTAGTTTCCGGCGGCGTCTGGAATCAGGACCTCCAAACGGTTCTTGACTGTGAGACCCGGTGCAATCACCAGAATGTTCTTAGAAAAGCGTTTGTCCTGTGGATATGTGACTTTGTTTAGGACCTGCCAGGCGATGAGCATGGACATCAAAATCGTCTTACCCGATCCGGTAGCCATTTTGGAGCACTGGCGAGCGAACTCGCCTCCATCGCCCGGAATCTTGATTCCAATGCGCTCGGCGTCCGGAGCCTCAGCGAGCCACATCAAAGTCTCAATTGCCTCAATCTGGCAAAAGAAGAAGCGACGGCTGGCTTCCCGCTGTTCAATGTCTCTCCAGTGCTTTAGCAAACGCTTGGTAATGCCGCTTGACCCCGGATAGTCGGCTTCTCGCCACGCTTTCACCCGCGGGCGAATCTTGTTGACGAGTGGGAGCTCAACGAATTCGCCCGGATCATCAAAGGACTTGGAAGCGTCTGAAGCGCGCACGTACCCCGCCGGACGGCGACCCGGATCGCGCGAAAATCGACGCGTCTCGCGATCGTATTTCCAATGTTCGTTGGGTTCTTCGTAGGGTGAACTGATGATGAGCTGGTCTATCGTCGCGGAGGCTGCCTCTGTCGCCATTACTTCACCTCGACGACTTTCAGGCTCTCGATCCCTCGATCGTCGATTACCTTCACGGCGACGCGCTTGTGGGGGCCGGGTACGAATGGGAGTGACACTGTGCCTCGATAGGCTTCGATCAACTCGGGGTCGATCTCCGCTTTCAGATTCTTGGTGAGGTGCGCCCACCCTTCGTCCTCAGCGGCAATTGGAAAAAACACTTGTCGCGGATATAGGCTGCGGCCGTCGTAATCGGTGTCGAGGAGCCACATGGCGATCTTGGACGTGTCGCCGGATTCGATCGTGCCTGTGCGCGTGTTGTAGTAATCGAAGCCCCGAACCTCGATTTCGTACTGCCCTTTGTGATCGCCGGCTTTCACGCGACGCAATTCGACGTCTGGACGGCCCACTAACCAGAAGCCCTGATTCGATGCGCGTTTCTTTTTCAGATCCTCCGTGAGAAGGTCAGCATTCATTTGCGCGGTCAGGAAGGTCATGCCGGTCTTTTCCTTGGTTAGTTGGTCGATGTCCTTAGCGGCCTCGGGGTCAAACTCGAACGCAGCGAACACAAGCATGGCCGGCTTTGGACTGAGGGTACGCGCCTCTTCCCACGCGAGTTCAACCTGTCGCTGTTCGAGCAGGTTGTATTCGGGACCGAAGGAGAAAACTACGCGCTCTGATTTTACACCTTTCGTTTCTGCGTCGGCGTGAAGCCAGCGGGTGCCAGATAGTGGTTCGACTCGGGAAAAATCAATGTGGTGCCCGCCTTTGCCGCGGAGCCCGGTTTTGAGTAGCTCGTCGCGCCATTCTGAGTGGCGAAGGGTAGGTCCTTTGCGTGCGACGGACGCATCAAGAAGGGGCGTCGGCGCGTGACGGAAATCCGCGAGCGAGTTTTGGGCCTTCACACGCGCTTCCCCGCGATCGACCGGGCTGTCGTCAAGCTCTTCGAGCGACCTGACAGTTGGGGCGGGAACGGCTTCCACGGTGAAGGGTCCCGTAACCCGAACCCGACCCTTATCTGTGTAAGGCTGGTCGTACAGCGTCTCTTGATCGGCATATTTGGCGACGGCTGCATCGACTTGTTCGCGTGTCATGCCTTCGCGGAATTCGGGATTATTCGTGATCGATTTCAGCGTGAGGTGCGGCACAGTCTTGTAGCGGAATCCGCTGCCGACGCCCTCGTCGGGGTGAGCGAGTTCATAATAGTCAAACTCGGCCGTCATGAGCCGCTGCTTTGCCAGTGTGATTGCTACGCGCGATGTGTCGGTCGTCATCCATCGGCGGCCCCGCTGCTCGGCAACAAAGGCGATCGTGCCCGAGCCGCATGTCGGATCGAAAACCAAATCGCCGGGATCAGTTGCCATGAGAACGCAGCGATCGATTACTTTGCTGTTGGTTTGGACGACGTACGTTTGATTAACGGCCCCCATCACATCCGTCCACAAGTTCGTGAGCGGTTTGACGGGAAAATCGCGGTTGAGCATCTTGTAGCGCAGTGTGTTACCCGAAACCAGCAACCTGCCCAGGGCGCCTAGCTGGCTCAGCCCGTGATGTCCGGTTTTCCAGTGCGCTCCCGGGCGTGGCCGAAAAAGTCGGCCTTTCCATTCAAACGGCTCGTTGAGGTCACCGCTCCGAAGTCCTGCCGATTCTAGTGAGACCGACTGAAAGGCGAGTGAATCTTCATTCTCGGCCTCTGTTTCGGATTCCAAAGTCGTATCGGGGACTGGAGTTCGGGTTTGGAAAATTTGTCTGTATTTGAGGTGGTCCTTAGATTTTGCGTACCAAATGATGTGATCTGCGATGTTTGAGATGAAGTCAGATGGAGCACTGCCTGTTTTCCGAAAGCTAATTTCACTCACAAAATTCTCGCCACTAAATACGTCGTCCAGGACCATACGCACGAGGTGCACGTTCTCGTCATTCATCTGCACGAAGCAGGACCCGGATTCATCGAGGAGTTCGCGCGCGAGGAGGAGGCGATCTCGCAGGTATGTTAGGTAGGAATGAATTCCCAGTTCCCATGTGTCGCGAAAGGCGCGGATCATCTCCGGCTCTTGCGTCAAGTCTTCGTCCTTGCCATCCTTCACGTCGCGCTTGTTCACGAACGGCTGGAAGTTTGAGCCGTACTTGATGCCATAAGGCGGGTCCATGTAGACCATTTGAACTTTCCCGGCCAGGCCTTCCTTTTCGATCAGGGAGTTCATGACCAGCAAAGAATCTCCAGCAATCAACCGGTTCGACCAGCCATGTTCGTGCCCGTAGAAATCAATCGCATCGCGCAGCGGCAGCTTTTCTTCAGCCCGCTCGAAAAGCGACGGTTGCACGGGGAGGCCATTGCCGTTGCGCTTGCGGACGGCTTCGATGATGGTGCGCGGGTCAATCGTTTCGTGGACGTGAAGCGAGACGGTAGGAACCTCGAATGAGGTGTGCTCCTTTTTGCCAGCCCAAACGAGTTGGGGATCGAGATGCGGATCGTAGTCCAGTTCTTTGCCCGGACGCACGGTGGGAATCGGTTGCACGTAGTCGTAAATTTTGTGGGTGGGTGTTACCGGGTCTGTTTCCGGCGTTACCAATCCTACGGGTGGGTTGTTGGCTCGCTTCTTATCAGTGTGTTCGTACCGCTCAATCGGCCGCTTGCGACTCTTCGCAGGCTTCTTCGGACTCGCCATCCGTCTTTTACCCCTAGGTCAATCTGCAATTTGGTACCGCGAGATTGTAGTCGCTCTGCTCGGTGTTGGCCAGCCCGTACAGAAATATCCCATTCCGGAGCGCTTGTTTCCACGAGGCTGACGGTTGAGTTCGGATTTCGTGGACGGGTGCTAGAAACTTCGCAATTTGACCCAAATAATTGCGCCCGAAGGATGTTTGTACCGACGCGGACGCCTGAGCTTGCGCGCATTCTTCAAAACCCAAGCATAGGTCCTTTCGTAAGGCAGTGATTTTATTTCTGATTTGGGCTCCGCGAGCTTCCTGGCGTTTTTCCGCAACTCTCGAAGTGTAAGCGGGCCGACAACCTTCGTGATTTCACAGGTACCAACAATGAGACCGCTGCCGCCGCGGATCAGTGCGATCTTGCCACGAACGCGCGTGTATCGCCCTCGAGTCTCCCAGGTTTTCTTTCCGGCGAGAATCCAATCTACATACGGGCTTCTAATGATTAGGCCACGCGAGTGCACGGTCACCCCTCTTGCACCTTAAAACGCTCTCTAACACCATCCGGCCACACATGAAAGAACCAAACAATCTTCTCGCTGTCCCACAATGGCGTATGGGCAAGCCAAACGGAATCTACCCGCGCCAACTCCTCAAAGCAAGGGCGGGCAGCATCGATTTCTAGTGAGACAGCTGTGAGACCCATGACCATAGAAGCGTCTTCGACAAGCAGAATGTGATCTTTAGCAGGAGTCGCCACGAGCTTTGGGAGCTTCGCTGCGAGAGCCCGTCGCAGTACGTCGGAGAACGGTTTGTCGTTGGGCCACAGCCGTCCCACTACCAGTACACCAGGGCTATCGGGAATTTCCATAGCCTCGATATGTACACGCAGCTTAAACTCTAGGGCAGAAATCTCGTGGTCGGACCTTCCAAGAGGAATCTCAAGCCGTATGCCACGAAACCACTCCAGCACTCTTTGACCTATTTGCTCCCAGTCTGAGCCCTTCGGGATAGCGCCAACTGGCACGAGAATGTCGATCAGGACGTTTGGCACGACCAACTCCGGAGCATGGTGAAGCCGCTCGAAGACTGCTAGGAAAGGTGGGTCATCAGCTTTCTGGCCCTCGAACGGTTCGACCAGTGTGTGCTCAATGGCCAGATCGCCGCCGCGTTCACTCACGGCGATGCAGTCGATTGCAGGTCTGCGACGCTCGACTCGATCAGGCCGCTCTACGAGATGATACGAGCTGCCAGCGCGATCCTTGTAACCGCGCAGAAATAGGTCAATCAATCTTTCATCGCGTCGGCCGTTCGGCCTCTCGTCGGCCATACAGCTACTATCCACCATGGACGTGCACATCTACGTCAACAACCTCGACGCCCGATGCTGGCATCACTTAGAGCTATGGGTACAGTTGATCAATCAATTGCAGGACAGTGTCCAACAGAATGAATACATCACCGCCTCCGACCCAATTCCCGTGGGCCAACCAGTTCCGCTGTTCGGGCAGCAGATTGTCGATAAACACGGCAAGGGTAGCAACGCCATCGGGGTCAATCGGCCGCTGTGCGAACTCGGTATCCGTGATCGGAAGAACGTATGGATGTAATTTGCGAAGATTGTTTCCTCTGACCCATCCGACGGCGACTGCATGATCCAGTCGTTCTTTCAACCCCCTCGCACGGTTATTTGACATTCGTCGCCTTAGCGCGTGCTCTAGGGTAGCGAGCGCCTGGAGCTCTGCTGCTGATGAAAACGGATACACGAACCACGAATAAATCGCAAGATGTTGGGCCGTGACGAATCCGCTTACAATTTCCTCCGGCGCTCCACGGGGCGACTTCAGCATCGCGTATCGCTGATAGTGCTGCTCAAGTGAATATGTGGGTTCACCCTCTTCTGCGGCTAACCGCATCATTTGAGAAAATATGGAATCTTCGGTGAACAGCTCCGACAGGGGTTTAAGTTTCTCCATTTGCTGCAAGGGTAGTATTTTAAGCATGAGCGCAACCCGCCTTTCCCGAGTGTATAGAGAAAAGGGTACTAAAGATTTTGGCTGTTTTACCGGCGAAAAGGGTGTATTCGGTCTTCCGTTCCAGACTGTACTTCGCCGATTGAATCAATCGCGCCGAGAAAACGCCGCACTTGACATTGAGTCAACGCGAAACGACCTTCTCGATCTTGTCTATTTCGGATTCGAGTTCCTTTAGTTCCCTATCCTTTCGTTTGCGGCGCTCGTGAAGTTTCTTTCTTTTGAGCTTCACACTCTTTCTCAGAAGCCTTTCCAAGAAATGCTCATCACGAACACGGCCTCGCTGATTGTTGTACTTGGGCTTGGCGATCCGAACAATCGCTGTTTCCAGGTCACGTAGGTACCTGAGATTTTCCGCACCAATAATGAACAGACTAGCCGTGTTCCAGACCAACTTCCGGGACTTCGAATGGCCCTTCAATCGCCAATAGATATTGGTCCCAAGTCCGACCCGCACGAGTTTATCGTTTTGGTACAAGGCATATACACCCGCTCGCTTTTTCAATAGGCTGGCCAGTTCTGTCTTAATCACCTCGAACGATTCCCGCTTTATTCCGTCCAAAGCGAAGTGAATTAAACTGCCTCGCTTGATCTTGTGCGTGATTATTCGGTTCTTGCTCATGTCGTCTATGCTTGACCTGCGGCGAAGGATAACCGCCTCTGATCTAGAACGTACGTTTCATCGGCCGTAGATTTTCTTCTGCGCGATGTCGTGGTATTGGTGAAGAATTCTTGAGTACTCTTCAAGAACGCCGGGACCGAAGTAGCCTCGCTGATGTGTGTCTTGCGCGATGTACGGTCCATCCGTCAAACTTCTCGTAGTAACAATCGCTTCAGAAGCGTGCTCGGTCGCGCCGAAAGCCTCAAGTTGAATGATTAAACCCGACCAGGGCACGCCCCTAAATTCAGGAGCAGACGTTGGAAAGTCGATGCCCATCGTAGTGCGGTAAATCATAATTGAGTTTACCCCCTTGGTTTCCACGTCTTGCGTTCCGGCATTCTGCGCTATCCGTGCGTCAAGATCGGTAAGACGCCATTCATATTCCGCCAGCAGCTTTTTCTCGATTTGTTGTTTCGCCTCAATGTCTTTCGCCCTCTGAGTCAAGTAGGTGAACAATGTACCCGCTCCCGTGACGAAAATTGTAGTGAGCAAGAAAAGCCCGAGCGCCGAGTTTAGGAACTTCATGAGTGGCGAGTCGAAGTCATCGGACTTTTTCTTCTCTAACCGTTCTCGAACTTCGAAGCGAACCATCTCCTCCGCGGTGATTCTATGAATGACTTCATCAGATAGTGACACTGGCGATTTCTCTTCCATTGGAATCCTCTCAGTCAGTACAAATACTGGCTGCCGGACTTTAAGGCGTTGCCAGTGCAGGGCCACTGTTGGCTGTTTCAATCCTCCCATACCATCCGCACACGGAAATCCTTAATTCAAGGGTACTTTACAGCGGTTATCTGAAGATTCTCTTTACAACATCCAGTCGCTCATTGAGCCAACCGATCAATTTGAGGTCAGAGCCAATCGACGCTGGCGGATGAGAAATGAGCGTATCGAGCGTGATCAAGCGTCCAAAATCAATGTGGATTGGTGACGTCCTCTTCTTTGTTCCATTAGGGGAATAGAACTGCACCCCTGCGATTTCCATGATGTCAACTAGCTCTTGGGCAACGAGCCCGTACGCAATCGTAGTTGGGTGAACGCCATCCAATGCGAACAGGCCGCCCGTCAGCCTTCCGTTTGGCCCGGCGGAGAAAAATCTAGAATCTGGCACAGGACTGAGTGCTGTTAGCTCCGGAGGCAACGTATATGGGGTCCACCAACTAGGACGCGCGGCCGGGTCGGCGAGGTATCGGCGGGAAGCCAGTCGATCAAGCATCCCAGCCATATCGAAAAGATACCAGTCACGCGGAGGATTTGCTGAACGAGCTCTGCGGACGACATCAGTGATTGCGTCATTGTATTGATCGATCGCGCTATCGATCGCTCTCGCTTGGTTTTCCGTAATATGCGGATCCTCGGACGGATCGAAATCGAGGTCGCTTATCCAGGGTCGTGTGTAGAAAGGAAAATATCGAGAACCTTGTCTGACCTTCCTACCTATTCCCCGAGCTACTGGCGCGATTGTGACGTGAGGGACTGTCGCCCAGATCACGTGCTGAGCACGAATGCTTTTTACTTTGGCCTCAACCAGGGCTAGTTCCGCCTGAAAATGGTCGGGATTCCAGATCGTGAAAGAATCCTTCGCATCAAGGTCCTGATAGGCCGGAAATTCACTCCACGATACTTTCAATTCAGTCACTGTCCGAAGGGCGTTGTTAGCGCCCAGCATGACTACAAGTGTATCGATGCCGTCCCCTTCTTTGCCCAGCTCAATTGCGGCATCCAGTGTACTCAGCGAGCTCCGAGCTGCGTCGTTCGGCAGAACCCGGAGTGCTGCTCTCTCGTTGGCGTTTGATATTAACGGAGCGAAGAAATTATCCTTCGGGGCCTTAATGCGCTTTCTGGCAACCTCAGCTGTGAGGGACAGCGCATCACGCAAGTCCCAACCGTAAACGCTCAGATTGTCCATAATGTATTTGAAGTTGGGCTCTACGGAACCGCCGCCATGCTCCCACCAGTTCTCAGCTTGGGCTAGGTGATTTCGAATCGCAAAGTAAGCCAAAGGTAGGTCCCATATCGGAAGGGTACTACTGAATTTTGCTTCCAAGTCACGAGCTAAGAACTCTAAATTGAGAGGAAGACCGCCGAAACCGTGGTAGGTTGGGAATCGAAAAGACTCGTACCATCCCATCTCCCAAGCAATGATGGCGGCATAGGAGATATCCGTATTATAGATAGCCCCGCTCTGAAATCCATGCGATATAGAGTCGCCTAGTATGACTAGACGACGAGTTGACGGCGAAGGAGCGATTTGCGCGAAGGAAATGCCTAGAGTAGGGTCAGATACGGGTTGTCGCGACTCCATTTTGATAACTACTTGGGGTGGAGTTGCGGGATCACGATTTGAGTTCTTTACATCCATCATTAATCAACTCGGCCTCTTGAGTCCCCAGCCACTTCGCTTAGCCACGCAGAGCAGAACCGATCCAGATAGGGAATAGAATGCAACGATTCCAACCCTTGCCCACATAGTGTGATTCGAGACGCCATTCGCAGCAGCTGTCTGGGTTGCACTCGCGAGACCGCGTAATTCTGATTCAGCCTGGTAACAAGCGATAACACCCACAATGTACAAGATCGCACTTCCCGCTATCGCGACGAGCACAGGCCAAAAAGCTTTTGCAATCTGTGCGCGAAAATTCTTGTTCGCCAGCGAATACAGGAAGGTGAGCATCTGAAGAACCGAAAACGCAACAATCGCGTTAGCTAGGTCCCAATACTTCTGCGCAAAGTCGGATTGCATGGTCTCCTTCAGCAGAGGTGACAGTATATTTGGATCGTTTATGCCGGCTGACGTCACTGCACGGTTATTCGACGCACAGCACATTCTCGCGCTAGGCAACGGTCACGGTACAGCTGAGGCTGCTTGAGTCCTTCGCTTCGGTCAATGCACTGGACACCTGCGCTCCGCCTTCGCTGCAGAGAGCCAGGAGTGCACCACCCGTGGGCTTCGCATAATCGATAAACAGATCTTTCGTCACGATGTTTGTTAGGAAATTCAGCAAGTCGTTCCACTGCGTAGAACCCTGAACATTCGATAGACCGGCAGCCAGCGTCTTGAGGTCGTCACACAGGTTCATAAAGCCGGCACTCGCTTGCAGGAAGTACGCCACCTGCCCCGACGGGCCATAGGGGCCGTAAAAACTTGGCGGAACCGCATTCACGCTTCCAACTTGCCGACGGTCAGGCGTTATCGTCGACCCGACTCGGTCGATGCAATCGCGATTGAAAGTGATCCACGCCCCGTAGGAAATACCGCCGACAAAACTCAAATCTTGATCGAGCGATTCGGTAGCCGCCTGAAAGGCATCCCAATTGTCCTGGTCTTGCTGCTGCGGCAAAGGCGCAGGCTTATTTCCGCTGTAGGGGCTGCAGGAGAGCTTCTGATAGGCAGAACTCTTGAATGTAATTTTGAGGTCGAGCGTGCCGGAGGGTGCTGTCGAGACGAACCGAACCATGCCTTCCTGCGCGGAATTGACGGCGGCGCTACCGGGCAGAAACCCTACGACATTGGCCAGCGCCATCGCGTATTTGGAATTACCCTTCTCGGAAAGCTCGATGCACAAGTTCACCGCAGCCTGAGAGATTCTGCCAGTCGTGCCCTCGGTCGCCGTCGCCTCGAAATAGATACGGAACTGTTGCAGCGCCTGCTTCGTCGTCGCCTGCTGCTCCTGGCCGAGATCGCGGAGGATGCGAATCGTCCCGTCCTTTCCAAGTTCCGTGTAGCCGCTGGAGAAGTAATCGGTAACTTGCTGAAACGAAAAAAAGTTGAAGAATTGAAACTGGATGGTTGAGGCGCGTTTGAGGCTGTCGGAGACGCCCGAACCTTGTTGCAGCGTGAAGCCCTGAAGCGATAGCGCCTGCTCGACGCTTCCACTCACCAGCGCCGCCCAACTTTGTTCGGCAAGATTGGCCTTGGTCAGATCAATCTGAAAGACGAAGAGGGCCGTGTGTCCGCTTTGCCGGCTTAGACCAACGGTGAGCCCCACGTTTCCTGAAACGTCAGAAGCCCAGTTACTCAGTTTACTGTTGAGACTGGTCGTCAGCGAATTGATAGGCTGAGAGGCGGCGCTGGCCACCTGGCTGGCGATAGCGCTGCTTCCGGTAACGTCCTGGGTGACGGATTGAAGCTTGGTGGAATCGATAGTGACCGATGCAGCGGTGGTGGTA
>Ga0209530_1000838_pt1 | contig 17356 bp, 18 predicted proteins | sample BlaSpr_A8_Ref_O1_FD_187987 | JGI IMG/M metagenome (GOLD analysis project Ga0209530, IMG submission 187987) | Forest soil microbial communities from Thunder Bay, Ontario, Canada - Black Spruce, Ontario site 2_A8_Ref_O1 (SPAdes) (version 2) | ecosystem: Environmental > Terrestrial > Soil > Boreal...
TGCCGCCTTCGGAGCACTTTCGCGAGGAGCACTTTCTTTAGGCTCTGCCTTCGCTTTCGGAGCGCTTGCGTGAGGCGAACTCTCGCGAGGAGCAGCCGCTGGCTTTGCCGCCTTCGGAGCGCTTTCGCGAGGGGCACTTTCTTTAGGCTCTGCCTTCGGTTTGGGAGCGCTTGCATGAGACGCGGGTTCGCGAGGAGCAGCTTCGCGAGTATTGTTCGCCCGCGTATTGTTTTCCCGGGCGGCATTCGAAGTCGCCGGGCGGCTGGCAGGCTTAGGTGCCGCATGCTCCGCTGGCTTCTCACGGTTTGCCGCGGGACGACTTTCCGTTGCCCTCGGCTCTGCAGCTGGACGTTTCTCCGCTGGCCGGTTTGCCGCCGGGCGATTTTCAGCCGGACGGGCCTCGCCCGCCCGATTGCCCGGAGCCTCGCGAGCTTCCTTGGGTGACATTTTCGGCGCATGGTAAGTCCCACCCGCCGCTCTCGCCGCAACTACGCCTTTCCCGCTGAACTCTCCCGGACGCGCCGTGGCCGCCACTGCCGGACGCCCGTGGTTGGTCGAGGCGAACAGCGCGCGGTTTTGGCTGGCAGCGTGTTCCTGCTGCACCTGCGCCGCAACCGGAGGAGTATGCCTCTCGTGAGCATAGGCTTCCTGCTCCGCGGTAGGACGAACCGCCACTCCGCCTTGCCCGCCATTGAACGCCACATGCGAGTTGTTGTTCACGATTACAGTGCGGTTCACATAAACGTTTGTAATTTGCGTCGTGTTTACGTGCATCACCGCAGTGTTATAAAAGAAAGCTCCGTTCCGCCACTCGCCGCCATAAAAGCCGTTCCCGCCATATCCGAATCCATAGTTGATCCCGCCATAAAAACCAATTTGCGTACCCCAGTAGCCGCCGTTCCAGGCATAAACTCCGTTATTCCAGCCCCAGTATCCCGGCGTCCACAATAGCCCAGGTTCCGGCGCTTCCACCCATGTCCCGGGCACCCAGTAGTAGCCATCGCCGTCATCCCAGGCCCAGTACCCCGGAGTCCACATGTATCCCGGTGACGGGCAGATCGGCTGTTCGTATACCGGCAGCGCCGGCGGACCGATCTGGACCGAGATGCCAACTCCGATTTGCGCGGCGGATGGAGAAGAAAGAACTACAGGAATTACCAACAGCAAGAATCCAAAAGCTAGAAAGCGAAACGCCCGTTGCACTGTCATATTTCGTTTCCTCGAAGCCTGTGGGCTTGCCTGAAATCGGCAGCGCCAGAAAGGCGGATACGGCTCAGACACTGGCAAACCCGATCCAGCAACCAGTGATCTGGCCTGACGAATGGCCCGTCTACTTAAACACCCGACATTGGAGTATGTTCTGAAGCGAGAAGTTGGTTGGACTGTAAACTTTTGTCAGATAATGGAAACGGCGCAACTTGCCAGAATGCTAATGTAGGGGCAGCCGCCCCCGGCTGTCCGTCGAGCGAAGCTCGACATCCTCTCTCTTGCTGCATGGCTGCAAAGTGCGACGGTAAGGCCCCGTACCTAGTTCGCTTTACGCGATCGAGTTATGCGTTCGTCGATGAGCTTGCGCCCGGCAAAACCTTCTTCTGTGCCGTGCCAGTGCGTGATTGATTTTTCCCCAGACTTCCAGCAAAGCAAAACCACGCGGCCATCCACCTCACAGGGAAAATCGAGCAACCCGATATCGAGATCCTTCACTTGTACCCCGATGGAATCTATCTCCGCCAGGGCATCTTTGGCGCGCTGCTCCGCCCGAGCCCGCTCAGCCTTGCGGCGGGCGACGGTGACCACATCCACGTGCGTGCCGCCATTCAGGAAGATACGATGGCTGAGCGATTCCATCTCGCCCTCGACTTCTTCCATCAACTGCTTGCCGCTGATGGCGGTTCGCAGCAGAGACTCCAGCACGGGAAGCAGCGATTGCGCTTCATCGAGAGTGAAGGTTCGGTCAGACATATAACCTATTTTAGCGCATGCGGGGCAGTGAGGTCGTCAGTTGTTAGCCGGTTGGAAATTTGCCTGTATAACGGCGTTGGCCCGCAACCAACGCCTAACACCCAACACCGGTTTCCCCTATTTCCTCGTCATTTCAATATCCAGCGTAATGCTGAGATCGTCGCCGATCATGCCTTTGCCGCCGGCCACGCCGAAATCCATGCGATTGATTGTGGTGGAGGCCGATGCGCCTATGCGCTGGTTACCCCACGGATCTTTCACCGGTGCTGATGGGCCATCGACGTCCAGCACCACTTCTTTGGTTACGCCGTGAATCGTGAGGTCGCCGGTGACCTTCAGCTTGCCCGCTCCCGCGGCTTCGATTTTTTTCGAACTGAAAGTGATGGTGGGATATTTCTCGACATCGAGATAGTTAGCGCTGCGCAGATCTTTATCGCGCATCTCGACCCGGGTATCCACGGAGGCCGCGTCAATGGTGGTTTGAATCGAGGACTTGGCTAGATTCGCCGGGTCGTACAGCACCGTACCGCTCACTTTAGTGAAGGCGCCGCGAACGGTGGAGACTCCGAGATGCTTTACGGCAAACTGCGCCGAGGAGTGCGGCGGGTCGATCTGCCAACGTTCCTGCGCTGTGGCGGAGAGCGCCAGCAGCAGGGTGACAGCGAGAGCAGACAGAGTTCGCGACATGAATGTATCCCTCAGAAATGGAATGGATGAGTGCTACAGTTTAGCACTGCTCTTGTCGCCCGCTGCCGATGCCGGAATGAGCAGTGGATCAATTTTGATTTTCCTTTGAAAGTGCACGCCTTCAGGCGTTGCGAAGAACTTGTGTCTTTACGCGAAAAGGAAAGGGTACGAGTTTTACTCGTGCCACCAAGCCCTTTAGTCTTAGCCGCGCCTCAGCGCCAGCGGTGCTATCTGCATCTTCGAAGAGCTTTTCCTCAGATGTGCTTTAAGAGTCGCGTTTTCCTGCGTTTTTACAGCTTGCTGAAAAACAAGGTTCGGATCAGGGCATCGCTTTTGCGATGCCGTAAGATCTTCGGGTACAGGTACCCCTTTAGGGGATGCGTGTCAAAAGCCAAGTTTTTTCACCAAACTGTTTAGCCTCTGAGGCTCTGGTTTTAAAATGAGCCACTGCTGGCCTAGCGAGTTCTGCCCTGTGATGGATCGGGCGAGGTAGCCGTGTTCACGTCGATATGCATTTGCAGCGCCGGAGGGATTCCGGGCGCATAGCATTCCCCGTCGCGACTGTAATTGGAGCAATGTCCGGCAACATCCTTCCGCTGCGGAGATTGCGCGAACTGCCAGACCTCGGCGAAGCTCACACCGCTTTCCGTCGGTCTCGGCGGACCCTTTGGAAAGGCGCACCCTGGCGCCGGCGGGCAAGCATCATTAATCGCCCAGTACACAATTTGCCGATTGCTTGCGTGCTGGCGAATGTCTTCCGCAGTCACTACGTTGTCATCATCCTTGCTTGGAATTCCCGAACAGTAAATCCCCGCACGAAATCCGCTGGCGGTTACACCGTCGACCCACGCGTAGATGTAAGCCTTTTGCTCAGGCAACATGCGTCCGCCCTGCTCTTGATCGAGGAAAATGATAGTGTGCGCGGGAAAGCCTTCCCGGCGCGCGTCTGCAATGGCCGCTCGCGCATCGGATTGGCCACGCCTGGTCGCGTTGGCCACAGATTTCAATTCAGCATAAAGCCGTCCGTTGAACAGCACAAGAAATCCGAAGCCCGCGGATTCGATGGTGGCGCGGTGGCCCGTCCAGGTATCTGTATTTTCTCCCGGAGGATTGTTGAGCCAGTAGCCCGAGTAGGAAAAATTCTGGTGAAGCGCTTTGAGGTTGGCGTCGCCAGGGTAATTGTTGCGGTCCAACCCGAGGTAGGTTTTGTCCTGGGCCGGCAGAATGGAGCACCAAAAAATAACTGCGAGTATGGAACAAACTCCGTGAATGCGTTTCGACATTAAGTTTTATATGCCAGGACGATTCGCAGAGGCGGATACGTCGTCAACAGATTCGGCATCTTGCGCTCCACGCGTAAGCCAGCTTTACGAAAAGCCTCCGCATATTCGCGCGTGTGTTTAAAATCGGAAATAATTGCGACTCCTCCTGGCTTGAGAACACGGGCAATTTCGTTGCACGCCCTGAGCCGGGTCGGTTTGTCATAAATATTGTGCAGGCACAGATTCGATAAAATTACTTCAAAGCTGTTATCGGGAAAACTCATCTTCTGTGCACCTTCGCTTACGAGAGAACATTTTTCCATCACTCCCTCGATAGCCAGGTTCTGCTCACTCCGCTGGAGTGCGTTGCCGCTCAAGTCTTCTTTGTTCCAAATATCGATTCCGGTCGCGTGTCCTGTCGTCAGCCTGCGGGCAGCGCCAACTAGTAACAGGCCGCGGCCCGTCCCCACATCCAATACCTGTTCATCACCCCGCCATGTCCAGAGCCTCAACATCCGGTCGCGATGCCGGAACTTGCCAAACTTGGCATAGATCAGCATGAGCAATCCGCCGACCCCGCATCCGATGGCTATACCCCAGCCAGATGCATGAAGGTTCACCTCCGCCGATCCAATGTGGATAAGACGCGGCGTGAAAAGCGCGAGTAAAAGGCCGCCTACACTGGCAAGGAACAGATTGCGAATAACTCCGGGGGCATCGATTCCGTAATCAGGCTTGGTAGGCAATCGATTCTCAAGCTTCCTTTGGATTCTGTCTGTTATTGCTATCCACCAATATGCACCATCGTCCTCGACGCCGGAACAAAATCCGGTTCGCCAATATGATGCCGCTCCTCTTTTTTCTGAACGACGTTCCGGATGAACTCTTCCAACTCCTCGTCGCTGGCGCCGCGGCGCATTTGCGCGTGCAGATCATGGTCCCACACCGAAAATAAGCACGTCCGGATTTTGCCGTCGCTGGTAATGCGGACGCGGCTGCAATGGCCGCAGAAGGGATGCGACACCGGCGCGATAATGCCGATCTCGCCAATGCCGTCGTCGAAGCGGTAGCGCCGCGCGGTCTCAGAACGGCCGCGGCGGATTTCCACCAGCGGCCGATACTCCCGCATGCGCGCCAGAATTTCTTCGAGCGTAACCACTGTGCTCGGCGACCAGGTCCGGCCTTCTTCGAGCGGCATGAATTCGATGAAGCGCACGGTCACGCCTTCTTCGCGGGCGAACATGCCGAAGGGAATAATCTGATCTTCGTTGAAGCCGCGCATTAGCACGCAGTTCACCTTCAGCGGCCACAATCCTGCGCGCCGTGCGGCGCGAATACCGCCAAGTACGTGATCGTATCCGTTCGAGACCCGGGTGATGCGGGCGAAGCGGTCCGGATCGACTGCGTCCATCGAGACCGTGACTCGCGTAAGCCCGGCCTCCTTGAGCGGCTGTGCCATCTCGGCCAGGAGATGGCCATTGGTCGTCAGCGCGATATCGAGCGTCTCGATGGTGTCGAAAGGAACGTCGCGAGATGGTGTTGGGAAGGGCACAGCTTTAGCCGCGCCGTTATCGCCTAAAAAGACTGCGGGCTTTAGCCCCTGAGGTCGGATCTTGGCCAATTCCCGAACGAATTCGATCACGTCTTTGCGCAACAGCGGTTCGCCGCCGGTCAGGCGAATCTTCGTAATCCCCATACCAACCAGCACGCGCGCCATGCGCAGATAGTCTGCAAACGGCAAATCACCATAGAGAGCGCCTTCATTGCCCGTGCGGCAGTAAACGCACCTGTAATTGCAGCGATCCGTGATCGAGAGCCGCAGATCGGTGATGGCGCGACCGAATTTGTCGGTGAGAAGCATGTTAGAGGTCTACACCTATGAGCCCTTTGTCGTTGTCGACTCATCGCCGGCTTTTTTCCCTGGCGCCGAATCGGATCTCAGTCTATAGAGTTTCCGCCACGGAGAAAGGTTTCAGGGCTTCGTCGGTCGAAGAGTTTGATCAATAGCCCCTTCCGCCATCGGCGCCATGATTTTGTATCCCGCGGCATTAGGATGCAAGCCATCTTCCGCCAAATCTTTCTTTAGATAGCCCTTGTCATCAACCATGGCGCTGAAGTAGTCGAGATAGCTACAAGGAGCTGGAATACCAGCAGATGGAATCCCGCAATAATTCTTCAACCAGCGGTTCAGCGCAAGAATTTTCTCCGGCGAGCGCTCGGCAAAAAGCTCCTGCGACCGCGGCGTGTAGTCGTTAACCGGCAGCACCGATGAGTAAATGACTTTGATCTCGTGCGCACGGGCGAGTTCCGCCATCGATGCATAATTGGCCTCGATATCCTCCACACGCATAGGGCCAGTGTTGCCGGCAATGTCATTTGTGCCCGCTAGAATTACGACGACCTTAGGATGAAGATCAATCACATCCTGGCGAAACCGGACCAGCATCTGCGGCGTCGTCTGCCCTCCGATGCCGCGATTGATGTAAGGCTTGCCGGGAAAATAATCTGCCAGCTTCCAGAAGTCGGTGATGGAATCCCCGAAGAATACGACTCGATTCTCTCCCCGCGCAGGAGCTTTGAGTGCGGCATCAGCCGCCCGATAACGTGCCAGTTGCCCGAAATCGTCCGTGAAGATGGCTATGCGCGAGGCACGGTATTGATCTAGTCCAGCGAATCCGCTGGAAGGAATAGACGGTTGCGACGGCGCGGGCTGTGCCGACTGTTGCGCGAAGCTGGAAGCAGTGAAGAAGACGACGAGCGCAAGCCGCGCCCACAGCTGGCGTGACACCTTCATGCAACTACCTCCACCGTTCGAAGTGAGGTCCACTTAGCCGGGCGATCATAGCAAGCGATTATTGTTGGCTAGCGATCGCCCGCGCAACAGCCTTCTCCGCCAGCGGCGCCATAACCTTATATCCCGCAACATTTGGATGTAATCCGTCATCCGATAAATCGCGCTTCATCATGCCACGATCATCGACCAGCGCCGAAAAATAATCGAGATACACGAGGCCGTTCTTCGAACAGTAATCCTTGAGCCAGCGATTCAGCGCCAGAATTCTCTCCGCTGGGCGAAGCGCGAAAGACTCCTTCGCTTCCTCGGTGTAGTTGTAGACCGGAAGCAGAGACGAAAAGACCAAATGAATCTTGTGAGCCCTCGCCAACTCTGCCATGGACGCATAGTTCGCTTCAATATCCTCATTACGCGTGCGCCCGGTGACTCCCGCAACATCGTTGGTTCCCGCGAGTACGACCAACACTTTGGGATGCAGATCGATCACGTCCTGACGAAAGCGCACCAGCATTTGCGGCGTGGTCTGGCCGTCGATGCCGCGATTCACAACGGCATAAGGCCTGCTAGGAAAATAATCCGCCAGCTTCCAGTAGTCGGTGATGGAGTCGCCGATGAAAATCACTCGATTTTCGCTAGGAGCGGATGCAGCGAGCGCGACGTCGGCCTCGCGGTAGCGCTTCAGCTCTCCGAAATCGTCGGTGTAGATGGCGATGCGCGATGCCCGGTATTGGTCGAGGCCGGGAAAGCCGGTTGAGGGGATTGCGGGAGTGTACTGTTGCGCAAAAGCGGGCAAAGACACTAGAAATACTGTAAACAGGGTTATACAACGAATCATCTAGATAGAGCCTCGCGTGATTTCCGAACCAATGTCACGATGCGATTGTACTGTGAGCGCAGACAGTGTGCCCACGCCTTGGACTGTCAGATTCGCTTCGCTCGGAATGACAAAACCTACCCTGGTGTAAACTACGCCCATGGAAGTTCACCTCCGCCCCGAAACCGAGTCTCGCCTGCAGGAACTCGCAGCGAAAACCGGGCGCGCTCCCGACGACCTGGTCGAAGACGCAATGGCTGGGTACTTAAAGGAACTTGCCGAGACGCGGGAGATGCTCGATGGCCGTTACGATGACATCACGAGCGGCCGTGTCAATCCGATCGACGGTGAAGAAGCTTTCGCCAATTTACGGCGCAAGAGCGAACTTCGCCGCAATCACGATCGATGAAGAGGTTCGTCCTCCACCCGGAGGCATATACCGACCTCGATGAGGTATGGGAGTAGTCGCATCCGACAACGTTGACGCGGCAGATCGCATCCGCGAGGAGATATTTAGCGCCATCGGCGAGCTCGTGGCGTTTCCTAATCAGGGCCACAAACGACCTGACCTCACCCTGCGACGTCTAGATTTTCAGGTGGTACGAGACTACCTGATCGCGTACGCACCCGATGTCAACCCGTCTCTTGTCATCGCTGTGCTGCACGGTCGCCGTAGTCCGCGAGCGATCGCGTCCATACTCGGTCGCAGACAGTAGCCCGCATCGATATAAAGCTTCTTTCGGAGCACGCTGAGGCTTCACATTCCGTCATAATTCGGGCCACCGCCGCCTTCCGGTGGAACCCAGGTGATGATCTGATACGGATCGGCGATGTCGCAGGTTTTGCAATGCACGCAATTGGATGGGTTTAGGCTGATGCGTTTGCCGTTCGGCTGGCTGGCGTCGTCGACCATTTCATAGACGTTGGCGGGGCAGAAGTTCTGGCACGGGCTGCCGTATTCTTTTACGCAGCGCGCGTTGCAGATGTTGGTATCGTGAATGATCAAGTGCGAAGGTTGATCTTCTTCGTGCTTGGTACCGGAGTGGTAAAGATCAGTGAGCTTGTCAAACGTGAGCTTGCCGTCGCCTTTGGCCGGCCCGAGCAGGTGGGCCTCAGGTCCACCATCGGCGGGTAACTCAGCGAGCTTGTGCATGTGCTCGTGTCCGGCTTTCGCAGGATAGCGGTTGCGCAGCCCGCGTCCGCCGGTGATCATCTGCAACCCGGTGTGGAACATTCCGGCGTACATGCCCTGCTCAAATCCCTGGTGCATGTTGCGAACTTTCCAGAGCTCGTCTTTGATCCAGCTGGCGTCGACTTTCTTCCGATACTCGCCCAACGTGGCCGCGGAAGAATCATCTTTCTTCAACGCCTCAAAAGCCGTTTCTGCCGCAAGCATGCCGCTCTTGATGGCAAGATGAATTCCCTTGAGCCGTGCCGAGTTCAGGAATCCGGCGGAGTCGCCGAGGATCATCCATCCGTTCCCCGCAACTGGCGGAATCGCCCACCAGCCGCCATATGGCATCGACTTCGCGCCATAGCGGATCATCTTGCCGCCTTCGAGCAGTTTGGCGACAAAGGGATGTCGTTTGAAATCCTGCAGCACATGTTGAGGATCGAGTCGCGGGTCAGGGTAATCAAGTCCGGTGACGAAGCCGAGCGAAACGATGTCGTCTTTCGAACCGTAAATCCACGCGCCGCCATATTCCTTGGGCGTGAGCGGCCAGCCCAGCGTGTAGATCACTTCGCCCGGCGCGATGCGGCCCGAAGGAACTTCCCAAAGCTCTTTTACGCCGACGCCGTAAGTTTGCGGGTTCGCATCTTTGGCGAGATCGAATTTCGAGACCAGCTGTTTGGTTAACGATCCGCGCGGGCCTTCGGCGAGGATCGTGACCTTTGCGTTTAGATCGTACCCCGGCTCGAAGTTGGATTTCGGATGGCCTTCTTTGTCCACGCCTTTGTCGTCCGTGCGAACGCCGCTAACGCGATCGCCATCAAACAAGAGTTCGGAGCCCGCAAATCCGGTGAAGATGGTAATACCAGTCTCTTCCACCTTGCCGCCGAGCCACTTCACGAATCGATTGAGCGAGATGACATAGTTGCCATGATCGCGCAGCGGCGGTGGCGTAATCGGCAGCTTGAACTTGTTCTTCTTCGTAAGAAAGTAAACTGCCTCCCTGGTGACTTCTGCATCGAGCGGCGCTTCTTTTTCGAAGCCGGGAAGCAATTCGCGCATGGAACGCGGGTCGAGCAACGCACCCGATAGGCAGTGCTGCCCGATTTCACGGGCTTTCTCAAGAACGTAGATATTTTCTTTGCTGAGCTGGGAAGCAGGATGCGCGGCGTTGTGTTGATCAATCAACTGCGACAAGCGTAGCGCGCACGCCATACCCGCAGGGCCGCCGCCAACAATGACCACGTCGGCAGGCATCTGCGGACGGTCGACCCCTTCAATGGGTTTGCGGAAGATCAAGCTCATAGGTCAAAGCCCAGCGTCTACCGGTTGGCTAAGGTTGAGATTTCACCAAGGCCTAGTCATTTTTTGGTCAGCGGTAGCCAAGGTTAATATTAAAATTTTTATGAGCCCCCGCCCTTTGCCTTCTTCACTTCCTCAATCAACGGCGGAACAATATCAAACAGATTTCCCACAATCGCGTAATCGGCAATTTCGAAAATTGGCGCTTCCGAATCTTTGTTCACCGCAATGATCGTTCGCGAACCTTTCATGCCGACAATATGTTGAATTGCACCGCTGATGCCGAGCGCGAGATAAAGCTTGGGCGCAACCGTCTGGCCGGAAGATCCGATCTGGCGATCCATGGGAAGCCAACCTGAATCGCAGATAGGACGAGAAGCTGCTAGGTCTCCACCAAGCGCATCTGCAAGCTGTTTCGCGATCTCAATATTTTTCTGCTCTTTGATCCCTCGACCGACTGAGACAATAATTTCCGCTTGCGTTAGATCGACCGCCTGCTTGGCTTCTTTGAATATTTCCTGCGGCTTGTTGCGAATGGCGCTATCTGCGATCTCCACATTCACGGTTTCAACCGGGGCTGCTGTGGAGCCAGATTCGGCTTTGTCGCCGCGGAACGCTCCGCTCTGGAAAGTGGCGAACCATGGAGCATCGTTTGTGAAACTCACGTCGGCGGCTAATTTTCCCTGAAACATCTGCCGGGTGAAAATCAGCTTCCCGTTTTCGTGCTTGAAGCCGATGCAGTCGCTGATTACCGCGCGTCCCATGGCCGTGGCCAGCTTGGGTATGAAGTCGCGCACTTGATAGGTGTGCGGCATCAGAACCAGCTTGGGCTGTTTGGCGGTGAGCAGTTGCTCGAGCCCGGCGGTAAAGGCATCGGGAGTGTAGCGCTCCAACTTTGGGGATTCGACGGCGTAAACTTTTGCCACTTTCTTAGCGGCGATTTCGGCGGCGATCCCGCCAATGTTTGCGCCCGCGACTGCCGCTTCCAAAGTCCAGCCCGTGGCGGCTGCAATGGCTTGGCCTGCGGTGATGGTCTCCCATGAGACGCGATTAAGTTTGGCTTCGCGTTGTTCAACAACTACGAGGATGGTGTCTGGCATAAAGCTCTTCTCAGTTCTCGGCCTACAGCACGCGCAGTTCATTGCGCAGCTTGTCGACTAACTTCTTCGCAATCTCCGATGGCGAACCTTCGATGCGTTCTGTCTTCTTGGTTTTCTGCGGAACGTACAAGCGTTCAATCTTCTGCAAATTTTCGCCGATGGCCGATTGCACTTCCGCCAACATGACTTTGCGTAGCGGTTTGTTCTTCGCCTGCTTGATGCCGATCAGCGTTGCGTAGCGCAGCTTGTTGATGCCGGATTGAATAGTGAGCACGGCCGGCAGCGGCATGTCGACGAACTGAAAGAATCCGGCCTCAAGTTCCCGCTTTACGCGGATGCCGGAATCATTTTTTTCCAGGTGCATGATGATCGTGGCGTGCGGATAGCCCAGCAACTCCGCCAGAATCACGCCGGTTTGCGCGTAACCGTAATCGTCGGATTGCAGGCCGGTGAAAATCAGATCGAATTTCTCGTCTTTGATGGCCGCCGCGAAGGCTTTTGCCGTGTTAAAGGCATCCAGCCCCACGAAAGCATTGTCTTCCAGATGGATGGCCCGGTCCGCTCCTTTAGCCAAAGCTTCACGCAGAACCTGTTGCGCCCGCGCCGGACCTGACGTGATCACCACAACCTCTCCGCTATGCTTCTCTTTTTGGCGCAGCGCCTCTTCCAGCGCGTAAGCGTCCGGTTCATTTACTTCATAAGAAACGTCTTCGCGAATCCACGTTCCGGGTTCGTTGAGCTTGAGCGGTGCATCCTTCTGCGGCACCTGCTTCATGCAAACCAGTATCTTCACCAGATCGCTCCTTGGCCTGTGACCTTGGCTGCTTAAGCCAAACTTGCCAGTATAAATCAGAGCCAAGCGGAGCGGGAAAAGCGGTGCGGGAAAGTGTCGTGGATCAATTTGAATTTACTTTGAAGCGGCTCAGCGATGCCGTAAGTTCTTTTGATTTAGATGCCCCTTTAGAGGCTGGCACGAAGGCCGATAGAACTAGCCGTAGACAAACTAATCCGTGAAGACCACGGACTGCACGCCGGAAATCTCAAACCGTTTCCGGCAACGCATGTTCTTACAGGCCATCAGATCGTCCTTGCGCAGCATGTAGGAGCGGGCCTTGGCGAACCGGGCACGGTCGCGCTCGTCGGTACGCCCACCCAGTTGGCGCTTCTTGGTCCGCACCACCCAGGTCACTTCATATTCAGCGGGCTGGTGGCAATGCGGACAGTTCAAGGTTGCTGTCTTCTTCTCCGTTCGCTCGTCAAAAAAATCGCGTTCTTCCATGAAATCTAGTTGATCCCTTCCTTACAGCCGCAAGTAAAAGCGCGGGGTCGTCCTCGCTTGGCATCCTGGGCGAACCCTGCCGCAGGACAACCGTAACCAACAATTATTACAGTTTTGCCCCAGACAAAGCTATGGCAACATATGTGTATGGCTCGCAAAAAGAAAGTCAAAGAATTTCGGGCTGTGCAGGCGGTGAAAGAGTTAGCGCGGGAAAGATTGGGGATAACTCCGGGATCAAAAGTGGTTCCTCACAAAAAGAACGATCCCGCCAAACACAAAGCGACGCTAAAAAGGCTGCTGGAGGAGGAATCGTAACCGGAACAGTAAGCGTTACCTCAATTAAAGGTAACCGTAACCGCAACCGCGCTGGTCAGACTGTTTAATGTACAAGTCTCCCCAGAAACGGAATCACAGCCGGACCATCCTCCAAATGTTCCAATGGGAGTGGCTGTTAGTACAACCGTGGTACCGGTGGCAAAAGTCCCAACACAGGTCCCTCCAGTGCTCGCGCAGCTAATACCGGTGGGCTGGCTGCTCACGGTCCCACTCCCACTCCCCGCAAAATTAACCGTGACCGTTGGCCCCGTTCCTCCGCCACTGGTAGTGCTTGTAAAACAGGTGACATTCGCCGTCATATACCCAGTCACCACGGCGCCGGACGAGGTTACCCCAGAGCCATCGTGATTCGTAGTTAGGGCTGCGGAGACCAGCGTGCTTCCGCAAGCATCGCCAGTGGCAATCAATAGTCCTGATGAGTTCACCGTAAACATCTGTGGAGTAGCGGATGCCCATGTGACCTGGTTTGTAATATTTTTGGTAACCGGGGGATGGACGTAGGTACCCAAGGCAGTTAGCTGTGTCTGGAAACCGGTATCCTGGCTCACGGGAATGTTCGAAGCGCCGACCGTTTCCGTAGTAGGCTGAATCGCAATCGAGACCAATTCTTGAGGATCTCCACAGCTCGATAGGCAAAGGAGCGAAGTCGCAGTGGCTACCAGTGCGGCCAGGCCGAACCACTTCCGGCTCATGAAATCTCCCTACAATAGAAAATGTGAAAATCCAAGTATGCACGTACTAGAGGGGTTGGGCAAATGTAGTCAAAGATAACTCAAAAATCAAGGCTAAAGCTTCACCGGACATTACCTCCGATCACCCCTTCACCGCCCGCGCTACCACTTTGACGAAGTCTCGAACATCCGCTTCGGTAGTGTCAAAGGAGCACATCCAGCGCACAATCGATTCTTCCTCCATCCACATGTAGAAAAAATAGTGCTGCTTGATCTTCTCAATCGCCTGGCGGGGGATTTGCGCAAAGACTCCGTTGGCTTGCACCTTCCATACCACCTTCACTCCGGGTATCTGGCTCACTTCCTGTTCCAGTAGCCGGGCCATGCGGTTAGCGTGATCGGCGCTCCGCAGCCAGAGATTGTTGGTGAGCAGCGCTTCGAATTGTGCGGCAATGAAACGCATCTTCGAAGCCAGTTGCATACTCTGCTTGCGGAGATAGAGAAAATCCTGGCCTAGCTTAGGCTGGAAAAACACCACCGCTTCGCCGCCGAGAATCCCGTTCTTGGTTCCACCGAACGATAGAACATCCACGCCCAAATCTCGCGTCGCCTGGCGCAAGCTTTGCCCGAGCGATGCCGCGGCATTAGCAATACGTGCCCCATCCACATGCAGGAACATTCCATGCTGATGTGCGAAGTCAGCTAGCGCGTGGATTTCTTCCGGACGATAGACCGTGCCCATCTCCGTAGATTGCGTGATTGAAATTACCTGCGGCTGGGAGTGATGCTCGTCTCCAATTCCGTGGTAGGCATGACGAACCGAGTCCACGGTGATCTTGCCATTCTCTTGCGGCAGAGGAATCAACTTGCAGCCGGTATGCTTCTCCGGCGCGCCGCATTCGTCGGTGTAAATGTGAGCATAGTCACTACATAAGACTGATTGGAACGACCGCGTCAGAGCCTGCAAACTAAGAACATTCGCGCCCGTACCGTTAAAAGTAAAAAAAACGGCAATGTCCTCTCCGAAGTGCTCTTCAAACTTCTTAATGGCCGACTTTGTGTAAGGGTCGGCGCCATAGGCAACCACATGACCCTGATTAGCACGGGTGATAGCCTGCAAAACCTCAGGATGCACGCCGGCATTGTTGTCGCTGGCGAAGCTGCGAACCGCTGCGGAATAGGTCTGTTCCATAAAATAACAATTTAGCAGAGTTTTTTTGTTCACCGAGAATGCCGAAAACGAACACAAAAAATAAGAATGCGTAAAAGAAGGCGGCGCTGGTGCGTGATTCCGAACCTTACGCTGCCGGCCGCGTTTCGGCCTCAGGCGCGTTTGTCTTTTTCTTCCTTCGCGGTGCTCTCGCTTCTTGCTGCTTCGTGTTCTGGCTCGTCGCGGATATTCTCTTCGCTTTCGCACGAGCCCTGCGCCTCAACTTGGCCATCCACTCCTGGGAATACATGGTGCCACGGCATTTTGAAGATCCGCAGTGGCAGGGCGCGGGATCATCATCGTCATAAAGACTGTAATCCCAGAGTAGTTCCTCCCCGGGTAGGATGTTACGGAGCGCAAGGATCCACACCCGGTTCTTGACTTCATCCACTTCGCAGTTGGGATCGCAGGAGTGGTTTAGGAAAGCGCCCATCCCTTCGCCATCGATTACGGTTTTGCCGTCTTCCATTCCATACAAGTAAGTACGCGAAGCGCCCTCATACAGCCGGTTAGCCTCCTCGGGGCTAAGCCGTGGGCCCGTATATTCAATCACGCGGGATCCTTTGCGGATGGGAGCGGTAGTAAAGACACCAGCTGCATGAATGCGCGAGGGACGGATAACCAGAGCCATCTCCCTAATTTCGCACGAACCGAGCTCTAATGACAAAAGAGAAGGTTTATGTAAGGACAGCCGCCCTCGACTGTCCATCGAGCGAAGCTCGACTCTTTCTTTTCTAACGACGCTCTTCTAGCAAGAGCAAATTGCACCACACTTCCAAAGGGCTCTATTGCGGAACAGTTCCGCGTGGTACACTTTCGCGATTTTTGACAAGCTGCAAAAAATAGGCCGAGGGGGAGATTCCTGTGGGTACAAACCGAAACAAGATTGAAATCTTCATGTTGGTATTACTTTCCGGCGCGTTTTTCAGCGCGAATGCTCAGGTTGCAAGTACAACATCCCAGAGCGAAGCATCTTCGGAACTGCCTTCGCATAAATATTGCACCAGCACCGGGGGAAGCCTGGAACTGCGGACGCCCGTCTATGGGACCAACAATCCGCAGCAGGATTGGCTCCAACTCGCTGGCCACGAGGAATTCTGCCAGTACGCGTCGAAGGGAGCGCGCATTCACATCAGTCTGGGAACGCTCTATACCAAAAAGCCCACATTGGCCGCGTTGGCCTATTACGCGGCGACTCCTTGGAATGGCCAAGGCGATGGCAATCCGGCTTCGTTCTACTGCACCCAACTGGGCGGCTCGGACCAATTTGGCGGCACCAGTGCGGCCGGCGGCGGGTGGGTGAAACTTAACTCCATTGACCAATCCCTCGAAGCTTGCATCTTTCCCGACAATTCCACCATCGATTCGTGGGGCTTGCTTTATCATTCCGCTGGCGTCATCCGGGGAATTGATTTATCGACAGTCCTGCGATATCCCAACCCTTACGCGGAATCGAATTCGCATGAGGGTAAATAACCTGTCCAGTTCTCTTGTGCGTGCAGGAACATGCCAGGAAAATGCCGCTGCCTCCGGTGAGGATGCAGCGGCATCGTTCTTTGTAAACCAATCTGCCTTCTCTACAGCGGCGACCCCTCAATCCGGAAGAGTCGACGTAGCAATCTGCTGCGCCTTTGCTCGTAGCTCTTCAAACAGAATGCTGCTCAAATACCTCTCTCCGAAAGATGGCAGTACCACCACAATCAGCTTCCCTTTATTCTCCGGACGCCGCGCCACCTGCAATGCCGCAGTCACCGCGGCCCCCGAGGAAATTCCTACAAACAAACCTTCCTCCAGCGGAAGCCTGCGGGCCATGCGGATCGCTTCGTCGTTGCTGACCTGAATGATCTCGTCAATAAAATCCGTACGCAGAATTCGCGGAACAAACCCTGCGCCAATTCCCTGAATTTTGTGCGGACCTGGTTTGCCCCCCGAAAGCACCGGACTCTCCGTCGGCTCAACAGCTACCGCCTTAAACGATGGCTTCTTCGGTTTTATATATTCGCAAACCCCGGTAATCGTCCCGCCCGTACCAATTCCTGAAACCAGAAAGTCAACCCGCCCATCTGTGTCGTTCCAGATTTCTGGCCCCGTGGTTTCAAAATGAATCTTCGGGTTCGCCGGATTATCGAACTGCTGCAACATGTAGCTATTCGGGGTCTTCGCCAGCAATTCTTCGGCCTTAAGAATCGCGCCCTTCATGCCTCGCGGACCAGGCGTCAGCACCAGCTCGGCTCCGAAAGCCAGCAGCAGCACGCGCCGCTCCAGGCTCATGGTTTCCGGCATAGTCAGGATCAGCCTGTAGCCTTTCACGGCAGCCACGAAAGCCAGCCCAATGCCGGTGTTGCCGCTCGTAGGCTCGATCAGCGTGGTCTTGCCCGGCTGGATTTTCCCTGCGCGCTCCGCGTCCCCAATCATGCTCGCGCCAATGCGGTCTTTTACGCTGCCCACGGGATTTTGGCTCTCCAGTTTGGCGACCACCTCGCCTACGCAACCTTCGGTGACTTTGTTGAGCCGCACCAGCGGTGTGTGACCGATCAGTTCAATAACGCTGTCTGCAATCTTCATTCTCTTCGTTCCTTCCATAAGCCAGTCAAAGCCTACAACCAAGTCTACAGCACCAGTAGACTATCGTCGCTAACCGTGTCCAGAGACAAAAATGAAGCGGACAGAGTTTTCACGGATAAGCGCCTCAGCGAACGTCAATGCTGCACGCGAAGACTCTGTCATCAGAAGTTTGTCATTAAACTTTGTCATTCCAAGCGCGGTTT
>Ga0209530_1000841_pt1 | contig 17214 bp, 13 predicted proteins | sample BlaSpr_A8_Ref_O1_FD_187987 | JGI IMG/M metagenome (GOLD analysis project Ga0209530, IMG submission 187987) | Forest soil microbial communities from Thunder Bay, Ontario, Canada - Black Spruce, Ontario site 2_A8_Ref_O1 (SPAdes) (version 2) | ecosystem: Environmental > Terrestrial > Soil > Boreal...
CGGTGGCTCCCGCAGATCGCCTCCTGAGTTGACGGCGTTGTGCGTGGACGGGGCAACCCGTTGCGTCGGCTCATTCCATCCCGCCGCGGGATTAGCCAGGATGGAAGCTACCTTGCTTTGATCGCCCGGGCAGTAGGCCTCGACTGCCGCAGTGATGAATCGGGCCTCGGTGCGCGCGAGGCGGCCGGAGGCGTATAGGCGCTCGGACGGGTCGACGCCATACGCATCGTTCACCATCGAGTCCACTAAGTCGTCCGCCGGCATGCCGGCATCGAGTTTGCGACAAACTTTATGGGCTGTGACAATGAGGCTTGGCACGCCGCTGAGGGCAGGGATGCCTTCTTTATCGAGCAGTGCCAGAAACTGCTCGTCTTGGTTTGAGTCGGCCACTGCTGCGCCGCCGCGCAGAATTGCGGCGCCGGTTAGCACCGCAATGGCGGTAACCAGGGCACCGGCGTGGATGGTGATGCCGGTGAACCTGGCGATGCCGGTAGACATCACAGGGTTCCCGTTCTACTAGGGCCCGTCACCCGACGAGCTTTGGATAGTGATATGCCCCCCGTGTAGTCGCTTGCGGGGCCAGCGCGGCCTGAACGGCCGCACGAGTTGGGGATTAGATCGCGGTGCTGAAGCGCATAGTCGAGTGCGCTGGCGATCGCTACGATTATCGGGGCTACCTGATCTGCTGACGCGCCGACCGGATAGCGGTCCCACAGCAGGGTCGCCGCGTCGGTTCGGTCGACCAAGTCCATCGAGATCCATAGCTGTCTGTTGGATTCGCCACGATCGCTGACGCACACGATGTTCGGATGCGCTGGCGGGCCCGCTACGTCCGCATCTGCAATGAAACGCCGGCGGTAGGCGTCGTCCGCGGAGACGGTCAGTGCTCAATATCTTGAGCGGTTCGCGGCGGGGCAACCGCGGATGCTGGGCGAGGTAGACCTCGCTCATTCCTCTACATCCCAGCAGCAGCACAGATGTTGCGCCGCTGGTCAACGGCATACAAAAAGCGTACCGCCGCCGTGCCAACATGCGGTAGCGGCATATCCTGAGTCTGTGCTGCGGCACCTACGGCGACCGCCGTCGTCACCGCGCGGTGTGTTGAGTCGTCACGTGGACCGGGTACTCGTCACCGGGCTCCGGCCACGGCTGGCGCGTGAGCATGTCCTTGACATCGACATAGCCTTCTTCGATCAGGCCGGTCTTGGCGTCGACGATGCGATACTGCTGCCGTTGGGTCTGGATCGGTTGGCTTTCCAGAATGATGACACGGACGTCACCGTCTTCGAAGTCACAGCGCCGCTGCATGGCAGCAAGCAATTGCTCATTGTGCAAGTGCCCCTCGCCGAAATTCCAACCGAGCAGCGGACCGGCGATGATTTCGCCGTCACGTAGGTTGTAGTCCGACTCGTCGGCGTCACGGCCCAACGCGCGGGGCACCAGCCCGTTGAGCGTCCTCCCGTGGGTGTGCATGGATCGCCACGCCATCAACTTGTCGAGCATGAGTTCGGCGGTTTTCGCATCGTAAAGTTTGGCAAGCTGATTGGGTGCCAGCGCCGAAGCTTTGGTGATGCTGGATTCGATTTTGTCCTCCGCGCCCTTGCGTAAGCACCAGGTGCTGGTGGCCCAGTTCCCGGCGTAGTAGCGCATCGCGGGAAGGAACGAAATCTGTGTCGGGAAAAAATTTCCCGCGATCGGCACCACCGCAAGTCCGGCGATCAGGATGGCCAGCAGGAGCGGCGAATTGAGGTCGACGGCCCGGATGCCGCTGTAGTGCCCGAACAAGTAGAACAACGAGAAAATGAAGAACACGTTCCACTCCAACGGGACGCCCATCGGAATAGTCGACGTGATGTTGAGGTGGAAGAGCACCATGAACCCGATGAGAAACCACGCCCACCGGTGCCCGTCGGCGAAGAAGACCAGGATCAGCGGAACCAGGAACTCCGCCGTGGTGCCACCGACGTGGGCCATGATCTTCGGCACCCACGAGGGGCGCAGATCGTCGACCGGGTCGAGGTACAGCCGGTGCTTGAACCAGTTGAACGCCTTGCTCCGCAGCAGCGGGCTGTTGCTCATCATGACCGCCACCACATACGGGAAGTGATGGTTGAGCTTGGACGTCGCTGCTCCCCACCACAGCGCCAGCATGATGATTTTGAACGCGGCGATCTGGTCAGTGAACGGAAAGAAGAACACCAACAGGGTCAGCCCGTAGTGTTCGCCACGTGCGGCGAGAAAGACGGTTTTGTCGCGCAGACCCAGCAGTGCCAGCGCGACGATGGCCGGCACTACCAGAGCGGGATTGATCAGACCGACGTCACCGGCCGCGGTGACCGGCCCGCCCCGCCCAGGTGACAACAACGCCCACGTACTGGAGCCGAGCACGATGAGATAGAGCGCCACGTCGACGACGGTGCGGTGATCCCCACTGGTGAATGGCACCTTGCCGGGCCAGGGTGGCAGCCGAATCGTGTTGGGCCGCAACCAGTACAGAAAGCCGCCAAATGGTGGCCAGAACCGCGCTGTCAGCGGCCCCGATCCACATCCGAGGCCCAGGATCTCGAACAGCAGCGTGAAGATGACGACCTTCTGATAGACGATCGGCTGTGTCCACCAGTCGGCGATGTGCCCGAGCCCGCCCAGGCCCGGAGTCAGTGAGATCACCGCGGCCGCGCCGGCGACATAAGCGGCGACCTTGAAGACGTAGAACAAGTACACCGCGTATGGCGTGCCGAACCCGTGTTCAACCCAATGGCGGCTCATGATTTGCCGCCTGCTCGCCCGTGGCAGGGTGTGCCAGGTGTCCGGGTCGACGTCCGGGAACTCCGGCGTCATGAATCCCATCGGCGGCTATTCGCCAACTGGTTCCACAACCGCAAGCGGCGCCCTCCGAGGGTAAGACCGAACCTCGCCGGGGGGCCGGAGGGAAAACCGCCGGTGCAGGTTTTCGATCAGGCCATCGACAACTTGTCGATCCTGTTGTTCGATGCGCAGCAAAGGCCGGAACCGGCCCGCGCCTTCGACGTCGCCGTTGCCTTCAGCGATGGCGATCGCCTGCTGGTATTTGCCGATCCGGTCGTCACAAACACGGCGGCGCTGGGTGAGCAGGCCCAGAAAGTAGTCGGCCTGGCGATGATCGGCTATCTCAGGCGCGGCCGCGGGGTGGCTGAAACCGCTCGCAGGCCTGTTCACAGTCCCAGAGCCGACCGGTGGGCCATGGGGTGCACGCGCCCGCCGATCAGACGCAACGTTCGACCTGTGCGGAACGCCGATGTGCGGCCCACCGCGCTGGTCAGACAGACCGGCGAAATCCATTTCGGTCACTCTCCGCTCGGGTTTGGTGTTAGGGGCGGCTAACAATAACGCGGTGAACCGCTCGACACCATGTGAACCCCACACAATGAAGCTCGGCCACAGCAGCCCGTCGGCCAACTTCTGTCACCTGCCTCGCGTTATTCCTTTTTCAAACTTCGCTCGGTGGCAAGCCGAGAGAACCGCCTAATCCCGGTCGCTACCATCGGGGGACTCGACGCGGCGACGAAGCCTCCAGGGGGCCTGAAGTGAACGAAGTGAGCGACAACGATGTCGACGACCCCGAGATCGGCAAGTGGGACCCCGGCCTGACCGAGCGGGTAATGGGTGTGATGCGGCCGGTCTTGAAGACTTACTTTCGGTCCGAGGTGCGCGGCCTGGATTCCTTCTCGCCCGGCGGAGCGCTGGTGGTCGGAAACCATTCCGGCGGCATGTTCCCGATGGACGTCCCTATCTTCAGCGTCGACTTCTACGAGAAGTTCGGCTACGACCGCCCGGTCTACACGCTGAGCCACGACATTCTGTTCATGGGTGTGACGGGCCCCTTCTTCAGGCGTACCGGGTACATCCGGGCCAACCCGGAGAACGCGGCTACAGCGCTACGCTCAGGCGGCGTGGTGGTCGTCTTTCCCGGCGGCGACTACGACGCGTATCGACCCACCTTCTCCGAAAACGTCATCGACTTCAACGGCCGCAAGGGATACGTCCGCACGGCGATCGAAGCCGGCGTGCCCATCGTGCCCGCGGTGTCAATCGGCGGACAGGAGACTCAGCTCTACCTGTCCCGCGGCACCTGGCTGGCCGAGCGGCTGGGCGTTAAGCGCTTGCTGCGCAGCGCCATCCTGCCGCTATCGTTCGGGTTTCCATTCGGGTTGAGCGCCGTGATCCCGCCCCATTTGCCGCTGCCGACCAAGATCGTGACGCAAGTGCTGGAACAAATCGACGTCGCTGCGCAGTTCGGCGAGGACCCGGATATCGACGAGGTCGACGAGCACGTGCGGTCGGTGATGCAGCAGGCCCTCTACGAGCTCGCCGCCAAGCGCCGTTTCCCGATCCTCGGCTGAACGATGGCATCTCGATTCAACCAGGCCCTCGGTCTGATCGACACCATGCGCCGCGCCAGGTTGATCGCGCCCATGCGACAGCTGATGCGGCTACGTAAGCCCAGGCCGCTGGCGCGCGCGGCACTCGAATTCGCCAACGCCGCCAACGGGTTACGGCCGCTTGCCCGCAAGGGCTACAGCACGGTGCTGGTGTTCTGGTTCGGCTGGCCGACGTCGGAGGTACCCGGCCTGTATTTCTCGGCCTCGCTGTTGGACGTGCTGCGCCGCGGTCGCCGTGGCGACTTCGCCGGGCGGCGGGGAAAGGCGGCACTCGCGTTGACGGCCGCATCGTGGGCCATCCTGGGGGTGATTCGGTACCGCGGCGTCACCACCCCCGGACCGGTGCTGGAGGCGGGGCTGCGCGAACAACTCGGGCCTGACTACGCCGAAGCGCTGACCGCCTTGCCTGCGACCAAGCCAACGTCGAAGCTAACCCGCAGCGGGCGGCGCAACCTCCCCCTGCGCACCACCGTGGCGCGCAGGCGCTACGTCGAGAAGACCAACGTCGTGTCGTATGGCCCACATGGGCGCGCCAACCTGGCCGACGTGTGGCGCCGCCGCGATCTGCCCCGCGACGGCAGGGCGCCGGTGCTGGTCCAGGTCCCCGGCGGCGCCTGGGTAATCGGGATGCGCCGTCCGCAGGCCTACCCGTTGATGAGCCACCTGGCTGCGCGCGGCTGGGTGTGCGTGTCGGTGGGTTACCGCGTCTCCCCCGCGCATACCTGGCCTGACCACATCGTCGACGTGAAACGGGCGCTGGCCTGGGTCAAAGAGAACATCGCCTGCTATGGCGGGGACCCTGACTTCGTCGCGATCACCGGCGGTTCCGCGGGCGGCCATCTCTGCGCGCTGGCGGCACTGACCGCCAACGACCCCAAATTCCAGCCGGGCTTCGAAGATGCCGACACATCGGTGGCCGCCGCGGTTCCGGTGTACGGGCGCTACGACTGGTTCACCACCGAGGGTGAGGGTCGTCCCGAGTTCGTCTGGTTGCTCGAAAAGCTGGTGGTCAAACGGAAATTCGCCAAGCACCGCGATATCTACGTCGATGCTTCGCCGATCCGGCAGCTGCGGGCGGACGCGCCGCCGTTTTTCGTCTTGCACGGCCACGACGATTCGCTCATCCCGGTCGGCGAAGCCCAGGAGTTCGTCGACGAACTGCGGGCGGTGTCGAAATCCCCTGTCACCTACGCCGAGTTACCCAGCGCCCAACACGCTTTCGACATCTTCGGTTCCCCGCGAGCGCATAAATCAGCCGAAGCCGTCGCGCGTTTTTTGTCCTGGGTGTATGCGACCAGCTACCTCAACCGCGCTTAGCTGCTTGGGGCGGTGGCGCGGCGTCCTCGAGTTCGGCCAGCGCCGGCTCGATGGCATCGGCCATTTCGTCGATGTCGCTGGCCACTTCGGGAGTGGTGACAAAACCGAAGTCCAAGTAGTCCTGGTAGGAGAAACAGGTGATGTTCAGGGCGACGTCCATGACCGGCGGCCCGAGCGGCACCAACGAGTCCAATTTGGCGCCCGCCATGTACAGGGGGCAGGGCGGACCGGGGATATTGGACACAACCAGGTTGATAGGAGCCAGGTTTCGAGACAGCCCGCTGGCCGTATACGCGCGAGCAGCGAGCTGCAGCAACCCGGGAGGCGTGGTCTCGGTGAGCCCCATGATTTGATGCGCCGACAACGCCTTGGCCATTTCTTTGGCGCTTTGGGTGCTTTCATGGATGACCCGCAACCGCTCGACGGGTCCTTCGATGTCGGTGGCAAGGGAAGCCGTCATTGAGCTGATCTGGTTTCCCACCTCGCTCTGGGTCTGGTCGGTGCGGGTTGAGACAGGGATCTGCGCGATGAGGGGTTTGATCGGAAGCTCACCACGCTTCTGCAAGTATTCGCGGGCGGCGCCGGCCACGAGCGCCAGCACGACGTCGTTGAGCTTGACGCCGAAGGCACCCTTGACAGCCTTGACCCGGGCCAGCTCGACGCGGCAGGCGGTAACCCGCCGGTGCGGCGACACGCGCGCGTTGAACCGGGTCTTGGGCGCTTCGAAGTACCCCGACGGCTTGCTGTGGACGCCCAGAGCGGCAACCTGCTGGCGCAGCGTCTGCTCCACCAGTCGGGCGATGCGGAACGGCGTCATGATCCCGACGTTGATAAGGGCACCCACCGCGCGCCGCTCCAGTCCCGGAAGCTTGAATCCCACCAGCGACCCGACCGTCTCCTTTTGCGCCGGTCGGGGTTCTGGCGTGACGTCAAAGAGGATTTCGCCCAGCCCGGCGCCGGAGACCCCGTCGACGATGGCGTGATGCATCTTGGTCAGCGTCGCGATGCGGCCACCGCTGACACCCTCGATTACCCACAGCTCCCACAGCGGGCGGGACCGGTCCAGTTTGTACGACATCAACCGGCCCACGAGTTCTTCGAGCTCGCGCCGCCCGCCGGGACCCGGAACGCCGATGCGGCGGACGTGGAAGTCGATATCGAGCTCCTCGTCCTCGACGAACCACGGCCGGTCCAGCCCGAGTGGCGCACCGGTGACCCGCCACCGCAACTGCGGCAATTCGGCCAGGCGCTCGATCAGCAGTTCGCGGAGTCGTTGAAAGCTGTAGTCGGGCGCATCGCTGGGATCGCAGACAGCCAGCGCACCCACATGCATATGCCAGCCCGCAGTTTCTGCAGACCAAAACGCCGCATCAACACTCGAAAGCCGCTTCATGCCATGACGGTAGCCTTGTTCGGCGGCGCCGGGCTAGGTTACATTGCCCAGCTACGCATCCTCCAACAGGTCCGGCGTCACCGCCGACTCGGTGTCAGGAATGCCTTCCACCTTCGCCTTGCGGTCGGCCATCGACAATAATCGCCGAATACGGCCTGCCACAGCATCTTTCGTCATCGGAGGGTCGGCGATACGGCCGAGCTCCTCGAGGGAAGCCTGCCGGTGCTCGACGCGTAGCTTGCCGGCCGAGGCCAGATGATCGGGCACGGTGTCGCCGAGGATCTCCAGCGCCCGCTCCACCCGGGCGGCTGCCGCGACCGCGGCCCGTGCCGAGCGGCGCAGATTGGCGTCGTCGAAATTGGCGAGCCGGTTGGCAGTCGCCCGAACCTCACGACGCATCCGGCGCTCCTCCCAGACGAGCCGGGTGTCCTGGGCGCCCATGCGCGTCAACAACGCGCCGATCGCGTCACCATCGCGCAGCACCACACGATCGACACCGCGCACCTCGCGGGCCTTCGCGCCGACCCCGAGCCGGCGCGCTGCACCCACCAGGGCCAGCGCGGCCTCCGGGCCGGGGCAGCTGACCTCCAATGCCGACGAACGTCCCGGCTCGGTGAGTGACCCGTGCGCCAAAAAAGCTCCCCGCCATGCGGCTTCGGCGTCGGCGATACTGCCGCCGACGACTTGGGCCGGCAGTCCGCGCACTGGACGCCCCCGCATGTCCAGAAGTCCGGTCTGCCGCGCCAGCGCCTCACCATCGTTGGCGACCCGCAGCACATACCGAGTGCTCTTGCGAATCCCGCTGGCCGACAACACATGCACAACCGCGTTGTAGCCGTAGAGCTCAAAGATGTCCTTGCGCAGCCGCCGCGCGATGTTGCCCAGGTCGACCTCAGCCTCGACGACCACCCGGCCGGCCACGATTTGCAACCCGCCGGCGAACCTCAGCAGAGACGTGACTTCTGCACGACGAGCGCTGATCGATTTCACGACCAGGCGGCTCAACTCGTCCTTGACTTCGGTCGTCATCGCCACGCGTCGTCACCCCTTGGTCCGCTATCAGCCGGCCCGCTAACGCCAGTCTGTGGACTTTCACCGTCGGTCCGCATCTCTGCGGTGGCTGTCACCTGAGGCGCCCCCGGGCCCTTGCGGCCGGCTCGGACGCCGTCCAGAGCAGCGGCGAGCTTCCCTGGATCATGTAAAGGTGTACCAGGTCTTGCCACGTCGACGAAGTGGACCTCGGCCTCTAGCAGTGTTGCCGTGCGGCGTAGTTGCTCCCGTTCCCGCTCAGCCGGCACCCGTTCGGCGTCGATTATGACGTCATGGACGGTGAACCCGGGCGCGTGCTGGGCCAGGACGTGCAGATGACGCTCCGCGGAGAATCCGGCCGTCTCCCCCGGCTCTGCCACCAGGTTCAACACCAGCGCCCGCCGCGCCGTGGTGGCCCGCAGCGCTGCGGCAAGCTCCGGTACCAGCACGTGCGGAATCACGCTGGTGAACCACGACCCGGGCCCCAGTACAATCAAGTCGCCGGCCATGATGGCGTCCACAGCCTGCCGGGTCGCCGGCGGGTTGGCCGGATGTAGCCGCACCCGCCGCACCTTGCCCGGTGTGGTCGCGATCGCCACCTGGCCACGGATCAGCCGGAACATCCGAGGGTCGGTCTCCAGGCCGGACACATCGGCTTCGATCTGCAGCGCGATCGGGCACATCGGCAGCACTCTGCCGTTGACACCGAGGATGCGTCCCAGCTCGTCCAGGGCGGCAACCGGGTCAGCCAGCACCTCGTTGAGGCCGGCAAGCAAGAGGTTGCCGATCGGATGTCCGGCCAGCACGCCACTGCCGCCGAATCTGTGCTGCAGGATGGTCGCCCACAGTTGTCCATAAGGGCTGTCAGATGCCAACGCCGCCAACGCCATTCGCAGGTCGCCCGGTGGCACCACGTCCAGTTCGCCGCGCAGCCGGCCGGATGAGCCGCCGTCATCGGCGACGGTCACCACGGCGGTGACGTACGGAGTCAGCCGGCGGGCCGCAGACAGCGTTGCGTATAAGCCGTGCCCGCCGCCCAGCGCGACGATGCTGTGACTTATTGGCTGCCTCACCGTGCCGCTCATTCGCGACCCAGATCCCGGTGCAGCACCCGCACCGACAGTCGCTCATCGGCCCCCAGCAAACCCATCAATGCCTCTGCGATCGCGACGCTGCGATGCTTCCCGCCGGTGCAGCCAATCGCGACCGTCATGTAGCGCTTGCCCTCCCGGCGATAGCCCTCGACAACAAGGGATAGCAGTCGATGGTAAGCGCCGAGAAATTCAGCCGCGCCAGGTTGGCCCAACACATAATCACGCACCGCCGGATGTTGGCCGGTGAGCGGACGCAGCTCGTCGACCCAGTGCGGGTTCGGCAGAAATCGCACGTCCATGACCATGTCCGCATCCATCGGCAGGCCGTACTTGAAGCCGAAAGATTCGACCGTGACGCTGGTAGAGGCGCTGGCATCGCTGCCGAACGCGCGCTCGATGTTTTCCCTGAGGCCCCGCACCGACAGTGTCGACGTATCGATGATCAGGTCGGCGGTGGCGCGAACCGGGGCCAGCATCCTGCGTTCAGCGGCAATGCCCTCGGCCAAGGTCTGCTCGCCCTGCAGCGGGTGGCTGCGACGATTCTGTTCGTAGCGGCGCACCAACATGTTGTCGGACGCCTCCAGGAACACCACACGCGGGGTTATGTTGCGGGTCGCCAATTCGTTGCGCACCGAGTCCAAGTCGCCGGTGAATCCGCGCGACCGCGCATCCATCACCACCGCAAGCTGGGTGATCCGCGATCCGGCCGCAAGCCCGAAATCCACCATCCGGGTGATCAGCTGGGGTGGCAGGTTGTCGGCCACATACCAGCCAAGATCCTCGAGTACCTTGGCCGCCGTTCCACGCCCGGCGCCGGACAGCCCGGTCACAAGCACGACGTCGATACCTCCCGCGGCGTCGCCCGGGTTGATGTCGGCATGCCGGATCTCGCTGTCCCCACCGTAGGTCGTCATTCCGAAACCCCGGGCTGCTGAGGTCGCAGCGCCTCGAGGACGGCCGTGGCCGTGGCCACGCCGATACCCGGAACGGCCGTGATCTGGTCGACGGTGGCCTCCTTGAGGCGGGCTATTGATCCGAAGTGAGTGACCAACGCCTTGCGGCGATGTTCGCCCAATCCTGGCACCGAATCCAGCGCCGATGCGGTCATTCGCTTGGATCGCTTGCTGCGATGGTAGGTGATCGCGAATCGATGCGCCTCGTCGCGTACCCGTTGCAGCAAATACAGCCCCTCACTGTTGCGCGGCATGATAATGGGGTCCGGCTCCGACGGCACCCACACCTCTTCCAATCGCTTGGCCAAGCCGATCACCGCGACGTCGGTGATACCGAGCTCGTCGAGCACGGCGCTCGCCGCATTGACCTGTGGCGCGCCGCCATCGACGACATACAGATTGGGAGGGTAGGCGAACCTCCGAAACTTCTCTGGTGATTTTCCTTCCGGGGAAAGCAGATTCGGATCGTTCTGGTCACTGAGGTGCCGCAGGAACCGGCGCCGGGTCACCTCGGCGATGGAGGCGACGTCGTCGGAACGCCCGCCCCCGGCGGCCTCCCGGACGCCGAAGTGACGGTAGTCCGACTTGCGCGGCAGGCCGTCCTCGAACACCACCAACGAGCCGACGACATCAGTGCCCTGCACGTGGCTGACGTCGACGCATTCAATCCGCAGTGGTGCATCGGCCAAGCCCAGGGCTTCCTGAATATTCTGCAGCGCAGCCGATCTGGCGTTGAAGTCACCAGCTCGCTTCAGCTTGTGTTGCTGCAGCGCATCTTTCGCGTTGCGCTGCACGGTTTCGGCCAGCGCCCGCTTGTCGCCGCGGCGCGGCACCCGCAGCGCGACCCGGGATCCGCGCAGGCCTGAGAGCCAGTCGGCCAACTCGTCGGCGTTGGACGGCAGACACGGCACCAACACCTCGCGGGGAACCGGGTTCGCGGATTCGTCGGCGGCGCCGTCCAGCTCCGCCTGGTCTCCGTAGAACTGCGTCAGGAACTGCTCGACCAACCGCTCCTCACCGGAATCGCCAGGGTCTCCGGACTTTTCGACAACCCAGCCGCGCTGGCCACGAACCCGGCCACCGCGGACGTGGAACACTTGTACCGCCGCTTCGAGGTCGTCGTCGGCGAAGGCCACCACGTCAGCGTCGGTACCGTCGCCGAGCACTACGGCCTGCTTCTCCATCGCCCGCTTCAGTGCGGACAGGTCGTCGCGAAGCCGGGCGGCCCGTTCGAAATCGAGTTGCTCGGCTGCGGCGTTCATCTGCTGTTCCAGCTCGCGGGCGAAGCGGTCGGTCTTGCCGGACAGAAAGTCGCAAAAGTCTTGCACGATTCGACGATGCTGCTCGGCGCTTACCCTGCCGACGCACGGCGCCGAGCATTTGTCGATGTACCCGAGCAGGCAGGGTCGGTCGATCTGCTTGTGCCGCTTGAACACTCCAGCCGAACAGGTTCGTGCCGGAAATACCCGGGTCAGCAAATCCAGCGTTTCCCGGATTGCCCACGCATGCGAGTACGGACCGAAGTAGCGCACGCCCTTACGCCGCGGGCCGCGATAAACCATCAGCCGTGGAAACTCCTCGTTGAGGGTGACGGCCAGCACCGGGTAGGACTTGTCATCACGGTAGCGGACGTTGAAGCGCGGATCGAACTCCTTGATCCAGTTGTATTCCAGCTGCAGCGCCTCGACTTCGGTGTTGACCACCGTCCACTCGACCTTGGCCGCGGTGGTCACCATCTGGCGGGTCCGTGGGTGCAGATTCGCGACGTCGGCGAAGTATGACGTCAGCCTGCTGCGCAGGCTCTTGGCCTTGCCGACGTAAATCACTCGGCCATGCGGGTCCCGGAATCGGTAGACGCCGGGCTCGACCGGGATGGACCCGGACGCGGGGCGATATGTTGCGGGATCCGGCACGTATCCAGGCTAGTAGTCGCTAAAAAGGCGGTGGCATGTCGGGATCGGGTGACCGAAATGAGGTGGCCGACGCGGTGGCCCGATAGTTTGGTCAGCTTCGCCGGCTTGGCGGCTGAGCCGGTTACGCATGCGTTCTGTGTTGTTGCGGTCCGCGCGGTTTTGGCTACGAGTGCGGGTGCGGGTAGGCATCCGCGCTGCGCGGCTCCCGGAGTGGTCACCTACGTCTATCCGTCGGACAGGAGCCATATCACCGTACTGTCCGACTGGTGGGATGGCCCCGAGATGCCAACAAAGACCTCGGCTCTAGGGCCCGATCACGGCAGCGAGTCTCCGACGAATCCGCGGCAGGGGTGCACCTCGAAGGTGAACACCCCTGCCGCAACGGCCGGATCGTCGTTCATGATCGCGATAGTCTCGTCGACCGTCCCGATGAACGCCCTGACGCCAAAGACCTCCGAGCCGTCGAGCACCGTCAACGACACCGTCACTACGCCGGCGTCGAGCATCCCGAAGTTGCGGCGAGCGTGCTCCAGCATGACCGCCGGTGACGTGTCGTCGCCAGAGTTCGGCCCCGACTTGAGGATGACAAGACTGTACGATTTCGCACTGACCAGCAGCTTATTCATCTCGTCGTTGGTGAAGGTCTTCATCGGGCATCCTCTCCCGGTCCGCTAGCCGCAGAGTACGCGCCGCGGTACTTGAGCTATTTGCTAGCCAGCAAAATGTCCTCTTCCTCAACAGGAATCATCTGTTCCGCTCGACCCGTTTGCGCTTTGCGCACAACGCATTGCCGACCCGAACCATCGGTGTGCTTGATTCCACGAATCGCCTTCGAGATCCTTGAAACACGACCCTCTTGGACCGCCTACCTCTTGGAGCGCGTAATGGCATCCTCATACAGCTACAGACTTCTTCGAATCGCGCTCGTTGGCTTTGGCGCGGTGATGATTCTTCTGTATCCGCTAGCGGCGGTGTGGCCGTCGGGGTGGGCATGGCATCCTGGTGCTCCTTACCAGTCCGACTACTTCATGATGATCGTTGGCCTGTACGCGACGCTGGGCCTTTTCCTCTGGAACGCGGCGCGACGTCCTGAGGCCAATATCAGCCTGATCTGGTTCACCGTGTGCTCGAGCGTCGTCCACGCCGCAATCATGGCGGTCCAATCCTTCGGGAGCGACCACCACATGGGACATCTGTGGGGAGATGTCCCGGCGCTGATTCTCGTAGCCATCGTGCTGTCGGTCCTCGTGCTGACATCCGGCCTCAAGCAACCTCCTGCCGACGCAGCTGCGCGCCAGGTGGCCGGTGGTCGGACCTGAGATGCCGGTGTCGATCCTGTTTGCGACTGGGTAGACAGCCCATCAATCGGGATCGAGCCGACCGAGAGGACGCGACGCCGCATTCGACCTTTGTAGTCAACAGTTGTTGAGTTATAGTCAACAGTTGTAGACATGAGTACTCGAGATGGCGGTACTCATCAGGTTGTCGGGGCCTCTGGAGGTATCGAATGTCGTTTGTCAGTGTCGTGCCGGATGTGGTGGGAACCTCGGCGACAGTGCTAGTCAACATCGGCAATACGCTCGCGGATGCTCACGCGGCCGCTGCGGCTCGCACCACATCAGTGCTGGCCGCGGCAAACGACGAGGTGTCGATCGCGATTGCCGACGTGTTTTCCGGTCACGCCCAGCAATATCAGGGGCTATCCGCGCAGGCGGCAGCGTTTCACAACCAGTTTGTTCAGACACTTACCGACGGCGCGGGATCGTACGCGCTCACCGAGGCGTCCAGCGTCAATCCGCTGCAGTCGGTGGAGCAGCTGCTGTTCCCGGTGATCAATGCGCCCTTCGTGCGGTACACCGGTCGCTCGCTGATTGGTATCGGCGCCAACGCGGCTCCCGGCTCGGGGCAAAGCGGCGGGGCCGGAGGCTGGTTGTTTGGCAACGGCGGCGCCGGGGGGTCGGGGGCACCAGGGCAAAACGGCGGCAACGGTGGGGCGGCGGGTTTGGTCGGTGTTGGTGGGGCCGGTGGAGCCGGCGGTTCCACGTCGACCGGCTCCGGCGGCAACGGCGGAGCCGGCGGGCCCGGTGGTTTCTTTTTCGGCACCGGCGGGGTTGGCGGGGCAGGCGGCGCTGCCTGGGGCACCACGAACACCGGGCTCGGGGGGGCTGGTGGGGCCGGCGGGGCCGGTGGGCTGTTTGGACCCGGCGGTGTCGGTGGCCTCGGCGGATTTAGCGAGGGTGGCACCGGCGGTGCCGGCGGGGCTGGCGGCACTGGGGGCCCGCTCGCCGGATTGTTCAGTGGTGGCGGGGGTCACGGCGGCGAGGGCGGAGGCGGCCTCACCAACGGGGGCGCCGGCGGCGCGGGTGGGGCCGCAGGCCTGCTCGGCGGGCCCGGCGGTACGGGTGGAGATGGTGGAAGTGCGCAATCCGGCGCTGGGGGTCAAGGCGGGGCCGGCGGTAACGCCGGCACGTTGTTCGGCGCGGGGGGATCAGGCGGTACCGGTGGAACCGGCATCACTGCTGCCGGTGGGACGGGCGGCGCAGGCGGAAATGCCGGCCTGCTGTTCTCCAGCGGCGGAGCCGGCGGGGCCGGGGGATCCGGTGCGGGCGGCGGTGGGGCCGGCGGGGCGGGCGGCAATGCGGGCCTGCTGGGGAATGGCGGGCTCGGCGGGATGGGCGGCGGGGCCAGCCTGGTTCTGGGCAACGGGGGTGCCGGCGGGGCCGGCGGCCGGGCCGGTCTGCTGATCGGCGATGGTGGGGCCGGCGGGGCAGGCGGGTACAGCGTCGCGGCGACCGGCGGCGCGGGCGGGGCCGGCGGGAACGCCATGTTCTTCGGGACCGCCGGTAATGGCGGCGATGGCGGGTTCTCCACGGTGACCGTCGGTACCACCGGCGCCAACGGCGTGGCTGGCCCGCTGCAGGGGGCATTCGACGTCGTCAACGCCCCCACCGAGGCGCTGCTGGGGCGCCCACTGATCGGTAACGGCGCCAACGCAGCCCCCGGGTCGGGCCTCAACGGCGGTGCCGGCGGAATCCTGATGGGCGACGGTGGTGCCGGCGGCTCGGGCGCAGCGGCGGGCGAACACGGCGGAGCGGGCGGGGCGGCCGGCCTGCTGGGCGCCGGGGGCGCTGGCGGGTTCGGGGGCTCCTCAACGACTGGTAGCGGCGGCGCCGGCGGCGCCGGCGGGGCCGGCGGACTGCTATTCGGCAACGGTGGCGTCGGTGGAGGTGGCGGCTACTCAAGCCAAGGTGTCGCGGGATCTGGCGGCGCCGGCGGGGCCGCTTGGCTGCTGGGCGCCGGCGGGAACGGCGGAACCGGGGGATTTGGCGTGCAAGACATCGGCGGTGCCGGCGGTGCCGGTGGCAACGGCGGACTGCTCGCCGGGTTGCTCGGCAGCGGCGCAGGCAACGGGGGTGAAGGCGGATTCGGCGCCGCGGCCGGCGGCGCCGGCGGGGCCGGCGGCAACGCCGGCCTGCTCGCCGGTCCCGGGGGCGCCGGCGGTACCGGCGGGGGAGGCAGGATCGCCGGGGTGGGCGGAGCCGGCGGTAGTGCGGGCCTGTTGTTCGGCAGCGGCGGCGATGGAGGAAATGGCGGCGACGGCGCAACCAGCGGCGCGGACGGTGGGGCCGGAGGCAGCGGGGGCTTCCTGTTCTCCAGCGGCGGAACCGGCGGGACCGGCGGATACTGCTCCAGCGACACCCTCGGAGCCGGCGGGACGGGCGGGACCGGCGGCCAAGCGATGTTCCTCGGCTTCGGTGGGGCCGGCGGCGCCGGCGGAGGCGGCCACGTTGCCGGGGGTGTAGGGGGCACCGGCGGCACCACGACCCTGCTTGGCGTGTCCGGCTCCGGCGGCGAAGGCGGCCAGGGCGAAACGATCGGTGGTGACGGCGGCACGGGCGGCAACGGCACGCTCATCGGCGACGCCGGCAACGGCGGCAACGGCGGCACCGCGGGTCCCGGCGGGACACCCGGCAGCGGCGGCACCGGCGGTAGCGGCGGCCTTGTGTTTGGCATCGATGGGATGAACGGGTTGCCCTAACCGTTACGGCGCCGGTGAGCGTTGACAGAGTGTCACCGGCGGCCTCATTGACATGGCCTCCGCTTCGGCAACAGCAGGGTGGCGTATGCCGAGAACGGCAACCTTGACACCGCCACATCACCTCCGGCGCCCACAGCACCGCCGACGCCGGCGCCAGCCTCACTACTGCCGGCAATGGCGACCTCGCCGCCGTCTTCGGCAACATGCTCAGCGCAGACGCTACCGGCGGCAACGTCTTGATCGACATCGTGATGGTGTTTTCAGCGCCACGTTGATCGTCGGTCTAGGGTTCCGTTAGCTCGGGATCGCCGGGCCAGCCAGTAGCCTCGAGACGACGCTGGACACGTTCACGATCGGCAGCGGATGGAAGTGCGTCGGTGATCCGCATGATGGCCGCGCCGATATCGGCAATGTCGACGTTCAACTCGCCGCGAGCCGCTAAGTCTCTGGCCACCGCCGCTACCTCCTCGTCGGATAATCGACGCCGCAGCAGTGCCAGCAACGGTATGTAGTCGGTCTGCGGCACGCCGTGCGGGTAGCCGACGCGAATGAACGCCACAAACCTGCCCACCAAGCTCACGCGAGACTCCCCACCACTCCCTAAAGCTACCGGATCAGCGCAGTTCAGGCTCGACCTCACCAGTCCGCGCAGTCCCGACCCACGCGTACCGGTTGCCTCATGCGGACGCTGTTCCAAATCCAGGTCGATGCGCTGAGCCGCAGTAATGCAGGCATGTGCGATCTGGCCGGCACCGCGATGCAATGATCAGCGACCACCAGAGCCTTGTGACTCAAGCTGCCCAAACCGACAGCGACGCATTCACCCTGCTGGCCCTGCAATCCCGCGTCGCAACCGACCCACGCGCAGTTCTGAGCAGGGCTCTGCCAACTGCCGTCGTTCTGGTGGCGGATCTGTCGCAGTCGTGGTTGGCGCAGCGGAGTCACCGCCGAATCTCTTGGGCCGAACCGTGGTGGGGCTCTGGAATCCAGCTTTGCAGCAACGCAGGCGAAACACCCAGCGCCGAACTTGCCGCGACGTAAGGGTGCGCGCCGTGCAG
>Ga0209530_1000843_pt1 | contig 17181 bp, 26 predicted proteins | sample BlaSpr_A8_Ref_O1_FD_187987 | JGI IMG/M metagenome (GOLD analysis project Ga0209530, IMG submission 187987) | Forest soil microbial communities from Thunder Bay, Ontario, Canada - Black Spruce, Ontario site 2_A8_Ref_O1 (SPAdes) (version 2) | ecosystem: Environmental > Terrestrial > Soil > Boreal...
CCATAAGGTTCGCGCACGGTGGATGGAGCCGAAGGTGGGAGTTGAACCCACGACCTGCCGATTACGAATCGGCTGCTCTACCACTGAGCTACTTCGGCATCCTGTTTATAACTAACAACTTCTAGCCAAGAAACGACACGCGGTTGACTATTTCATTCCCCACTATCTTGCGTCAGCCAGAAATAATCATCCATACCGCCGAATGCGCCTTCCAGCTTCGTAACAGCAGCGCGGGCGTCGGCACTCTCGGACTTGACGTAGATATCCATAGTGGTCGCCATGCTTGCGTGTCGCAGGATGGATTGTATCACGCGGGGACGAATACCCAGAGCGTCCAGATTGGTCGCTAAGCCGCGTCGCAGGGCATGCCATCCCTTCCAGACTAAACTTGCGTCCAGCTCGAAGGTGTGGTCTTCCTTGTTGTGCTTTGCGCGTGCCTTCTTACATTTCGAGCAAGACTCGATATTTGGCTTGATGACGCGACGAGCCAAATTCGCCAGATTGAGCGGCGCACCAAACCGTTCGCCTGCAAAGATGTAGCTGTCGGAGGTTGGATTTTTGCATCGCTTCTTGTGTCCTTCCAATGCGCGGGCAAGAATGGGCAACACAGGTACCGCCGCTTCGGATTCCGCAGTCTTGGGCGCGCTGACATGCGTTCGCCAGACGGACCTAGATACCTGTAGGCTGTTCCCGTCGTAATCGCTCCAGCGCAGACCGCGCAATTCGGAAAGTCTCAAGCCACTAAATGCCGCAACCGCGAATATCGTGCGGGCTGGTTCTTGCAGAGCGTATATGGCGGTTTCGATTTCTTCGATAGAGTACACGGGCATCTTAGCCTTGGTCGCTCTGCCACGAACCTTGACGCCTTGCATTGGATTCACACCGTCGAGAATCCCCTCCTGCTTGCAGTACGTGAACACGCCACTCAAAAAAGATTTCACACGTAGAAGGCTTGTGTGTCCGATGCCGTCAATCCCCTGAATCAATCGCTGTCCATGAACGGTGCGAAAGTCTCGCAAGGTCACCTTGCCGAGCCGCTCGTTGACGTGGCATCTCCAGACATCGCCGTAGTCCTTGTACGTACTGGCTCGCAGCGTCGCCTTGACGTGCGGGAGGTAGTGATTTTCTATGAAGTCTGAAACCTGCATCGAAGATTCGGGAGTGATAATACCCGAGTTGATGGGAGCGAGGATTTTGTCAGCGAGCGTTCGAACATCGGCTTTGGTGCGATAGGTTTCATTCACGTCTGCTAGTTTCTTGCAAGCCCGCCTGCCTGCACGCTGTCCGTTCGCCAAGTGGACATCGTAATACTTCAGGAACCACGATTTTCGATATTTGAAAATGTGTCCGCGCTGCATGATTGCATTTTGCCAGATTTCTGCCATTCATCCCACTGTAAACACAGGCGGATAGTCACAGTTGTTATATCGCTCCAACACCGTTCCAAAACCCCTCCAAAACCGATTCAATACCGAAAAATTAACGCTTGACACCGAATCATGTTCCATGGTTGCGATTTTAGGCTTGACTTTGGCAGTCAGATGTGCTACAATGGTGGAGTTGAGTTAATTTCAACGCTGGCGGATGCTCTGCCTGCAAGTCTCCTGCTCCAAATCCAAAAATAGGCTCTTCATCACCCCCATTTGATGGACACGCTTGGCAGCGTGACTTTGTGATTTTCTGTGTCGTCGTCAGGTACTCCCACAAGTTTAGTTAATCAACTCGTGCCAACGAGACACAGAAAACCAAGAGTCCCACGTATGCCACCTTTCGAGGAAAGCATGCGTGGGACTTTTGCGTTTAAGGGGATGTATTCCATGACGACGATACTCGACGCATCAGATTCGAAGACGCTAGTCGTGTCTCTGGACTCCCAAAAAGCGACTTACGCTAAGGTTTGCGTCGACTGTGGCTCGACATTTCAAGCACAACGTTCAACAGCCAAATATTGCCAAACGAAATGTCGTGTGGCAGCAGCCAAGTCGTCTCCTGCACATGTTCGCTATAAAGTGAAACAGAAACGCCGTCGATACTTGCGACACATCGAATATACAAACGACAAAATGTCTCAGATGTACCTGCACAATAATCTCGGAAGTTTCTGCGGCTCTGTCATCAAGAATGTCCAACCTCTGAAAGAGCGTCCTCTCGTAGGTCAAAAGGAAACCCTAGCAAGTATTCTCGTCAAGATTCGGGGCGACGCAGATAACGAATTTTGGGTACGACAAAAACAATCAAGGATGAAATCACATGAAGTCCAGCAAACGTACCAGCGACAAGAAAGTCGTATATGAGCCGAAGTCGGCACCCGCAGAACCTTTCATTTTGGTGGCATACGATTTCGCCGTCACAACAACGGTGTCATTCGAGGTGTTTAATCCCCGAGACTGCAACACAGCAAGAGAAGAGTTGTCGCACGACTAGATTTCTCACAGGGTTCGCAGATTACCCGCTGCATAATCCGCAGTGCAGCCTCGCCTAGCACTCTAATCCAGACGATCTAAAGCAGTAACGTCCGGCCCACCTACGGGCTCTGTATCGCCAGTCTGCGAAATCTTGCAATCAGGAACAACCATGTTAGGAACGGTCTACAACTACGACCGCGTGAAAGGTTACGGATTTATCACGCCGGACACAGAAGACGCACCAAACTATTTCGTACATTTTCGCTCCATTCAGGCAATCGCATCCAAGCGTTACCTGAAAGTTGGAGAGCGAGTAGAGTTTCACCCATCGGAAGACGCAGACGGTCGCCCTCGCGCTGAAAATGTTCAGAAGCTAGAGGCGGTGCAATCATGAATATAGGAAGCAAGTCAGTCTCGCCCGTATCGTCAAGCTGGTTTGTAGATGGCAAATGCGTTCACGATGAATATCACTTTCACGGCGCGGCCCGTGAAATTTACAGCTATTTGAAACTTTTTGCGGGCAACCACGGCGGTTTCGTGTTCATGACCGTGGATGACATTGTGGCCCACACGAAAAGATGGAACAAAGGTCGAAAACCTTTCACCAAACGTCATTGCGAAAGAATCCTTCGAATGTTTCGCGTTTTGGGCGTGGTGGGAAATTACGAAATCAGAAAAATCCGTGGTCGGTCTGTCAAGGGGATGCAGATGGGAAGACACGCGCTCTGGGCCGAATCTCGTGGCGGAATCTGTGATTTCATTCACTGGGAAGAACTGGAATCAAAATCCTCCCAATTCATGGGTAATGATAACTGTGAATTACATCAACAAGATGTCGGCAAGAACGTCGGTGATAACGTCGGTGATAACGTCGGCCAAACATTCAAAAACGTCGGTGATAACGTCGGTGCCTAGACCGACGTTCTTGCCCGTAAGGAATTACAAAGACATGGGTTGTGAGGGCAAAAAATCTCCTATCCCTGTTAGCCTTTTTTAGCCTTGGAATCCTTGTAACCGTTGTCAGCCCGCCACGCCAAGCGGGCGATGTAAAACCCGCGCCAATCAAATTCAAAACCAACGGCAAAGCTGGGCAAGGAAATTCCAAAACAGGGCAATACTTCACATGTCCGGTAACGCGACTAATCAGGACTTGGATGGACTGCGAGCGTTTCGGTACACTCTGCATTGGAGTGGTCACGAATGCTGAGCCGCAAGTCACCAATCGCCGTTTTTCTATTGTTGCTCGTCACGGCTGGTCTAGCAGTCGCTGGAGACGACGCCAGCGGCCCGATTCCTTACAAGACTGACCTCGGTCAATCTTTCACGGTGTACGCAATGTCTGAAAGCGATAACGCATGGAGCGCGTCGTTGGTGGACAGGCTGAAATACACCGGCGCCGTTGTGCACTTCGTTCGAACTTCGCTGCCGTTGCAGGTAAACGGCAAAACTGTGAAAGGCGCAATATACCAAGCCGTCGAGAAACCCGATTATTTTTACGTCGTGAACGGCGATGCGATGCTGCAATTAGATACCAAGTGGGCTTACAGCCCCGGTGTGGGCGGTTTTTCAATGCACGCGCCGCAGTCTCGGAATTTCATTGTGTGTCTAAACTTGAGTGGGGGCGTGCCATTCCTCTCAAGCTCCCCGGTGCGAAAAGGTGAAGTGAGTTGGAAAGGCCACGATTGGAACAGATTCAAATGCTGCAGGCCCGCGAGCTAGCAATTTCGATCTGCAATGCCTGATAAACGCCCTTATCGTACAAGTGGAATCCTTCTCGTCGAGTAGTTCCTGTCGAGGATCCAAAACGTTAGCCACGCCACCAGAGCCGCCGCGACAATACCACTGACGCATACGATGGTCAGCACTCGCCCGAACGCTTGCAGGGCGATTTCGTGGTCTTGTTGCTGACCGGCGAGAAATAGGAGCCTTGGCTTCAGGCTAAACGCGGCAAGAACAGCGAAGAACCATACAGGGAAAAACGTTATCGCTACAAAGACCGCGCATACGACTGACCCGACCCGGTGATTGAGCCGCGAATCATCCATGCCCGATGATTCTACCTCAAGTCCTGATTAACGCCGAAACCGGACAAGTAAAGTGCTACTTCAAATGGACGGTAACGCGACTAATCAGGAGTTAGAGTTATTTCCGCTTCAGTATGTGTGCCGCGAAGAACGTCGATACGCGAAGACACCTATCATGCAGCCACTGGCCACTCCAAAAAGCAGTGTAGCGATACCAAAGCAGGCGACCTGCCAGAGGTATTCCCACGTTCGAATATCGGCATTCATTTGAATTGCGTATACCAGAAGAAAGGTGGAAACTCCTCCGATCAGGACAAATGCAGTGAAGTACATTTCACGACTGAAACTTCGCGGTATCCCATTCCACGCAGCGTATCCAATTGCCGCAGCTATCGAGGGAACCATCACTAGGAACGCAAATAAAAGAACTCCTCCGTCGATCCATAGACGAATTTTTGACATCGTAGTCGGAGCATAGTCAAAAACCAGTAAGGCATCAAGTGCCTGAGTAACGCCGAAACCGGACAAGTGGCTTTTTGGGGACGGCGGGCCGAATTGGCTCAGGAGTCCACGATGACCGTGGGTGCCGAGTAGGGGTGGGTGCCATGGACGACCCTACGAATCTCCGTCTGTCCATTTTTCTGACTTTTTCTGTCCAACGACTGGATTTGGTTGGAATCAGGCGATTTGGCGAAGCTAGATCGTGTTCCTGGTGCCCAAGTGCCGACCGCTCACCAAAATGGCTACAGGCTGCCCCAGAATGCCAGCAATCTAGTCCTGGAGGGCATATCCGAACGGCTGGGTTCCATGATTGTGACCCGTTTTGCTCCATTGCCCATCGGCTGGGATTGAGCAAGGGCGGGTCTGTCTAGCGAGTGGACTGGTAGGGGTACCTCAGGCGATTGCCAGGCGCAAAAATGTGACAAAACGAGGGACGGCCCTGGCTTGGGATGCCCCTCAAGTGACCTGTTTTCGGAGCGTGCTTCGAGGAAAAGGTTACAAAATGGCTAGATTGTCACCTACGCGAAGGCAGCCATGAGCGCTTCTCGGCAGGACGCGTCAGCCTGCTTGTCAGAGACGTGGGTGTAAATCATGGTGTTCGAGATGTTCTTGTGAGCCGCCTTGCGCTGGATAGCGTAGATATCGCTGTGCTGTTCCGCCATGATTGAGCAGATTGAGTGTCGCAGAACGTGAGGATGCGCCAGGGCAGGTTCCACACCTGCCGCCGATGCGTACTGCTTGAAAAGCCGCCCCAGTTGCATACGTGTCATCTTGCCGCCCTTCTGCGACGGGAACAGGACCTTAGAGCCGTCTTCGACGCGTTCTTTCAGCCACGACCGGAGGGCCACGAATTCATCAAGCGTGGGCTCGCCCTTATGAGCATCGAGTGTTTGGACACCTGAGACGGAGCCCTTCGCTCGCTCAATTCGGATCGTGCCGTCCGTAAGGCTGATATCGGACAGTTTCAACTGGCGAACTTCGCTGCTTCGTAGAGCGTGACGAAATGTCAGCAGAAACATGCACCAATCGCGGGTCGAATTCGCCCTGGCAGCTTCGAGGATGGCTAACACCTGAGGCGCATTGAGGTATTTCATTGCTTCACCTTTCGCGGTCTGCCGCCCTTGCGTCCATTGATTCGCGACGCCTTGGCTTTCGCCGCTGACTTCTGACGGCCCAGATAGCGCATGACTTCGGAAATCGCCTTCTTGTTCATGCTGGTAACATAACCTATCCGTTGGGTTTTGTCAAGTGAAAAACGGGGAGCCACCCCGCTGACCGATGTTTTTCAAAAGCAGACTTTTCGCGGGCAACATTTTCCCCCACTGAGTTTTCCTTTCGTGGATTCGTGTGTGACTTGTGCTCTGCATTTTGGTGTGAGTGCCAACAATAAAAATAAAATTCAATAAGGGACCCGTCATAACCGTACGCCGTCCGCACCACAGGTACTTAAATTCGGGAAAATTTAGCTTGTCGCAAGCAGAGGGACCCAATTTGTCAGAACTCGCAACTTTTTTGTCGAGGGACCCATTCGATACAGCAAGCACCAATAAAAATAGGAGTCACATCACCCATGGAATCGCCGCACACACTGAAAATGCAAGAATCGTTGAAGCGCATCGCCGAAAAACGTGCATCGAACGCGGGAAATCCCAAGCCAACCTTGGAAGAATTCGGTGGCGACAAGACCAAGTATGAGCATGCTCTCGAACTTTGGCGTATCGGCCAGGACGAGCGTACGGCACAAGCCATACTCGATAACGCGGAATCAACTTACACCGCACGAGAAAACGCGAACAGAACTCTTCGCAGGTCCCAAAAACGCCGCCAGGAAATCGAGCCGATTCGTGAGACTGCCATTCGTGCTCGACGCATCAATGACAACAACCCTGCCCACGAAATTGACGAGCGTCCTTGGGCAGAGCGTTTTCCCTATCAAGATTCGCAGAAGTCGAGATTTTTGACTTCCGACGAGGCTCGCCAACAGCACAAGAACCTATGTCTATGCGTGGAAGAGTTTGAGCGAATCGGCAAGATGGCACCTGACGAGCAGAAAGCGTACTGGGATAAATCAGAATCGGACCGAATGGCCAGAATGGAGCAGCAAAACCTTGAGGACCAAGAATCGATGCAGCCGAAGTTCAATCCGAGAAAGCTCAAGACGCCGCTTGAACTCCAAACTTGGAAACGCCAGAGCGAGCACTTTGCTCGTCTTCGTGGAGAAACAGTTGACGCAAGCCCAGGTTCCAAAATCAAAAGAGGAAATTGAATGCAGCGCAAACAGCTAATCCCATCGAAGTTTGGACTGAACACGAGTCGGAGCAGCGGCTGTCTTCCCGTCCGCACCATTGAAGTTGACGAGATTGCACCACTTGGCTCGAACGCATTTGAAGAATCCGTTCGTCTTGCCTGTCTCGCAGCGAAGCGAACGGAGCAAATCGAATTGGAAAGGGCTGAAGCTGAATCGACTGGTCACATTTTAGGAGAATCAAATGCCTCAAGGCACCCTGCACCGCATCACGCAGACTGAAACAGGAAGTCATGGCGTCATCGAAACGATGGACCGCCAGATGCCTTTTCTCCCATTCGACGTGGACTACCGACTCGACTTGCTGAAAATTGGCGACCCAGTTCGTTATGAGCTGCCTTTGTATCGCTGGGAAAGCACTCAGCGCGGCGCAATCAGAGTTCAACTCGATGCCGAGCGTGCCGAATTCTTACGAATCCAGAACAAAGGGAACGAAACAGATGGCAAATAAAATCTCTTCATTCAAGCGCTCGGCAGAAACCGAAACCAGAAAGCGTGGAAGCGTCAATTACAAACCGAATGCCGAAGTCCCGTGCGAAAGAGCGGACGTGCTGACAACCAAGGCTGAGCCGAAGATGACGCTGGGCACGGTAACGAAGCGAGAGACGAAGGTTCACCGCAAGCGAGTGTTGCGGAACAAAGTGCAAAAAGCGAAGTAGATTCACAAATTAAAGGAGAAAAGGAAATGGTTGACGACACGAGACAGAATATATTTAACCGACGCAACATCAAGAGAAAGGAAATCGACTCGTCGTGGGGTAAGAGGCTCACGGAAGTTCGCAGTCACAAGGACGCCAACGGGAATTTGGCAAGCCGCTTTGGAGACAGTGTGTACGCGAAGCCGACGAAGGTACCCGTCGCGCCAGAAACTCCCAAGGTTTTGAAAACGCGAAGCGGAACAAGGGAAACAGAATCGCTCACATCGGCACGGCTCGCTGAAGAGGCTCGCAGAGAATCTCTGAAGAATCCCCCACCCCAATACACAGAGCCTTCGAATCTCGACGTGGCTGCAATCTCACAGTCATTCGTTGACCGTCACTCGAATCCCCAAGCGAAAGATTTCTTCTATCCATCGCTTTGGAATAACGAGCAATTGACCCGTGCGATGGAATATTTCACGAGAAGCGGACAAGTGAAGTGGGATTCGGCGGGGTTCGATTCCGTGCATCAGAAACTTTTGTCCGAAGGCTATTACGAACCCGTGAGACGGCTGAGAGGCATGCCAGCACCCAAAGAGTTTCAGAAGTCTGCTCCCCCGGTGATTCCTAATTCCACGCCTACTCCAAACGTGTCTTACGCCGAGGAGCGTGCTCGATTGAAATCCATGGACTTGAATGAACTCGCCAAGCTAGTGCGAGCGGACTACGGCAAAAATCCATACGACAAGAGGGTGCTATGAGTAACGAAAGAATTCTTCCGCAACTGGACGCATTTGAGAAGACTCGTTGGACTGCCGAAGTCGAACTACAGCGAGACACAAATGCCGCCAATCAGTTCCTAGAAAAGCATCCCGAATACTTCAACTCGGATGCCAACAGCGAAACCATGCTCGGTTGGCTGAAGTTTCAACGCGTGCCAGTTACGGTCAAGAATCTCACAATCGCATTTCGAGTCTTGTCCGCAGACGGGAACCTGGAGACTCGTCCGTCCATCAAAGCGGAAATCGAACCTGAACACGTCGATACCACAAGACGCATTAACAAGATGGATGTGAAGGACACGACGGTTCTCCGCTATCGGGCTATCGATACTCCGCTCAATCGACAGTTGGTTGACAGGGACTACGCTGCTCGCCAAGCACTGTGCCGCATCGGTGACAACCCCAAGAAGACAGCTTTGGGTGCCATGCATCGCCAGTCAGTGCGCGACGAGCATGAGTCGAAAGATAACGCAGCGTATTTGGAAGCCAGACAAAAAGTCATTCTTCACAATCCGCATCTTCGCAAAGACTCAATTGAGATGAATCGCAAGATTACGGAAATTCTCAACTCATAAAGGTGGCTGCACCATTGGGCGAGACTAGCAGCCAGCGGTTTGCTCCCGCCATGTCAAAGTCTCGTCCATTTTATCAGAAGCACAATTGCATGAGGGGGTTTTTGAAAATGGTCATCCAAGGATTTGGTTTTCATGTGGAAGAGTTGGGGCAGTTGCCTTATCTCGGACCGACTGATGCCAACACTCTGCCGTATTTCCTGAACTCCGTTTGGTACAGTTCCCGCGTCACCATCGAAGCCACAGGAGAAACGCAGGTTTTTCAAGTTTTCCCATTCGTGTCTCAATTGCAGAGCCACGCTAACTTGCGAGCACTAGAGTATGGGAACCATCGTTGTGGAAATTGGTAGTCAACAGAACTAAAAAGGAGTCTTCACAAAATGGCACTCGACTTTTCATCTATCGAAGGACATCAACTGCATCTGCAAGAGCCGAACGATGCAATCGCAATAACGGATGGCATTGAGGTTTTTTCTGTGCCTAGAAAATATGTGTCTGCGATTCTGAAAGCCGTCCCTGAATTGCGGCACTCATTCGAGCATCTTGGCGGACAGCATCTTGGACAGGCGAAAGAAGAAACTGCGGACGGCGGGCAGAAAGCAGGAGAAACGAAATTTGCAACCGTACCGTGGAAAGATACTCGTTAGAGCATCTTGGCGGGCAGCAGCATGGAAAAGAAGGATACCTCGGAAAGATACCCTCTGAGATAGGTTCACTGGTTCCGAAAGCGTTTAGCTACTTCTGCGACACCAGACCTTGACAGGACAACCTACCGTCTTTCACTTCGTCAGAACTGTGTGTGACGATTACGTGGACACCAGCCTGTAACATAGCCGTCATTTCCTTCGCCTTGTACTTCGTTGCGATGAACTGAGACGGCATGTTGTAGGAGTCAATGTACTGCCACTGACCTTTGCTCGCTGCGAACGCGATGAATCCAGCCGCTCCCGACGCAGCATTAACCCTGTGTTGTTCTTCGCTCACAATCAGGCAGGGACTCTTCACGGTTGCCACCGTAGGCGCGTTGATGACGACGTTCTTGCTCACGTTGCTATTGGACGGGTCACTCGGCAGAACGGGAGCGGCTACCGCTGGCGCAGCGGTAGCTTGCAGGGGAGCGCCTTGTGGGGTTGGACGACATGCTTGCGTGCCGAAAATCGTCTCGCCTTGATAAGTGAAGCCGCCCGAGTCCGCGAGATTTCGGCATATCCATTTCGAGGCGTCGGGGCTTTGAGCTGACGCCGCGCTGGAAAGCGCTAATAGGCAAAATGTTGCAAGAGCTGTTTTCATTTCCCCCCCAGATTCCTAACTTTCGTTCGGAGCGAGCCTCGGCTGCCGTCAGTTCACAGTGACTGACCGCGAATTATCAGACAATGGTACTTTTCACGATAAGTTACTAGCTGTTTGGCTAACGCTGGTTACGATGCGGAATCCCACCGTGTCAAGCCGGAATGGTGGTATCAACAGACAAGAAAGAGGCTGTAGATGAATCGGAGCCGTGCGAATTCGCAGGCTACAACGCCGCCTTTCGCTGCCCGCAACTGATTTCTCGAAAGCCTTGCGTTCGCAGAGAGTCCATCGTTGCCTCGTCCGTGAGCACATTATCGAGAAACACATCACACGATACGGAGTCCCCATAGGGCAGGAATGCAGCGAGATTCTCGCCACTCAGACCGTTGGCTGTGAACTGGGCATCGTCCGAACTCCAAGACTCTGCCAGCGACTGACGAGCATTCGCAGCGTTCTGCGAAGCGCGAACCCATCCGCAAGCGAGCGCGAACATCATCGCGAAGACGGCGAGTGTGCGGAGTGCCATGCATCGAGGATGCGTCTCCGAGACGCCGAACGCTGTAGTACGAAGGCATCATTTAGGGTAACTCGGAAGGTGTCTCGACTAGATTGATTCCTTGCATGGAGATATTATCGTCACAGAAAGCGCATGCGTCCGCCCCGCACCGTTTCTTTTTGCGGGGAGGCAAACATGATTTTGTTAAAAGGCGTGTTGCTCGGACTAGGGATATCGTTGGCGGGCTCTGTGCTCTTCATTGCCTACTGGATGCACCGCAGCCTGCAACAAGCTCGGCAATATTACCCTGAAGGCGAAATCGGATTCGACATCGGTTCAAGTTCAAAGGGATGATGCACAGTCCCATATGCTGGGCTTTGGTTACAATCTCAGTGATTGCAGGCTGCGCCATCATTTATTTCTGGCACCGTCCCGCCGCGTAAAGGAATCGAGATGCGGTTTATCGAGAACATACCAATTTGGGGAACATCAGTTGACGAAGGCGCACTGTCGCAAATCAAGACGTGCGCTTTGACGGCGGATAAGGTCGCAATGATGGCTGACCATCACAAAGGCTACGCGGTTCCCATTGGCGGCGTAGTGGCGTACAGGGACTCCATCAGCCCGTCTGGCGTGGGATACGACATCGCGTGCGGAAACAAAGCCGTGCTGACGGACATGCCAGCGTCTGTTCTTCGGTCGGACATTTCGCGCATCATGGACGAAGTCTTTTCGGTAATTTCGTTTGGCGTCGGTCGAAAAAATGAGGAACGTGTTGACCACGAGTTATTTTCCAATTCATTAGGTTGGAAAACTGACGCCGCTGCTCCACTGAAGGAAATGGCTCACCAGCAACTGGGCACTGTAGGCTCGGGCAATCACTACGTTGACTTGTTCACCGACGAATTGGACCGCGTCTGGATTGGCGTTCACTTCGGCTCGCGCGGACTGGGACACAAAATCGCAACGTGGTTCTTGGAGGCAGCGGGCGCGGCGGACGGCATGGACGCGGCTCCGTGCGTGTTGAAAGTGGCTTCCGATTTGGGAACGCAGTACATCGAAGCGATGAAACTGGGTGGTGAGTACGCCTACGCTGGACGCGACTGGGTGTGCGGACGCGTGGCGAAAATCTTGGGTGCGAACATTTTGGAAGAAGTTCACAACCACCACAATTTCGCTTGGCGCGAGAATCATGACAGCGAAGACTTGTGGGTCGTTCGTAAGGGCGCGACACCTGCGTTCCCCGGCCAGCGCGGATTCGTCGGCGGAACGATGGGCGAAAATTCCGTCATTCTTGAAGGCGTCGAAAATGACGAAGCGAAATTCTCTTTGTACTCGACAATTCACGGCGCTGGCCGCGTGATGGGCCGCATGGACGCCAAGGGAAAAATCGACAAGAAGACTGGCGAAGTGAAGCGAGTGGGAAGGGTCACACAGCAAATGATGGACGAATGGGTTGCCAAGGCCGGAGTCGAACTGCGCGGCGCGGGCGTTGATGAATCTCCGCAGTGCTACAAGCGATTGCCGGAAGTGCTGGCGGAGCACGGCAGTTCAATTCGCGTGCTGCACACGCTGACGCCCGTGGGTGTGGCCATGGCCGGGAAAAACGAATTCGACCCGTACAAAGACTGAGTCGTATAATTTGTGCGTGGACAAAATTGATGCACTCGTCGTCGCGATACACGTGAAATTCGCCGTCACGACTGGGACACTTTTCAGATTGAACTGGATTCCGACGACAGTCGCAAAGTTACCGTGGCTGGTTGTCCTGTCTGCCGGAAGCAAATTGGTACGATGCCTCAGTTCTTAGACCATCTGGCCGATGCGATACCCCCGCTGTTCGGTCATTCGACCCTGACAGTGATGTCAGCCCGGAAAACTGGAACCGAATCCTCCGACCCCAGTGGCAGCACCTCGTAATGCCAGCAGACCAACCGTTGAGCATTGTCTTTAGCGACATTTTAGAGGAGCCCCCGAATAAAGTCGCGGGCGCAGACCTTATGGGTATCGTGACTTATCAATGGTGGTTTGTGCCGATTCAATTTCAGAAGCACTTCAGATTCGTCACTAGAAAGCAACCGGACGGAACCCTGCAGTGGTATTCGCTCCCGATTGAAGAGTAGGCAGCAACCGCGCGGCCATCAAAAAGGAACGGAAGATGTTCGACCTTGCCCGCTGACCCGAGGGCGAGTTTTATTGACTTGAATCGACTCGAAGCACCTCATAAAAGTGCGTCAGGCTTCTAGCGTCCGTCGTTTCTTCGATTGCAGCCACGTGACCGTCGCCGTGGAATGACACTTTCGTTTCAGCAAATACCTCTCCGACCGTGAGCGGATGGTCACAATTAACGAACGCTGTTTGCGTCTTGCAAGTGCCGTCAAAAGTTATGGTGTAAATCTGTTTGCCGTGAGCGAGCGTCCATATAGGCTGTCCCTGACTGTCGAAGGATTCTCCCTTCACGAAATAAGTGTTTTGGTCGCTACTCGCGGACGCCGAAGGAGTGGGCGCGCGATGCTTGCTAACGGTGATGACCAAACAACTTAGAATCAACGAAAGCAATCCTGTGGCGACGAGCGTGACCTTAAGGTTGAGCCATCGACGCGCAAAAACGACGCCCAAAATTGCGACGGCGACAGTAGCGCTGAGGGACATCTTCGTAAACCAATAGACAGCCTCTGCGGGCATCGCGAACGCCTCTGACAACGCCCAATCGACGAGAAGGACCCCACCAAACAGGACCGCAAGGCATACCATAAGCGAGTTGGTTAGCTGGCTCAACTGTTTCATTTGCCGTTTTCCAGAGTACTTTTCAGCCCACCGCCCGCTTGGATGCTTTTTCGGACTTTCTCCGCGACCGTTTCAGGCACTTCGTACGGTTCCCCATCTTCACCGACAAGGAACACCGTGCCGTTCTCATCCACACCGTAGTGCTCGGTACCGTCCACTCCCGCCATCAGGGTTGCCACGAAGGTTCGTTTCATTTGCTGTCCTCCCGCAGTTCGTTCCGCCTTCGATGCCCCTGCGCCCGTGATGAAGGCGGTTTCGCTCAGTTGCCCGATTTTTTCTTCTTTGCCCGACGGTCTGGGCACTGCGTTTCCTTCCGTTTTTCTGCCTCGTAAAAAGCATCTTCACATTTCACGCATTTCCGCAGAGTCAGCGTCTTGCGGTCAGGAGTGACCACAGACTTCGGGCGTTGATGGGCACGGAGCCTATTCCTGTTTCATAATAACCGAAGCGGTTGTGGATTGAATTTCGTCAAGAACTGCCTTTGATTTTCGATAATCCGCTACCGCCATCGCCGCACAGTACAAAGTCAGGACTAAAGACAGCACGGACAGTACTAGAAACACGCTCTTGGTGGACTGCGACAGGGGCACAGACACCCACGTTATAAACAACGCAAGAAACGCGCCGAACATGATTCCTGCCAAACCGAAATGAACCGAGAGATACCCCGTCCTAAGAGTTCTTAGTTCGTTTCGTTCGAGAGCGTAGATAAAAAACTCGCGCTTCACGCAAGTCATCACTGCGATGTCGTTCGCCGTGTATTTCGATTTCATCGCGCTCATCGTGTTGAAGGAAACCAGTCGGGTAGTAAGACGCTGAGACTGAGGAGCTGAGTGTTGCCGCAGTTGTTGCAAACCAATGCTGCTGATGGAAGGGCTTGTTGGCTCCATGAACTTGAATTTTCTGAAATCATTTGGAGTGGGAGATAGGTAGTGCCCAGTTGCACGAACCATTCCTCGGTATTACAGAGCGAACATTTTGAATTGGGTGCTTTTTTCTCAATGGCTTCGATTATTCGTTTCTGGAGTTCGGGGCTGTTTGGCGTGGCAGGCATGGCGGGAGTTTACCAAAATCAAGAAGGCTTGCCCAAATATCCCTTGCCAGCGGTAAGCGTCCTCCTAGTTGAAGGTCAGTAGATTGACTCACTCGGCATCCGTTGGTAATGTGTGCGAACTGTGGCCCTAGCCCGAATATGCGTTGACGCTGAGACGACAAGCCAGCGACAGATAGTGAGTTATTGCGCATGCTTCACGTATAATTAGTGTTCCGAGACAATGGCTAACACCACCAAAACGCAAATCGAAATTCCTCAGTCGGTTGTAGAGTACACACTCACGTTCGAATCTCCTGTCATTCCATCTGGGGATGCTCGCGTAGAGACCGTCACATCAGTGCTGGCGGCGATGAAACCTTGGGGCTTTTCGTTGGATGGCCTAGAAACAAAACTGCGGAGCGACAAGGCCAACGAACACGCGTATGTCTTCAGACGAACTGTTCCCGCCCGTCCCGCTGCGAGTCTGGCTCTCTTTTACAACAAGATTTTCATCTCTGGCGAGAACCTAGACTGGGAAGGCGCAGACGAATTTATCAAGACAATGTCTGCGGGTATCGAAGCGGTACAAGGAATCTTACGACCTAAAATTGCATCGCAGAATTTAGTTGCCGGATTGCATATACAACTGAAGGATAGACCAACGGTTGACGTTGTTCGCCCCCTCCTGAATGCTCAAGCGTTCAAGCTGATTGACGGCGAGACAAAATTCTCCGGCGTTATCGTTACCGGGCAAGAGTCCAATGTAATAATCGAGGCTTCGCTTGTGTATGCAAACGCGCTATGGGTCAGATTGTTTCGTGATCATTCTGGCGGCGCTACATTTCAGGAGATAGCTGAGGCGCTTCGTGCGGACGAAGAGCGTTTATTTGAAGTTTTAGGATTGGAGGGGATTTTATGAACGATGCCGCGCTGACCCCTCGCGTGGGTCTGTCTAACACACTACGCGGAGGGTTTTTTGCTGATGGCATGCAGAACGTTGGCCCAGAGCCCCTATCTGACAGCCTCGGTCAGAATGGGTTGGCCGCAACCATAGTCGGGTTTTCTACCACAGCGTATTTCGACCTCTCAGGTTTGCAGAGAAGTCCTTCAAAGCCCGGCGTGGTATACAACAGTATCTTCACGGCGCGGGTCCCTGACGAATTTGAAATTCCTTTCGCTTCTCTTCACCCCCTTCCATCTGATGCCGAGGTCCGAAGTGTTTCAGCGGAGACGCTGCGTTTTGTTTCCTGCGAATACAATGCCTTTGCGACGAGATACGTCGCGGAGGCTGTGGACCAAATTTACGTCCTCGAAAATCGAGATGAAGTTGAAAAATTTATCCGCCAGAACCGCTTACGCGCCTGGCTACTGCAAGCGGTCGAACCTTTAAACGAGGCATTTGGAGAAGGTGCTATAAAAGCGTTGCGTCTGGAAACCGACGAAGAAGGCGGCCAGACGCTGTTTTGTCTCGTCAAGTTTCCCAATACCTTGGATGAAGCCCGACACGCTTTGGCGTTCTTCGACCGAATGTGGTGGTCGGCGCATTGCGCTCCAGTCGCGGGGAAGCTGAATTTCGATTTTGAACTGGTCTAAGAATGCCCTTCGATTGGAATCAATATATGGTGCTGGCCGAGGAGCTAGCACTAAGACCAGACGAGGCTTCAAAGCGTTCTGCAATCAGTCGCGCATACTACTCGGTCTATCACCGCGCACTTGATCGAGTCGTCCAAAAGTCGGGACCTTGCCCACCCAAGCAGTCAACCCACACTTGGTGTTGGGGCAAATACCAAAGCACGAACGACCTGACTTGCTATGAACTGGGAAACACCGGAAGTCGTATGAAACGGCGGCGACAGTCTGCCGACTACGACCGCAACATTCCTCGCCTTGATGACGAACTTCGTTTGACGTTGGAAGCCGCCAGACAATTTCCAACCGACCTTGCGGCGCTGGACGCCCAATATCCTACGCGTTAGCAGACGGCAAGAAAAACATCTCAAAAACATGTCAGAAAATTGCACTTGCCTAACAAAAAGTCGTCCGTCGTTTTTAAGCGTTTGCGGTAGCGGATTGGTAGCGCAACAATGCTGGTTAAGCATTGACAGCGTTATGAGCGTGTCGATTGCAGCCAAAGCCGTTGACTATTTCGTTGACTGTTTTTCTTGTCGAAACACTAAAAGATATACTCTGAGTGCCTTTTGAATCACATAAGTGGCGTCTTTCCTGCGGTACTGGAGCGGGACAAGTCAATTACGAATCGGCTGCTCTACCACTGAGCTACTTCGGCACCGTAACAAATGTTATCTTGCGGCGAAAACGCTGTCAAACACGGGCTGAACAACGCTCGC
>Ga0209530_1000847_pt1 | contig 17102 bp, 10 predicted proteins | sample BlaSpr_A8_Ref_O1_FD_187987 | JGI IMG/M metagenome (GOLD analysis project Ga0209530, IMG submission 187987) | Forest soil microbial communities from Thunder Bay, Ontario, Canada - Black Spruce, Ontario site 2_A8_Ref_O1 (SPAdes) (version 2) | ecosystem: Environmental > Terrestrial > Soil > Boreal...
GCCTGATCGATCTCAGCACGATGCCCGGCCAGGTCCGCGGGCTGCCCGCCCGGCCCCGCCGCGGCTCCGCCCGCCTCATCTGCGGTAATCAGCAGCAGGGCCGCGGCATCGGCGAAGAGCAGCGCGTCACCCAGCTGCGCGTCGCTCAGCGGTCCGGGCCGGTCCCGGTACAGGCCCATGACGCCAGCCTGGATCGCTCCTATCCGCAGCGGGAACGTAAATATCGCGGCTGCCCCGGCCTGCCGGGCCGCCGGGGCGAACACCGGCCAGCGACGGTCAGCGTCCGTCTCATCCAGGTCCGAGACGAGAACCGGGCCGCTGTCCGAGGCGGCATCCGGAGAGGGGCCCTCACCCAGTGTCAGCTGAAGCTCGGCAAGCCGCTCGCTGAGCGCATCAGTGACCGACATCAGGTGACCGGCCGGCTCCGTACCACTCGCAGCACTCAGCCACGCCCCGGTGACCTGGACTGCGACGACGGCTGCCGCGCACGCATCCGAGGCTGACACCAGATCGCCGTGGCTGGCCGCGTGCATCGCGATCAGGTCCCAGATCCTGCCCGGCCGGCTAACCGTCATCGCCTCCCCCCTCCTGCTTCAGCGGCTAGGCGGGGTCTCGACCGAGCGGCGAGTTTACCGGCTCTCGAGATTCACGATACTCCGGTTACGCACCCGGCCGGTTCGTTGCCGGACTGCCCGGACGCCTCGACGAGGGTCGCCAGGTCAGCTCCATCGATCGTCTCGCGCTCAAGCAGCAGGTCGATGACACGGTCGAGGCTCTTACGATGCCCGCGAAGCAGCGTGCTGGCGGTGTCCTCCGCCTCCCGGAGCAGCCTGGCCACTTCCTGATCGATGGAACGCTGCGTTTCTTCCGCATAAGGACGGCCGGCGAAGGGATTGTCACGGCTCGCCCCCTCCGGCCCGTAGCTGATAGGCCCGACCTTCGCGGAGAACCCCCACTCCCGCACCATGTGGGTCGCGAGTTCGGTCGCGCCCGCGAGGTCGTTCGCCGCGCCGGTTGATGGTTCTGCCAGGACGACAATCTCCGCGGCGCGACCGGCAAGACGCACGGCCAGTGAGTCTGCCAGGTAGCTCTCGGGATATAGATGGCGCTCGAACTCAGGCAGCTGGTGGGTCACGCCAAGGGCGGCACCACGCGAAAGGATCGTGACCTTGGCGACGGGATCGGCGTGCTCCGAGAGCATCGCCACGAGCGCGTGCCCGGCTTCGTGAACAGCCACGGCGTATTTTTCCTCGGGCAGCAGCGCGTTCGACGCGTCCCGGCGGCCGATAAGGAGACGGTCCCTGGCCGCGTCGAAGTCGGCGGCGCTGAGCACGCCGCGATCATCGCGCACGGCGTTGATCGCCGCTTCGTTCACGAGGTTGGCGAGATCAGCGCCAGAGAATCCGGGCGTACCTCGCGACACCAGGTCAAAATCTACGTCCGCCGCGAGCGTCTTGCCCCGCCCGTGAATTTCCAGGATCGCGGTTCGCTCCACGTAGTTGGGCAGCGGGATCTCCACCGTCCGGTCGAAACGTCCCGGTCGCAGCAGCGCAGCGTCGAGGATCTCCGCTCTGTTGGTCGCGGCCATGACAACCACACTGACGCCTGGCTCGAATCCGTCCATTTCCGACAGCAGCTGGTTGAGCGTCTGCTCGCGCTCGTCATTCGAGCCGAACCCACCGGGACCGCGGCGGCCGCCGATAGCGTCGATCTCGTCGATGAAGATGATCGACGGGGCGTGCTTGCGGGCGTCGGCGAACAGATCCCGGACCCTCGATGCGCCGACGCCGACGAACATTTCTACGAAACTCGAACCGCTCAGGGCGAAGAACGTTACGCCGGCCTCGCCGGCGACGGCCCTGGCCAGCAGGGTCTTGCCGGTCCCCGGTGGGCCGACCATCAGCACGCCCTTCGGGCCAACCGCACCGGCGCGTTGGTACCGGGCCGGATTGCGCAGGAAGTCCACCACTTCCATGACCTCGGCCTTGGAACCCTCGTAGCCGGCGATGTCCGCGAAGCGCGTACGCGGCCTGTCCTCGTCGTAGATCTTTGCCTTCGACTTGCCGAAGCTCATGATCCCGCCGATTCGCCCGCCCTGACCGCGAGCACGGCGGCCAAGCCAGACGAAGAGCCCGATGATCAGGAGGAACAGCAAGATCCAGTCAAGCAGTCCCAGTAGCGAGCCCGTGCTCGGGCTGGTTCCTGTCACCTGAACCTTGTGCCCTAGCAAGAGGGCAGAAAGGGAGCCGTCATTCAGCGGGATCGGGATCTGCGAGGTGTAGGCGTCGCCGTCGTGGAGCTTCCCGCTCACCGACCCCGCCGAGGTAATCACCGCCGTCGAGACCTTGTTCGCCGTCACCTCGCTGACGAAGCTGGTGTAGCTGAATGCCTGAGCTGGCGTCCCGCTTCCGCCCGGGCGGAAGAACAGAAACGCTATGAACGCGATCGCGAGCCCGGCCAGCACTATCCATCTCCACTGCGGCGACGGGGCCCGGGTCGGAGCCGGGGTAGGGACCGGCGGGACGGGCTGCTTAGGCTGACCCGGTTTCTTAGGCGGCCTCGGACGAGTCGAGGTCGCGCGATGCCAGATGCTCAGGAACGGGACCCGCTTGATGGTGTTCCTCGGGTTGGTGGTCAGCGGCCCGAACCGTATCGGCCGAGTGGCACGGGCGCCGGGACGCACATGCAGCCGCGGCTCAGACCACCCTCGACGGTCGCCCGGCAGTAGCGGGAAGCGATGGGATCATGCTCGTCTGCGCTGTGACCGCACGGACATGGCGTGTCCGGCGGCGGCTCACCGTGCGATGGTGCCGTCATGAGAGTGCCTTCCCGCAGAGTCCAGCGCAAGCACGCTGTCACCCCTGAGTCAACCGCGCCCAGGCCACATGCGAAACAACCGATCTCGGATGAGCCCATCACCGTAACCGATCGCCAGCACCGGCGTGCCAGGTTATCGGCGGGCGGTTCAGACCAGACGCTGGTGGACGTAGCACCATCTCCCGCGCGTTCCAGGCCGCAGTCCAGCGGCGACCGGGTGGTCGGTTTCCTCGTAGTGCGCTCTGGCGTGCTGGTTCGGCGAGTCATCGGAACAAGCCACCCATCCGCAGGTCAGGCAGATTACGAGGTCCGCCGGACGGTTCTCGCAGTCCCGGCAGCCATCTGACATGGGCCTGACGGGAGCAAGGCCATCGAGGTGCTGACATCGCGGCGCGGTCCCGTTCAGGCTGATGGTCGGCACGCCCAGGGTCATGCTCTGGTCGGGAATCATGGCAAGCTCCCCCCTTTAGTGACGGGAACGGCAGGGCCCGGTCACTCTTTCTTGAGCCAACCCCCCTAACCACCGGGCGGAAACAGGCAACTCGCGCACGGCCCATCACCAGAACCGATTACCCGCAGGTCACCCCCGGGACCGGCCGTGCACTTCCGCGGCGGAGATAAGAGAGTATTGTTGGCGCTGTCGAGAGAAATCGCCGTTGGGTCAAGACCCCGCCTTGCTGCTGAGGGCAGGTTGGTGGTTGCCATAAACCGCCCGCCATGGCTGCGGAACCGGGGGCGGGCATGGAGCTACGGCAGCTTCGCTACTTCGTGACGCTAGCGGAAGAGCTGCACTTCGGCCGGGCGGCTGAGCGTGAGCACATCGTGCAGTCCGCATTGAGCCAGCAGCTGCAGCGGCTGGAACGTGAGCTGGGCGTCCGGCTGCTCGAGCGCAGCACGCACCGCGTCTCGCTGACCGCCGCCGGGGCAGTGTTCCTGACCGAGGTGCGCCAGATCCTGGCGCACGCCGGCCGCGCCGCAGCAGCCGCCAGGAACGCGGCGAGCGCGACCGCGACGTTGCGCGTCGGCATCATCGACGCCAGCTACGACTCGATGCCGCAGATCCTGCACGAGGTCCAGGCCCGCTACCCCGGCCTGGTCATCAACCAGGTCGAGGCCAGCGTCCCCGAGCAGTACCAGCAGCTCCTCGACGGCCGCCTGGACGTCGGCGTCGGCCGCGCCACCCTCGCCCCGCCGCAGATCGCGTCGCTGCTGTTCCGCCAGGACCCGCTCGGCGTCCTGGTCCCCGCCGGTCACCGGTTCGCCGAGCTGGAGGGTGTGCCCGTCGCGGACCTGGCCGCCGAGCCGCTGCTGCTCGCCGAGGAAGCCCAGGCGCCGGAATTCAACCAGTTCACCGTCGAGATGTGCCGATCGGCCGGGTTCACCCCCGCCGTGTACGCCGGGACGGTGGAGAGCATCCGGGCTGCCGCTGACCTGGTCGACCAGGGACGCTGCCTGTACTGCGTGCCCGCCTCCTGCATCGCCGCGCTGCCCGGCACCACCTGGCGGCCGCTCACCGACCCGGCCTCCAGTTACCCGTGGTCGGTGCTGTGGCGCACGGGCAATGTCTCCGGCCACGTCCGCGCCGTCGTCAGCTGCGCACGGACGATGTCCCAGCAGCTCGGCTGGCTGGCCACCGCCGACGAGGCGGTGCGATGAGTGGCCCTGCAGGAAGCGCCCATGGCTAGCGAGCACTGGCAAGATCAGCCGGAGGCGCAGGACTTCCCGGCCGCGAGGTCCTACCTCTCACTGCTAGCCGGCCCGGCCGCCGCGGCCAAAATGGCCAAGGCCCTACGCAAGGAACGGACGCTACAGCACTACGCGGCCAAGGACATTCTGCGGGCGGCCGGCCTGCCACTGCTGGCCCCGGACGACCCGGAGGTCGCCACCGACCTCGAAAAAGTCAGGTCCGGCACGAAACTGTCCCCCGTTCTGCTGGTCCACGGTGCCCCGCTGTGGGTCGCGGACGGCTATCACCGGGTCTGCGCGAGCTATCACCTCGACGAAAAGGGCCCCGTGCCCTGCCGGGTCATCGCACGCAAGTCCTAAGTCCCCGCTGGCCAACTTCCGCGGGGTGAAGTCCTCGATACTTCCGAAGCGCTCGATACGGCCGGCGCGCGCTCGTTCTGCTCTGTTGACTCCGTACTGCGGTACGGACGTTAGGTTAAGGGCATGGCCGGACTGACGATAAGCAGGTTCGCTGCTGCCGGGGGGTTGGGGTTGAGACCGTTCGCTTCTATCAGCGCAGGGCAAGCAGCTCACGGAACTGGTCCGGCTGCGCTGCCGGCTCCACCGCCTCGTCCAGGTGTGCAAGGACGGTGACGGCGAGGACTGCCTCGCCCTCCGCGTAGGGCAGCCTGCTCGCCTTGCTCAAGCTGCTCAGGCTGCGGGCACTCCGTGAAGTTCGGGATTACCTATAACACGGGCTACTACGGTGCTCTCCAGGGGCCGTATGCGCCTGCTGACCGTCGGTGTCGGCGCGCTGCCAGGCGAGGCTCAGGCCATGGGGGTCGATTTCACGGCGCGGGGGCGCCGCGCCGATGAGGCGATCGACGGGCTCCGCCTGCTGTGGGCCGGAGACGAGCATGGCGTCAGCTATAGCGGGGAGTTCTTCTCCTTCACCAGCCTGTGCAGCTTTCCCAAGCCGTGGAACACCACGACGCTCCCGGTCCACGTCGGCGGGTCGAGCCCCGCCGCGGCACGCCGCGCCGGCCGGCGGGGTGATGGCTACTTCCCAGGCGGCAGGCTCACCGCCGCGCAACGCGCCAGCCAGGTGGAGCTCATGCGAGCGGCCGCCGCTGAGGCAGGCCGGGACCCCGCAGCGCTGGAGTACACGCGCTGGGGATCAACGGGCTGTCCGCGGCCGACGTCGAAGCCCACGCCCGCAATGGGACGACGCGGCTCGTCGTGGGTCCCAGCTCCCTTGACCCGGCGGAACAGCGCGCGGAAATCTCGGCATTCGCGGACCGGCTCAAGCTGCCGCGCAGCCAGCGGACTCAGGCGCGACCGGCGCCGGCAGCCACTGGCGCGGGCCAGGCAGCGGGATCGGCCGGGTCGGACGGTGCGGTGCGGCAGATGACGTAATAGCGCGGGGTGATAGCCGTCCGGTGGTGCGGGAGAGCGGCCATGCAGCGGGCATGCGCCTGTTCCGGCGTACCGGCGGCGTCGCTGGCGGTCAGGTAGGCGACCAGCGGGCGTCCCCCGGCCGAAGCGAAGACACGGGCCACCGCCGGCCCAGCGGCGTCCTCCACCAGGCGCTGCACGTCGGCCACGTCCACCCAGCAGGAATCGACCAGTATCCGATCCGCGGTGCCGGCCAGGGGCTCAAGCCCGATGATCCCTGGCATCCGGGCGCAGGGCACATCGCCGTGCGCGGCGGCTACCAGCAGCCGCTCGACGGCCAGCAGCACCGACTCCAGTTCCGCCCGCGGCACCAGGCCTCCGTCGGCGTTCCACACGTCCAGCCGAAGGCAGCCATCGATCTGGTTGAGGCTGAACTGCATCGGATTACCGTTGACCGGCGCCGGGCGCCACCGCAGCTCGGTCCCGGCGAGCGCGAGGTCGACCTCCTCGGGCTGGAACCCGACACCCGCGGTCAGCCCAGACCACGACTCAGGGACGAGGCTGTTGAACATCGGGTGGTAGTTCAAGCGCAGGCCCCGTTCATGCTCGATCAGTTCGGCCATGACGTCGCGTTTGACCGCGTCGTACCTGCCGTGCCGGCTCGCCTCCATCACCGTGGTCCAGGTGTGGGCGGCCAGCTCGTCGAAGCTTCTTCCGCCGATCTCGACGGTAGCTATGGGGACCTGGGCCAGAGAGCAGACGTAGTTCACCAGGTGGCGCTCGAAGCGGTTACTGGATGACACGGGGAACACCAGCTCCCGGTAGCCTGCGCGGCGGGCGACTACGGCGCAGATGGCCGCGAGCACGACGCTGGGCCGGCTGGTCCTGGTGCGTGCCGCCACCTGCCGCACGGCCATCGCGGCGGCCACCGATGACAGCTCCACGGCCAGCGACTCGCCACTGGGCCGGGCGCCCGGCAGCGCGTACAGGCAGTGGGGGATCCGCCACGACTGTTCCCGCAGGTAGTCCAGTGCCGTGTCGGCTCTGCGCTGCTCGGCGGGTGTCGCCTCCAGCTGGGCCTGGTCCAGCGGCTGGTGGCCGGGCCGCCCGGCCGGCAGTCGCGCGGGCTCGCCCAGCAGGCCGGCGAAGTCGCGCTTGAGGATCTCGATCGAGTCATGGTCCACCGCCATGTGCGAGAACGCGGCGGCGCACGCGATGACCCGGTCGCCCGCGTCGGGAGCGATGGCCACCGCAACGCGCACCGGAGCCCGTCCCGGGTCGGGTGACTCGCGCAGCCACCGGACGAGGGCCTCGGCCACTACGGGGCGGTCCTGCGGTCCCCACTGTCCCTCGTCGAGCGAGTAGATTTCCAGCGGCTGCACGCCGGCCGCCGCGACCCGCTGGCGGGGCTGCTCACCGGGCACGTAGGTGGTGCGCAGGCTCTCGTGCCGCGCGATCAGCACCGCAGTCGCCTCGGCCACGTCGCTGACGGACACCAGCGCCGGCACCGGGAGCTCGACGCACAGGATTGAGTAGACGTGGTCGGGGGCCTGGCTCAGCCAGTTGTAGATGTTGAGCTGGCCCAGGGTGAGCGGTCCCTCGCCTGCCCGCTCCCCAGTGGACTCGAATGTGATCGACCGCATCGGTGTCAGCCGCAAGCGGCGCCGACGACGCTGACCGGTTTCGATTTCGGTTCCGGTGCTCATCGTCTGTCAGCCGAGCAGCGCGCGCAGTGTCGCCAGCGCCCTAGACACCATATCGATCTCGCCCAGCCCTTTCACTTCGAAACGAGGGTCTGGTGCTATCGCGGCGACCCAGTACACCCGCACAGGTCGTCGGTTACCGTGCGCGTACCTCGATGACCTGCTGCCGAAGACAAACATACGCAGACGGCCGCGGACAGCCCCCTCCGAGATTGCCGATCGTCGCTGTCGCCATCGCTGCCGCAGAAACTCGCTCGATCGGCGCGTTCCCGCAACACGCGGTAAGTATCCGGGGCCGCGGGCCACGTACGTTCAGATTGATCAGGCAGCAGACAGCTCACGGAGGCATAGACCCGTTCTCCGGACCCCGAGGAGGCCACAGTGAGCACGGCGACGGCACGGCGCGTCACCGCGGCATTCCAGTCCGGGCCGATGGCAGTACGCGGCTTCCGGCTGCTGGCCGGCGGGCAGTTCGCCTCGACCATCGGCGACTACTGCTACGCGGTCGCCCTGCCCTGGCTCGTCCTGTCCAACCACGGCAGCACCGTCGAGCTCGGCATCGTCCTGGCCTGCTACGGCATATTCCGCACCGCCATGATCCCCGTCGGCGGCATACTCGCCGACAAGATCGGGCCGCGGACCCTCATGCTGACCGCCGACATCATGCGATGCATCCTGGTCGCCATCCTGACCCTCCTCGCCGCCCGGCATTCCGCCTCCCTCATCGCCCTCGCCCCCACCGCCGCCCTCATCGGCGGCGGCGAGGGACTGTTCCTGCCCGCCTCCTTCTCGATCATGCCCTCCCTCCTCGACGGCTCCCGCCTCGCCGCAGGCAACGCCCTGTCCTCCTCAGCCGTCCAGGTCGGATCCCTGATCGGCCCCGCCATCGGCGGAGCCATGGTCGCCATCACCGGCGCATCCACCGCCGCCTTCGGCATCGACGCCCTCTCCTTCGCCATCTCAGCCGCAACACTGGCACTGATACCACGCCACCCCGCACCCGGATCCATGGCAGCCCAGGCAGCCGAAGAAGCCGCACAGGCAGACACCACAACCCTGCCGGCGGGCACCGGGCCGCAGATCCCCGCCACCGGGCCAGACGGCCTCCCCGCCGGGCCAGCCACCCTGACCGCCGCGCCCCCCGCCAAGCCACAGAGCGTGCTGGCCTACATACGGCAGTCCCGGGCGATCCAGGTCATCATGGTGGTCGGCGTCGCAGCCAACCTGGCCAACGGCGGGATGGGAGAGGTGGCACTCCCGGCGCTCGCGCACGCCCACTGGGGTGCTGGCGGCTACGGCGCACTGCTCGCCTCCATGGCAGCCGGCGCGGTCATCGGCACGCTGATCGCCGCCCGCTCGGGCCGCATACGGAACCCGGCGATGACCACCTCCGTGGCCTTCATCATCGAGGCGGCCGCGATCACCTCGCTGCCTTTCCTCGGCGGTGAGGCGGGCGCCGCGGCCGCCCTGCTGATCCTCGGCGCATGCAGCGGCCTGGGCAACGTCCTCTTCTTCACCATGGCGCAACGGTCGATTCCCTCCGCGATACTCGGCCGCGTGCTGAGCATGGTCATGCTGTGCACAGCCGGCGCGTTCCCCCTCTCAGTCCTGGTCACCGGCCTGCTCATCCACCACATAGGGACCACGCCCTTCTTCCCGATAGCGGGAATCTTCCTGGTGGTCGCGATCATCGGCGGCAACACCCAGCGCGCATTCCGCGACTTCGGACGCCCAGGCGGAACCCCGCCAAGCATGAAAACCGCTGGCTAGCGGCCTGTTACCAGGCGACGGCGAAGACCGAGTTGTTAGAGCCACTGTGCGGAAGCTGGGTGTACGTCCTGCCCGACCCTGTCGTCAGGTTGACCTCGTCGACCCAGCTGTACATGTCCCAGACCAGCGCCTCGTCACCGCCGATGGTCAGGCTCGGCGGGCCAGAGGTGGTGCCGCTCCAGCTGTGCAGGGTACGCAGCCTCGCGCCGGAGGCCGTGCCGTAGGCGTACAGCGTGTCGGTTGTCGGCTTGTTCGGATTATCGTCGGGGGCGGTGGCGGTGACGACGTACATGATCGTGCCGTCCGGGCTGAGCTCCTCGTCCGTGATCTGGATGCCGGCGTCCGGCACGTTCGAGAGCAGCTTGCGGCTCCACCGTGCCGCGCTGCCCGGCGGGGAGCCGGTGGGCAGGATCCAGGCCGAGCCAAGAGGACTGATGGGCCACCCATACTGCGTTATGTCCGCGTAGCCGAGTTCGCTGCCGTCCGCGGACAGCGACAAGCTGCTCGGGCCTGCCTGCCACGGTGTTGTCCAGGTTCTGGATACGCCGTCGCGGATCACCACTATCGACATCTGAGTCTTGCTGGTCCGGCGTCCGCAGGGAGCGGTGGCATAGGCGACCGTGCGTCCATCGGCGCTGACCGCGAGGGCGCTACGAGAACCGGAAGGCACGCTCGAGTCGAACTGGACGGGGATCCGGTACAGCGGGCTCAGGCTCGCCTGCACACCCGCGGCGGTTAGCGTGAGCGTGTACAACTGCGTGTAGTCCTGGCTCGATGTGCAGGACATCGCACCTGGCGCCCTCAGGTAGGTTGCCCCCACCACGAACCTGGCTGGGTTCCCTGTGGCCGCGACCGCGGCCCAGCGCCCGTCTTCTCCCGGAGGCTTCAGCTGGGTCAGGACGCGGCCGGTGGCGGCGTCCCGTACCTGGAGGTAGCGGTAGGCGGCACGGCCGATATCTACCAGGAACGGCGGCTGGCCGCTGCTCGCACCCGTGGCCTGTGGTGCGGTGACGGCGGCCGCGCCATGGCCGGCCAGGCGCGGGATGGCGACGGCGGCGCCGAGCGCCAGGACGACGGCCGCCGCTGCGGCGAGCGGGGTTAGCCGGCGGGTCCAGCGTGCGGAGCCTGCTATCCGCGGCAGCGGCCGGGGCCTGCGCAGGTCGCCGACGTCGTCCAGCTGGACGGCCTCGCCGACCGCGTGGTACGCGTCGCGGAGCCGGTCGCCGGTTCCGCTGACTGGTGGCTGGGTCACTGCTCCTCCTCAAGTAGACGGGCAAGCGCAGCCAGCGCGCGGGAAGCTGTAGACGAGACCGTGCCCCTGCTCACCCGCAGGGTGCGCGCGATCTCCTCCTCGCCCAGTTCCAGGTAGAACTTCAGCGCGAGCACCTCCCGCTGGCGGCGCGGCAGCCCGGCGACCGCGACCAGCACCTCGCGCCGGTCTTCGCGATCCAGCACCGCCGCCTCCGCTGACCAGGCAGGCGGTTCATGCTGGACATGCCGGAACCGTCGGGCCCGGGTACGCAGTACAGACCTGCTGCCGTTAAGGACGGCGATCCGCAAGTACCCGAATACGCCCGACTGCTCCCGCAACCCGTCCCAGTTGCGGTACAGGCCAAGAAAGGCATCCTGTACCACGTCCTCGGCGGTCGCCTTGTCCCCGACCAGCAGCAGGGCGAACCTGGTCAGGGTCAGCGCATGGGCCTGGTACAGCTCCTCGATCGGGTGGCTTGCCCGCGCCGCGTGCGGCTGCCTGAACGTCATATCAATAAGACGAACGAGCCGCGCGTTTGCTGAATTACCAGGCCGCCGATTCCGGAAACTCTCCATCCGGGCGTACAGATCCAGAACGACGTGGTCTTCCCGGTTGCAGGCACCTCGACCGGACGGCTGGTGTCCGCCCGGTCGAGGTATGCCGGGGACGCGTCAGACCGTGCTCCAGAACGAGCAGTGGTGCTCGGCCGCGTAGTCCGTCTCCGGTTGCGGGCGCGGCGGGACAAGGGACAGCGCCCGCTGGTCGCTGGCGGTGAACCTGGGCCAGCCGTCGGCGGGGACTGTGGCCTTGGCGAAGTTCGTCCAGTCTTGCTTCATGGCCTTTGCCAGCTGCTGCTGCGGACCCGACAAGGTGCCCGGGTAGGTGGAATTGCCCAGGTCGAACAGGTACTGAAGCTCGAACGTGTGCGCCGCCCCGTACGGGAATCCGAACGAGGGCAGGGATCGGTTGGGGGCGTTCTCGTCGTTGAACTCATACGCGTAGGTCGGCGTGTACTTGGACAGGTCCTCTTCCGCGACGAGCGCGGGGCAGGCGAAGATAGCGTCGGTACCGACCGCGCCGAGGGCGACCGCCGGGCTGGAGTAGCTGCTCAGCGGGTATTCCCTGGCTACTACCGAGGCCTTGCTCGCGGGGAGGGAGAGGGTCGAGGAAATGTCCGCCACGTAGTTAGCGGCTGCCACCGGCGGGGCGCCTGCGAGCTGGTCCTGGCCGATGAATCCCCGCCACTCGTCGTGGTTGGTCCCGATGATGACCGGCACATGGTTGAACTGGCCGGTGGCCAGGGCAGTGCCGATCGACTGCGGTAGCACCGCGCTGTCGATGTTGGGGTAGTAGCCGCCGGTGTCCTCAGTGTCGAGGATGGTGGACACCGGCTGGCGGCGCAGGCAGGCCGCGGTACTGGCCGCGGAATTGCCGGCGCAGCCGACCGCGGCAACGAAGGCCGCCCCGGACGACTCGGCGCTGGCCAGCGATTGCTGGACCAGCTCGTAGGTGCCGCTTTCCACGATGGCCCGCTGGAACAGCCCGCGAGCGCCGGGGGATACTAGCTGCGCCAGGACAGACAGCCCGCCCGCTGACTCCCCGAACAGGGTCACGTTACGGGGGTCACCGCCGAAGCCACCGATGTTGCGCTGCACCCAGCGAAGCGCGGCCTGCTGGTCCATGAGGCCGTAGTCACCGGACGGCCCGCCCGGTGCGCTGGCCAGCGCCGTGTCGGCCAGGAAGCCGAGCGCCCCGAGACGGTAGTTGATCGTAACGACGATGACGCCATTGCGTACTAGCGCGGCGGGGTTGTAGTCGTTGCTCTCGCCGGTCAGCAGCGACCCGCCGTGGATCCATACCATGACCGGCAGGTTGCGGTCGCTGGCGTCCGCTGGCGCGAAGACGTTCAGGTACAGGCAGTCCTCGGACGTGCTGCTCGCGCCGAAGGCCGGCTGCGCGCAGTGCGGGGCGAAGCTCGTGGCCTCGCGGACGCCGCGCCAGGGCGCGGCGGGACTCGGGGGCTGCCAGCGCAGCGCGCCGACGGGCGGGGCCGCGTACGGGATGCCCAGGTACTCGGCCGTCGTCCCAGCGATCTTGCCCCGCACTGAGCCGTCGGCGGTGCGCACGACGGTGGCCCGGCTGGAGTTCTGGCCGGACGAGGCGGGCGAGGCGGGCGAGGCGGCGGCACAAGCGGTCAGCGTGACGGCCAGGCAGGCAACGGCGGCTATCCGGATACGCGTCTTCAAGCCCATGGGGTCGTTGCTCTCATCCGCGCCGAAGGGATTTTTCCGCCTAAAGCATCGCGCAAAGAGCGCCTTCAGGTCTAGAGCCTGCTTGACGCGGTGGCGCCGCCCTCCTGCTCTCTACCCGCCACGGCACGCGCCGGGCGTCCCCGCGATGCCGGGCCGCGCAACCGGGAAGGTGCGGTGGCCTTTGCGCCATGCGAGCGTCATGAGGCGGCCTGCAGCTGGCTGGCCGCTGATCCGCGCGCACACGCTGATGGGCAGTGAGCCGTTGATGACTCCTGAAAGCACCGGTGTGGCAGCAGCAGCAGTAGCGGGCGGATAGGCAAAGGAATGGCGGACATGACTGAATCCTCGCTCGCGGCGAACCAGGAACCGGCGCGGTACCCGCTGTCTTTCACCCAGGAATGGTTCATCACCCTGGACCAGGGCGATGACGGCGGCACCTTCGGCCCGCGGTTCATGATAGTCAGCACGCTGCGCGTGACCGGCCACGTGGACCTCGCGATCCTGCAGGGCTCCCTCGATGACGTGGTCGCCCGTCATGAGCTGCTGCGCACCCTGGTGGTCAGGGACGTCGACCCGCCCTGCCAGCTGGTGTACCCGCCGTGCCCGATGCCGCTGACGGTCAGGGACCTGCCACCGGCCACCGGCACATCCAGGAACCAGGTCATCCGGGACCTGATCCTGGAAGCCGAGGCAGGCTCGATCAGCGCCCGCGAGGTACCCCTGATCAAAGCGCTGCTGTGCCGGTTCGACGACAAGGACAGCGTCCTGCTCCTGACCGTGCATCACTCGGTATCCGATGGCTGGTCGATGGGCGTCACCCTGCGTGACCTCGGCGCGTTCTACGCGGCCCGGCGCACCGGCACCGCGGCGGACCTGCCGCCGATGCGGCAGTACCGCGAGTACGCGGCATGGCAGCAGGCCAAGGCCACCAGCACCGCCGAAGACGGCGCGCCTGCGTACTGGCAGCGCAAGCTCGACGGCGCCCGTGAATTCACGATCCCGAACGACCACGGGCACCCCGCCACCTATTCCAGGCCCTACTCACAGCACGTCCACAGCATCGAGCCCGACATCATGACCGGGGTCTCCGCCCTGGCCATGGCCAGCCGCAGCACCCAGTTCACCGTTATGCTCTCGGCCTTCTACATCCTGGCCTACCAGCTCACCGGTACCACCGACCTGGCGATCCGGGCATTCACCGCGGGCCGGGACGAGCTGCAGTTCCAGAACACCATGGGACTATTCCTGAACTGCGTGCCCTACCGGACCGACATCGCCGACTGCACCAGCTTCCGCGACATCGTCAAGGCCACCAGGGAGACCTTCATTGACGCCATGGCCTACGAGCTCCCCGTCAACGTGATCGAGCAGAGGTTTCCCGCTTTCACCACATCACGCGAGGACCTGCGCACATCCCAGTTCATCATCGCCAACCAGCAAGGACAGCTCGGCGACGATCTCACCATCGCCATCGCCGAGGGCGCCCGCGGAACAGGCGACCCGATGCTGGAAGGGCAAGAGGTCCACGACATCCCCAGCGGCACGGTGTGGAACCTGTTCGCGCCACCATCTGGCGAGCTGAGCGGAGGCGTCCTGTTCAACCTCGACGAATTCGACGAGAGCACCGTAGCGGGCTGGGCCGCCCGCCTGCGGCAGATCCTGGCCAGCGCCGTCCGCGACCCCGACCAGGACTGGAAGATGCTCACCGGCCCCGCCTCACGGCACGAAACCCCTGTGCAGGACCCGGAGCAGCTTCACGGATGAGCCCGGGCACCGCCCGGGCCCCAAGGCCCCACCACCCTAGGCCAGCCCAGCAGCCGAGTTACTGGTCGAGGTATCTGCTGACGGCGCGGACGGTGGGGTTGCCTATGAAGTTCTTGAGGCTGATCTCGACGCCGGTCTGTTCCACCAGCCGGGCGACCAGGACAGTGGCGAGCAGGGAGTGGCCGCCGAGGTCGAAGAAGCTGTCTTCCACGCCGACCTGATCGATCCCCAGCACCTGGGCGAACACGGCACACAGCGCCCGCTCGGTGTCGGTGGCGGGTGCTTGCAGGGCGGCGCCGGCGCCGTAGTCGGGGGCGGGCAGGGCGCGGCGGTCGAGTTTGCTGTTGACGTTGAGCGGGAGCTTGTCCATGATCACGATGGCGGCCGGGACCATATAGCCGGGCAGGACCCGGGCCAGGGCCTCGCGCAGCACGGCCGGGTCCAGCTCGGTACCGGCGGCGGGGACGACGTACCCGGCCAGGCGCTTGTCGCCGGGCTGGTCCTCGCGGAGGATGACGCATACGTGGGCGACGCCGGGCTGAGCGGCCAGCACGGTCTCGATCTCGCCAGGCTCGACCCGGAACCCGCGGATCTTGACCTGGTCATCGGCCCGGCCCAGGTAGTGCAGCTGTCCGTCACGGGTCCACCGGGCCAGGTCCCCGGTCCGGTACATCCGCTCCCCCGCCGCCTCGTATGGGCACGCGGTGAACCGTTCCGCGGTCAGCCCAGCCCGGCCCTGGTAGCCGCGGGCCAGCCCGCCCGCCAGGTACAGTTCCCCCGCCACCCCGGGCGGGACCAGCTGGAGCCGCTCGTCCAGGATGTAGGCGCGCCTGTTCCAGATGGGACGGCCGATCGGGGGTGCCCCGGTCACGGTGCCGGGGACAGTACCTGCAGTGGCGAACACGGTGGCTTCGGCGGGACCGTAGATGTTCACGATCCGGGCGTGCGGCAGCGCGGCCCGGATCGTCGCCAGGGCCTGCCCGGTGACCGCTTCGCCGCACAGGGCAACCACGGCGGCGATGGCGGCGGTACCGGGTGCGGCCAGCACGTGCGCCAGCGCGGTCGGGACCGCGCTGATCATGCTGCCCTGCCACGGCCCGGCGGTGAGTGCGAGCAGGTTGGACACGATCTGGATAGCGCCGCCGGCGGTCAGCGGGCCGAAGATCTCGAACACCGACACGTCAAAGCTGAGCGAAGTCGAGGCCAGCACCCGGGACAGCTCCGCCCCGGTGAACTCTGCTTCCGCCCAGCACGCCAGCAGGGCCGCCGAGGCATGCTCGACCACCACGCCCTTAGGACTGCCGGTAGACCCGGAGGTGTAGATCACGTACGCCGCGGTGGACGGATCGATCCGAACCCCCAGATCGTCCGGAGACCGCCCGGCCAGGTCCCTGACGGTGGCCGGTTCGTCCAGGTGCAGCAGCGGCAGCCCGCCTGGCAGGCTGACCGTGCCCTCCGCCGTGGTCAGCACGGTGACCGGCCTGGTCTCGGTCAGCATGTAGCCGATCCGGTCGGCGGGGTAGGCGGGGTCGACCGGGACGTAGGCTGCGCCGGTCTTGAGGACGGCCAGCACCGCGATGATCATGTCCGAGGAGCGGGGCAGCGCGACCGCGACGAACCGTTCCGGGCCCGCGCCCCGCGCGATCAGCAGCCGGGCGAGCTGGTTCGCCCGGGCGTTCAGCTCGGCGTAGGACAGCGTGGCCGGCCCGTCGATCACCGCCTGAGCGTCCGGGACCCGCCCGGCGGTCGCCGCGATCAGCTCGGGCAACATTGCCGTCGGTGTGTCCCGCCCAGTGCGGTTCCACCCGGCCAGCTGATCGCGCTCCGCGTCAGTCAGCACGTCCAGGCTGCTCACGGGGCGGGCCGGATCCGCGACCGCCTGGGCCAGCAGCCGGGTCAGCCGCCCGGCCAGGTCCTGCACCGTCTCCGGGTCGAACAGGTCATGCGGGAACTCCAGCGACCCGGTAATCCCGGCCGGGACCCCATCCCCATCCCAGGTCTGCTTGAACGCCAGCAGCAGGTCGAACTTGGCCGACAGGTCAGGGACCGGCACGTCGACCGCGGTCAGGCCGGGCAGGTCCCACCCGGCCGCGGTCACGTCCTGGTCCGCGATCATTACCTGGAACAGCGGATGCCGGGACTCCGATCTGGCCGGGTTCAGCACCTCCACCAGCCGCTCGAACGGCACGTCCTGCCGCGCCTGCGCGGCCAGCACGGTTTCCCGTACCCGGCCGACCAGGTCCCCGAATCCGGGATCACCGGACAGGTCCGCGCGCAGCACCAGCGTATTCACGAAGAACCCGACCAGGTCATGCATCACTTCATCGGTCCGCCCCGCCACCGCCGCGCCCACCGGAATATCGGTACCGGCACCCATCCGGGACAGCAACGCGACCAGGCTGGCGTGCAGCACCATGAACACGCTCGCCTGCTGTTCCCGCGCCAGCCCGGCCAGTGCCGCATGCACGCCCGCGTCGGCCAGCT
>Ga0209530_1000848_pt1 | contig 17037 bp, 14 predicted proteins | sample BlaSpr_A8_Ref_O1_FD_187987 | JGI IMG/M metagenome (GOLD analysis project Ga0209530, IMG submission 187987) | Forest soil microbial communities from Thunder Bay, Ontario, Canada - Black Spruce, Ontario site 2_A8_Ref_O1 (SPAdes) (version 2) | ecosystem: Environmental > Terrestrial > Soil > Boreal...
CATATCAGGAGATATAGCTCTTTCAGTAGGAGTTAATCCAATATCTGCAGGAGTTGGTGGATTATTATCATCCTCATCATCTCCTCCTCTCATTATTCTTCTGATTATATTTCTCATATTTCAAACTGGAGAAATTATATCTAATACTTCTGTTCCATAATATCAAGTGGCAATTGTACCACCTAATAATAATAATAATAAACCAATTTTTCCTTTATCAATTTTATTGTCATCTTGATGAGTTTGGTATTTTTCTTTTCATTTTTCAATTTCTCTATTTCTTTCTGCTTTTTCATATTCTGCTTTTCAATCTATTTCAAGCGGTTTTTTATAAGCAGCTCTAATAGAACCTTTTTCTTCTGCAACATTAAACATTTTCATCAAATAGTTATAGAAAGTTGATTCAGTTATATATGCAATAACACCTCCAATTACATATTTAAGTTCACCTAAAAATTTTGCAATAAATCCTAACCCAAATGCGTCTAATATAGAAATACCAAACATAGTTAAAATAATATAATTAGCAAATTTTAATAAAGCTCTTATTGATTTATAATTTTTAAATACTCGTGATAATATTGCTATAAATGATAAAGATAATATTCAAATTTTAAATTTAAGAAGAATATCTCAAAATGTTAAAGACGATTGTTTTTTATTTTTATCAATTAATTTCGAATTTTCGATTTTCTTTGATTCTGCTTGTTTTAATTCTTGTATTTTGCTGATTAATTCAGCTTTTGTAAAATTGTTTAAATTCATTATGTTTTTATTTATATTTTTCTTTACAATACAAGTTCTTAAAAAGAACATTCGTTCCTTTTTATATACAAGACCTACTAGATTTGAACTAGCATCTTTCTAAACGACAATTAGAAACTTTACCAATTAAGCTAAGATCTTTTAAATTTAACCTAAGGGGTAATTTAGGGTAATAAACTTATCAGTTGTTATTCTTTTAATATTCTCTGTCAGATATTTTAACTATTTTATGTTTAAAAAATAAGTTAAATTTTAGAGTTGAATAATCTATTTGATAATGTTCATAAGCAGTATTTAATTGTTCAACTAAAAATCTATATATTAAAATAGGATCTGAATTATTACAAATTAAGAATTGACTTGAAAGAGATATAGTAGGATCTTTTATGTTATTACTAACAGTTATAAATGGAATTATCATTAATACATCATCTTCTTTTATATTATAAATAAAATTACTAATTTTATTTATTTCTAATCCAAACATTCTAAAATATAATGCTCGTCCTCTTTTATCTATTAGAATATTTTTAGGAACATCACTGATAAAATCTATTTGTTTTGTGGTTAAATTTTTTATTATATTATTGTTCATTACTTTTATGTTTTTATTTTCCTTACAATACACGTACTTATAGTTATTTCAATAATTGAATCTTGATAATTTAAAATCATTAAAAGAGTATATAACAAAATGTAAATTTAAATCATTAAAAGAGTATATAACAAATATAAATCATATAAGAATACAATTTTGACATATTCTTATATCACACATATTAGATGTGGTAAAATAAAAAAGTCAAAAACCATTAAAAACACCTATTTCAAAATTATATGAAAATGACTACACAGTAATTCTTCTGATTACATAAAAATCAGAAGGGGGTTATTTAATACTTTTAGTATCAGAAATTTTATAAGCTTCAGTTGAAACTCATTTATTATTTTCATAGATTAATTTTCTTTTATTTTCAGTTACTTGTAATGTATATATTTGTTCTAATAATTTAATATTACCTAATTTAAGATTTCTCATAAATTTAACTTGAGTTTTTTTTAGGAAAGATTGTTTTTTAAGTAATTGTTCAAATTCATTCATAGATAATTCTATTTCATGTTTTAAACCTTTAACTTTATAAATTATTTTACCTTCATCAGTTTCTAAACAATATACTTTAGGAGCTAAAAAGATAGCTTTATTACAAGTATTTTCTAATTTTAATTTACCTAATACAGTTTCACTTAAAAACGACTTATCAATATCTGAATCTGTGTAAATACTATCAGTATCAGTATAATAAAGATTTATATCTGGATTATTTTTAAATTGAGTCATATGAATTCTAGAGTAAGCAGTTATTGCGGCTGCAATACCAATAGAAGTATTATGAATCTCATTATTATTTTCCAATTCATTGATAATTTTATACTGCACTAATATATAATCACCTAAATCCTGAGTTTCTATTATATTATCAAGGAATATATTTTCAAAATCAGAATAAAAATCTTTATGAATAATATCTATTTCTAAAAAATTATCATCCATACCGAATCTTCCATATAAACTGTTTAGTAAAATTTTAGCTATAAAATTCATAGGATCACTTTTAGGATAGTTCAATCTAAAGTTGTATAAATAATCAACATAATTTTTGAAAATATATTCTTTTTTAAATATATATCCTCATAAAATTTCGAACTGATACCCAAAATTTTTAGCGTTATCCATTTCTTCAGAAAAGATTATATCTTCTCAAGTTCCTATTGGACTAACTGTTCTAATTCCATTAGTTTTAACATGAGTTTGTAAGATAGGATGTTTAATGTTATCAGGAGCAATTATTTTGCAATAAAAGAATCCGAAAGCATTAATGTCAATAGCTCTAATGTCACCATTGAAAAAAGTTGGTAATCCTACTGGTAATAAGCAATCTTTCATAACAGAAGGGTATAAAGAGTTTACATCATAACATTTTATTTTGATCCCTGGTTTAGTTTCAGGGATAAAAACATCACAACTTCCTCCAGTATAACCACTTCTAATATCGTTAGCAATTTTACCACTTAATTGTGGAATATTTTCTTCAATCATAAACTTACTTCTGAAAATTGCAAATGCTAAACTAGGTAATGTGGGATAATGATGAACATTTTTTTCAAACAATTCAAAAATCATTTCAGTAAACTTTGTCATTACTTGATGAAGAGAAATACAATCTAAATTACAGTATTTAACTGCCTCATTTTTAAGATTTCAGTTATTATTAAAATTAGATTTATAACTTGCGTAATCCTTTTCAGAAATATTTTTAAAATATTTAATTTTTGGAACTTTACCAATATAATTTAGATTATCTTCTTTAACAAAGAAAATAGGGAATACAATTTTAGTATTTACTACAGTAAAAGACTTACATAATTTATCTAAAGAACTCAGTAATAATAGGTAACTATCTCTAAATTGAAGTTGGTATTTATTAGATTTTCCAAATTTAAGATCTATATTGATTATTCTACCATTATGAATTCTAGGTTGAACTGTTCCCAATTCAATTAAATATTTTAATAGAAATATAATATCAAATTTAGCCATATTATGCATATAAACATTATAACCATTATATTTTCTAATCATAATAGATTTTAATGCAGTGATGATTAATTCTCTTACATTTGTATAATCACTTAAATAGAATGAACTTTTTGTTTTACCATCATAAATACATACACAGTATGGAGTTAATATAGAATCTTTGATAAATGTTTCAATATCTAATGTTATAAATTCATTTTTCAAGTTTTTAGTGCCAGATAATTTTGATATGAATTTTCCTTTTATTTCTTTAGTAAATAAAGTTTCAAGATTATTTTCAAAATAAAATTTTTTATTATCTAGAATTCTTACGAATTTATTTTCTGAAATTCATTCATCTTTAAAATTTAAAATAGTATTACCTCCAGAAATTAAACTTACTTCATTATATTTTTCAAACTGATTAATTTTAACTAAAATATTTCCAATGTTTTGTAAAATAAATTGAGTATAATTTTCAATTCTAATTTCTGAAATTAATTTACCAAAATCTAAAGGATTGTAGCTTATTACTAACTTATTATTTTTATAATTTTGAATATTTAAATTAGTTTTAATTATTTCTTTAGTAGATATTTTTTCATTTTTGAATCCATAACTAAAAATAAATGATTCGATTGCAGTTTCATTATAATATTCTGATTTTAAGATCATATTATTAATAATTCAATTTATGTATCAGTCTTTATCATTTTGATTTATTCTTTGAAGATTACCGATAGTTGCAAAATCACTTCCTTGATATTTAACTTTAAATAAAATGAACATGTGATTATCAATTGTAAATTCCGGCTCAACTCTATCTCAAAATAACTTAAATTTAGTTTTAAAAAGATCTATTGTAAAAAGTACATTACCTAGGTTAAATTCCACGGCGTTTCAATTATGAATACTTTTTCTTTTTCTTAATCTAATAATATTTTGAGTTGAGAATAAAGCAGTACTTTTTATTGAAACACTACCCATTTGTAATGATTCTGAATCTTCAGTAAATACACAAAATAATATTACTAATAATATAAGTACCGCTTCCATTAAAATAAACAATTCTATTTGGTATTTTTTAAAAAGATTTGTTTTATAAAAATACTGAATTGGATTTTTAAGGGGGTTAAGTTTTATAGAATCTGTATCTTGTGTAGCAGAAAAAATTTTTATATTATCACCTAACGCACTCAATATTTCAGTTGAAATTAATTTATTTTTTTCAAAAGTAAATCGTTGATCCGAGATAGTTCTTGTGAAGCTAATATCAGATATTTTTTTATCTGTGAATTCAATCATTAAATCACCTTTTCTGAAAAATCTTATAAAGTTTTCATTATTTAAAACCTTAATTACTAAGATATTAGAAGTGTTTAATTGAATTATGTATTTATCACCGAATTGTTCTATTAATTTTCCATAATTTAATGGATTAATAGCAATTGGTAATAAATAATGTGAATATTTTTGATATTTCATTTTAGTATCAAAATTATGAATTGTATTTTTCATTGTTATTATTATTTTCCTCATTTTAAGTCAGTGGATAGATCTAAGCATAGACTAATTAATTAATCAATCAACCATTATATCGTTTAACGGATTTATGATATAAGGATTTACCGTTTCCTGTTATGACAGCTAGGACCTGACTTAGAAAAATCTAAGATTTAATTTTATTACTTACTTAAAAAGTAATTTAAAAAGAGGGGGGTAATATAGTAATACTATTTATATATTTATAAAAGTATATAGTTACAATAATTCAATCTCAGTGAATTTTGCAATAATAACTGCATCTTCACTATCAAAAATAGAATCATCAAGATAATAAAAATCAATCATTATATCCAATTTATTTGTAATAAATTTAGATAATAATAACGGATCACTATCTCTGTTAACCAAAATAGGATCACAGATATATAATCTCATTCCATTATCTATATTATAAATTGCGAGATCTGGATAAAAACAAAAACTTAATCAAAAATCATTATTTTCATCTAAATTACTAATAAAATCATTTAAATCTGATTTTAAATCATTTAAATACAAAATTGTACTTCTTTCCCGATAAAAGTTTAATGATTTAATTTCAAAATCATGAGCATAATGTATTTTATCTTTACTAAATGGTGTTAATAAAGACATCAAATATATACTTTGATCTAAATTTTTATATGATAAATATAAAATCATTATTATAGAAATTAATCTAATAATATTTCAATTAAATGAAAATGGATGAAATCCAATTAAAAAGTTTGTAATTAAATACAATGAAATTCAAATTATTACTTGAATTTGGTCAGTAACTGACACATGAAAGTTAGTAGCCATGAAAGCTAAAAATATTAATATAAACATTAAAGTTATAAAAATATACCCTTTGGGACTTGTATTAAATGTCTAATACTTATTTAAAGTATTACTTGCTAATTACAAAATAAACTGATATTTTGTTTAGCAGGGGGTAAAAAATTTAAAAACAATTGAGAAATGAAAATATATTTATCTTCTATCTCTTTTTGTGTAATATGATTCAGTAAAATAATAATCCGTTTTAGTTAAAGGTACGTAATGGATTATTACTGTATAATTAGTATCAATATCATTTGATTTATATAAATTTAATAATTGATCGTTTATTAATAGAGCAATTATAAAGTAGTTACTATTATAGTTTACAACAAATTCTTTAGAAAACATTTTTCATTGAATAGGTAATATATCTGAAAGAATTTCAATTGTTACATTATAATCTTGTTCGTTTAGTGATTCTAATCATACTTTAATATCTTCTTCAGTTCAACCATATTTTAAAATTTCTTTATGTAGTTCTCCATAATTTATAAAATATCCTTGATCACCTTTATTTAATTTAGAGGATTATTTAAAGAAATGAAATTTTTAAAAAATCTGACAGAAGAATCTTTAATAATAGTAAATCCGTTAGCAATTTTTACCACTTCATTTCAAGATAGTGAATTTCTTTCAATTCCTGAGAAGACAGAATGAACTCCATTATTTTCATCGATATAACCATAATTTTTAATACCTAAAAAGTAAGCTTTTTTAATTACTCCACCATTTAATTCATCTTTTAATTGACCTAACTCTTTACCAATTAAATATTGGGGTAATTCTTTATCAACAAAAAATGAATCAGTATCAGTGTAATATAATTTAATACCTAATTTAATTAATAACATTTTTAATTCCATCATTTCAATTCTAGCATAAGATGTTACAGCTGCGGCAATTCCAACATGTGATTTAACATTTCTAAAACCGCTAACTAACTCTAAATTTGTTTCTTGTTTAAGTTCATTAAGAATAGAATAATCAAGATTACTACTCATTAAAATGGTAGTAATATTTTCATTTATTTTTATTTCTGAAAATATTGTGTAATTTCCATAATATTTGATTAAATCTTTATTAAAAACATTTCTTGTTTCGATTAATGTTTTTCTTCGACCAAAATAACCATATAATTGATTTAGATGCATTTTTGCTATAAATCTTAAACTACCCACTGCATTTTTTTAATATTATAAAAGAAGTTAATATAACCATTAAAAATGTTACCTTTACTAAAATTATATACTTTGATCACTTCAACTTTATAACCATATTTAACAATAGTTTTTAATTCTTCTGAGAAATAGATTCCCATTCAACTACCTAATGGATGTAAAGTTTCATTTTCAACTTTAAATGGTAATAAAGGAATCGTTAAATTATCTGGAGTTGTTATTCTTGCTTCTACAAATCCGAAAGTATCTTCTAATTTTACATTACCACCTATACTTTCTCCTAAAAATTCTAATGGCATTGGATTACACATTGCTTTTGGATATAATGAGTTTACATCGTAATGTTTTAATCCCTCTCCATATTTTATATAGTAATCTGTGGACCCACCAATATAACTTAATCTTATAATTTCATCTAATTTATTAGATAAAATTGGAATATCAGTTTTTAAGAATTTCTGTCTAAATATTTTTAAAGATAAAGTAGATGTACTTCAAACAGAAGCGATATCAACTTCATATTCTGTGATATAAATATGTTGAGCTTTTAATAAAGCTTTTAATAAACTAATAGAATCCTGTTTAGCATATTGTGTAAATTGATTTAGAAGATCAGGATTATCAAATAGAGTTAATTTATTAAATTCTGGATTATAAGCGTGTAATTTACCTTCTACATCAAATAATAAACATAAATCATGTAATGAAATAGGTAATATTCTTATTGAATCTTTGAAAATAAATTTACTATCTTTTCATGATATATCAATACTAATAAATCTATGTAAATCATCTATGATAGAGTTAACTTTTGATATATCAATATCTGGTAATTCTAATAAACCTTTAAAGATAAAATAACCGTCGAAAGAGCCTAAGTTATGTGAAAAAATTATTATTTTATTTAATTTAAGATTATTCAATTCATTCATAAAATCTAATCACAATAATTTAACAGCTTTATCAGAATCTTTTAATAATAAATCAGAATTAATTAATTTGAAAATTGTAAATATTTTTTTATTAATATTATAAGAAAAAGTGATAGCTACTGGTATTTGAATATAATTAAATTCTATTGTTTCAATATCAATGGCTCCAATTTTCATTTTATGAACCGTTTGAGGAGTTTTTAAAGGTTTAATTACATTCATATTTTTGTTATTTACACAAGAAGAGTGGAAACCTCTACTAAATTTATGAATTGAATTATTCGTTGATATGTTTTTTTTACCTCTTAATATAGTTTTTGGTTCATAATTTCATAATTTAATTTGTAATAATTGAAAAATTGTTAAAGGATAGCCTGAATCATAGAAAGTTTGAATACCATGTTTGATTTTATCCAAATAATTATAAATAGTTGTATTTTCATCAATAATAATATTTTTATGAATGTAAAATGTTTTATCTTCACTTAAAATAGAAACTATCATTATTTTTTTTCCAATTTTTTTAAATTCTGGTTGTAAAATTAATCCTGCAAAAAGAGCGCTAAATAGATTTTTATGATCTAATAAAAAATTATTTTCATAAGTGAAGATCGTAGATTTATCATCTTCATTATATTCTGTATTAATTAATTTTAAAGGTTCAATAACCGTTAAATCATATATTACATTATTTATTCTGTTATTTATAATATCTAAAATTTTACCAGTAATTGATAAAATTTTTCTTATTATATAAAGCGGATAAGTGTAAATGATTTTGGTATAAAATAATCAAATATTTATAAGATTTTCTTTAATATAAATATTTAAAGATAGATTTTGTATAATAAATCTAATAATTCCTAATAAAATATTATTTAATAATAAAAAAATTAAACTAGAAGAGTAAATATCTAATCCAATTGACTGAATATAAAATATCACATATATACATAATACAATATTTACAATTACAGTTATAAACAAAATAATTTTGTTTAAAGATTTAAATGTAATTAAAATAATTACTGAGAGAATGGCTATTACCAATATAAGTATGATTAAAAAAATCTTTAACATTACGTCTTTTTATTTATAAAGAGAGAAAATGTTTTTTCAGTTGATATTAATTTGTTATTTTTAAATGTAAATTTTTCATTTTTTATTAATCTAGAGAATTCCAGATCAGAAATTTTTAGGTCTTTATATGTAAAAGCTAAATCACCTTTATGAAAGATTTTAATTAAATTAAATTAAATTCGGGGCATTCTTTAATTAAGGCCACATTTGTTCTATTTATTTGAATAATAAAATTGTTATCTAGATTGAATATTAATTTACCATATTTTAATGGATCCATTGTAATTGGTAATTTGAAATGTTTATAATTTTGATATTTTATATTTGTCATTATTGTTAAAATACTATAAGGCGTCACCTGACTGTAGTGGAGTCACCGATTATGAGTGCAGATTAGTTTAATAAATAAGAATTAACATTTAATAATTCAATAACTATTAACTTAGTTATATCGATTCTCATCTTCCTCCATTAAGAATATTTCCTAATATTCGATTTTATAGTTTAAGGCACGAGATTCACGTATAGAATATTAGTAAGATATAAATTAGATATACTTTTATATTACTTAATTTTATTAACAATTTTTAAAATTCATATCTAATATTCAAAGGGGGGTAATAATGTATAAGAATAGGGAAAACTATTTATAAGAAAGGTAAACTCGTTTGAATTCAAAATACAAAGAAATTGGTGGGGTTTCTTTCATACTGAATCCTGAGGATTTTCATTGCTCCTCTATAAAATTAAAGATTAAAGTTGGATTACTTTTGTTATTTACTAAAAAAGGATCGGATAATCTTAATCTAGCATTTTTAAGAGAATTATAATCCCCAAAATTTGGGATTAATAAATAGATTTTATCATCTCCAATTAATTTTAATCAAGTTTGTATCTCTCATATAGTTAACCCATCAAATTTAAGGAATCTTCATCCAGATGTTTTATTAACATTTATACTTGAATGGATATCTCTTAAAAAGGTAATTTATTTTGTGGATAAATTCATTGTTTAAAGATTTGTGTGATTGCGACATATTTATTTTAAAAAACCCTTTAGGGCTGATATTAAATGTTTAATATTCAATTAAGAACATTAGTTCCTAATTACAGATTATAATATATTCTGTTTAGGGGATAAAGATATAATACATTATATTGATTTTAATTTGCAATATGATAATGATACTGCACAGTCAGATTCCTTTTGAATTATGGTATCATCTAAATAATAGTAATCCACCATATAATCAAGTCTTTCCAATATAAATTTATTAATATTTGTGGCAGAACTATTTCTATTTATTAATATAGGATTAGAAAGTGACATTTGTGGAGCATCAAGATCTCATAAAGGAAAGCTAGGAATAAAGCTTATATCTGCTATATAGCTTTCATTATCTTCTAATTTATTTAGAAAATCAGCAGTTTTTTTAATTGTAAATTCTCTAAATATTTCTATTTTTTCTGATTCAAAATTAGGAAATGCAGGAATATCTAAATCATTTATATAAGAGATTCTACTAATTGATAATGGAGCCATAAATCCACTTGAGATTGAAATATCTCTGGAATTATTATAAAATATGAAAATTATTAGTATGATTGACATAATTTTTATAATGTGTAATCATTTAGCATAAGGATTTAATCCTAATAATGAATTAGATAATATCACAATTATAAATAGTGTAATAATTTGAGTTAAAACTAGTAAGCCTAATAGGGTGTATATTGTTCCCCCAAATAAACATGATAGAATAATTATTTTGTTTATATTTAATTTATTAGAAATTATTAATTTTCTAATAATTACAATAAATACAATAAAGAATCCTAATCATAAAATATAATCTAGATTTATACTATTTTCTAAAGAAGAATTGATATATCCTCTATCTACTGTTTGATAAGAAGGGGGAGTTCCACTTCAATAGGAAGGAACTCTTCCATAATCTGAAATTCTTTCAATATAAGATGTGTAATAGGAAATTCTATCATGTGATTCTAGATTGCAAGTATTTTGATACTAATAATGGATTACTATCTTTAGTAAGTAGAAATGGTTTTGATAGTACAATCATTGGACTATCATCATCCTAACATAATCAAGAAGTAACTAATTCTAAAGATAAAACATATGTTTTATCATCTTCTAAATTAGATAAAAAAACTGTTTTACTTCCATGTAATCATGAAAGAAAAATCTAGTAGTAGAAGGATTTGAAATATAGAATATGTTATTTTGATTGTCCAAAATATCATGCATGAAAGTTATTCTATTTATACTCATTAAATAAAATTATAAGTGTTTATTTGAGTAAGAATAATAAGAATAATTATGAAAAAGGAGAATAATCTAATAGTTTTTATTAAGTAATTTAAGTCTAGTTTATAAATTACCCCTTTTATAAGTGTTGAATCATGATTCAAGTCTTATAACCTAATAAGGGATTAGTTGACTGATGGTTTAGTCTGGAAATCTCGAAAATTTCTGTTTTAAGTTCGATTCTTACTAGTTCCGTATTAATAATAAATGGTCCCTTAATATTTTAATCTGAAGAGGTATTGGAATTTGGCATGTTTTTTATTGTTTTATTGAGGGTAAATTTCTTGTAAAAAAATACTGTAAACCTTGAAAACGGATTAATTTTTAAAAAATAATCCTGATTTTAATTAATATTATTCTGATACTGATAGTTCTTATATAAGTAAACCTTTACCTGATCATTTAGTTAATTCTAAAGTATTAGGTAAAATGAAATTAGAAAATATTATTAAAAAAGCTATATTTTTAGCTCCTAAAATGTATTATTTAGAAACTAAAGATAATAAAGTAATTTATAAAGTTAAAGGTTTGAAACATGAAGTAGAATTAACTAAAGATAATTTTTTAAAATTTACTTTCTAAAGAGTCATTTTTAAAAAATTTCAGAATAAATGAATTAAAAATCTATCTAAAGGACATATCGAAGTTATTAATGAAATGTATACTTTACAAGTAACTGATAATAAAAGAAAATTAATTTATAATGAAAGCGGTAAATTAATTAGAACTACTCCTTATATCATTAATGAGAATAAGGAAATTATCAATAAATAATAAATAATAAATATTATTAGTTCCTTTTATTACCCCACTTTATACGGAAATTACAGACCTCGATTTCTATATTTTCATTTGAGGGAGAAAATTTGGGAAAATTTGTCTAAAAGAGAATATTGAATATTCAGTTTTCGTTAATTATTCATATTAATTTTACGATTTTAAAAGAATTATTATAAAATATTATAATAATATTTCAAAAATATTCTGTTATTAGAATATTATATTTTTAGGTTTAACCTACATTTTTTATTTTATTAAATTAAATGTTTTATAATATTTAAATGTTTACAGCCTTAATCGTTTAAATTTTTTATTTTTAATATAAAATTTTAGATCGAAGATTAATAATAAATAACTTTTTATTAATAGGCTTAAATTAAAGTAAAAAAATGAAATTTATATTAATAAATATATTAAGTTTTACAACCATAATATCAAGTGTATTAGTTATAACCTCTAAAAATCCTGTGATATCAGTAATATATCTAATTTCTGTATTTATAAATGCAGCAGGTTATTTAATATTATCTGGTATAGGTTTTCTTGGTTTATCATATATTATTGTATATGTAGGAGCTATAACTGTATTATTTTTATTTGTAATTATGATGATTAATATTTCATTAACAGATATTATAGATACAGGAAAACAATATACTAAAAATTTACCTTTAGTTTTTGTAGTAGGTTCATTATTCTTGTTTGAAATGTTTAACATTTTACCATTTAGTTTTAATAATGTATCTGGTTTAAATTTAATTTTTGATACTATTACTAATTTTAATTTATTTATTTGAAATAATGATAAATTAAATTTTGTTAATAATATTCATACTACTTATCAATCTAATATTGCAGATATTACATTTATTTCCTTTAGTCAAATAGAAGCTATAGGACAATTAATTTACACTTATGCTGCTATATTATTAATTATATGTAGTATTATTTTATTATTATCTATGATAGCACCTATTTTTATATCATTAAATAAAAAATAAATTTATCTAATTTATTCAATTCTTATTTATTTACCCCCTTTTTTATTCTAATTTTTCATTATAATGTTTAATTTTTGTTTTTAAATAAATTAGAAGAGTTAAGTTTACAGATGGTTTCTGTAATAGATCTGCAAAATCTATAAATATTAGGGTTCAATTCCCTCTTAACTCTATAATCATTAAAATTTAATTTAATAATAAATTATTAGAATAAAAACAAAATCTATTAATTTAATAAAATTAATCAAATAAAAATATATATTATAAATTCTCTTAGTTCAATGGTAGAACTGCATTCTTCTAAAATGTTAATTTTGGTTCGAATCCAAAAGAGAATAAGAATATATTAAACTATTTAAATAAAATTTATATTTATAAAAGTTAAATAGAATAGTTTAACATTTTTCATAATAATTATTTAGATAATTAATTTACAAATAATGTTTGTAAAAATCTTTAGAATCTATTAATTAGGTTATTAATATAAAAATAAATTATTGTTACAGTATCTTTTACTTTATATATTTTTTTTTCTAATTTAATTAGAAAAATTTATATCTAATTAAATTTAATTAAATTATTAAATTTACTTATAAATATTTAAATTATTTATTAAAAATAATTTTTATTAATTTATAAAGTTATGTTGTTAATTTTAATTAACTATAAATCAATATTTATATCTATTTCAATTTTATGAAAATGTAATATAAGATTATATTAAAAACAAAATGAGATATTTAAATTATTTTTTAATAAATTTTAATAAGAGAATTTTAAGACTAAAGTATAAATTAAAAAATGGATAGTCAATTATAAAATAAAATATAGATATAAATAAAGATGATAAATATATTTATCTATGAATACACATAATTTAATTTTAACTCTGTTAAATATAATAATAAATTTATTAGATGTATTATTAGTGATATTACCTATATTATTATCTGTAGCCTTTATGACTATAATAGAAAGAAAACAATTAGCTGCTCATCAAAGAAGAGTGGGTCCTAATACTACAGGATATTATGGTTTATTACAACCTTTTAGTGATGCTCTTAAATTAATAGTTAAAGAAACTGTTATACCTTCTCAATCTAATAAAATATTATTTTATTTAGCGCCTGTATTTTCTTTAATATTTAGTTTATTAGGATGAGGAATAATTCCTTTTGGACAAGGTTTAACTTTATCTGATTTTACATTAGGGATATTATATACTGTAGCTTTATCTTCATTAGGAGTATATGGAGTATTATTTGCAGGTTGATCAGCAAATTCTACTTATGCCTTTTTAGGTTCTTTAAGAAGTACAGCAGCTATGATTAGTTATGAATTAATTTTAAGTTCTGCTATATTAATTATAATTATATTAACAGGTTCATTTAATTTTACAACTATAATTGAAAATCAACAAGCTATTTGATATATAATTCCATTATTTCCAGTGTTTATATTTTATTTTATTTCTATATTAGCTGAAACATCTCGTACACCTTTTGATTTACAAGAGGCTAAAAACTAATACTAATTGATTTGGCCTCTATAAATATCGCTGTATGCTGGAAACTCCTAAAGCTTTAAATACTCATCTAATTTTACATAATAATAATAATAAATAGATAGTAAAAATTTTAAAGATAATACAATGGACAATCAGCAGGAAACCAAAAATATAAAATTTTAAGACAAGTTGTTTAAAATCAAATAAAAATTTAAATTTAAGAAAATAAATAAATTTTACCCCCTTTTCTTTAAAATATTACTCTTAAAATAAAAGAGTAAACCAGACAAGTAGTATAACTATCTGTTCTGTTTACATTATTTCTTAAAATTATTTTCTTAAACAAAACACAATAACTCTTAAAATAAAAATTGAGTAGGATCCTCAGAGACTATACGCGATAATTTCTAATAACTAAATGAAATATGATATAGTCCAACCGTTATTGAAAGATAATGGATAAAATATAATATCGAAATTAATTATTGTTGTTTATTTTTCTGTTTTAATTTACAAAATATTTCACGATAAACTTCCATACGATTATTTGTTTTCTATTTTTTATATTCAATGTTTTAATGTTATACCTATTAAACCTTTAAAAACTTATAATGATCTTTCTGAGACTAATTTATTAAAGAGAGATTTAAGTAAATTAGGTGGGGTTTATGGTTTAATACATGTGAAATCTTCTAAATAATATATCGGATCCAGTTTAAATTTATATTCTAGATTAAAGGATCATATAAAAGGGAAAGATTATAACTTAAGATTACAAAGATCTATAAAAAAATATGGTTTAAAAAATTTTTATGTTGTAATATATTATCTTCATAATGATCCTGCTGTATTGTTAACAGATATTGAAACTATGGTAATATCATCTTTTCCTTTTTCTTCTTTATTTAATTTTAAAAAAAAGGCTAATTCTATGTTAGGGTATAAACACACAAAACAAGCAATAGAAAAAATGAAATCAAGATTTGTAAATAAGACTAATAATCCTGTGTTTGGAAAAACTCATAGTGAATATACCAAAAATTTAATATCAATTAAAAAGAGTATTAGACCTTTAGGTTTATATGATAAAAATTATAATTTAATTGAAAAATACTCTAATCAAGTTGAATTAGCGAATAAATTTGGTGTACATAAAAACGACTATTTCTAAAAACATTAAATCAGGTAAACTTTTTAAAGGTAAATTTTCTCTCAGAAAAATAAATGATGTCAATTAAAATAAAAAACAATAATTTAATTAATGTATTATATTAGATTAGAATCTAGATAAATTTATTTATTGAATCAAGTTTAGATATCTTAATTAAATTGTTGGAATCTGAATTAGTAGCTGGTTTCTTTACTGAACATTCTAGTGTACCTTTTGTTTTCTTTTTCTTAGCTGAATATGCTTCAATAGTTTTATTTAGTTGTATTACTTCTATTTTATTTTTAGGAGGATATCATATGCCTGAATTATTTATTAATGATTCTTTAATTAATTTACAATCTATCATACTTGGATTAAAAACATGTTTATTTTGTTTTATGTTTGTATGATTTAGAGCTACTTTACCTAGAATGAGATATGATGCTTTAATTGAATTATGTTGATTAAATTTATTACCTGTTTGTGTAGCTTTTATTATTTTAGTGCCTAGTATTTTAATAGCATTTGATATATCACCTTATTAAATAATTAAATATAAATTATTTTATTGAATAAATAAACAATTATTTATAATTTATAATCATTTTTAATCAATAAAAATATATTAATATATTTAAAGTTTTTTTATAATATATATAAATATATTAAATTCATTTTATTCTCTCACCCCCTTAAATAAATTAATGGACAATAAAGTTTTAAACTCCAAATTTAAAAATGATTCTGTTTAATTTTTTAAAAATTCAATTGAGGATAGTTTTAAAAAAATACAAATAATTAAAAGAGATACAAAAAATTGCGATTAAGCATATACAATATAACAATAATATAAAATGATTGTTTAAATATCATAAGAATTTAATTTTGGTTCCGATTGAACGTTGTTCAGTAGTTTAAGACATGCAAATCATTATTACCGAAAAATTTTTAAGGTAATAAGGTGTAAAGGTGAGGATAGTAAATAAGTTACTTTATAATTTCCATAAATAGGAAATAAATATAATTAATTTTTTTTTTAATTTATATTAAAGGAATTATTCTGTTATAAAATACTATTTACTTTGATTAGGTAGTTGGTAGGGTAAATGCCTACCAAGCCGACGATCAATAGCTATGTTTGAGAGAACAGATGGCCACATTGGGAATGAAATCTCCCAAGTAGTATTATACTACCAGCAGTCAAGAATATTAGTCAATGCTCGAAAGAGTGAACTAGCTAACTGAAATCAATAATAAAAATTGATAAGATAAGGGAAAATAATGATATTACCTTATTATTAGTGTCGTCCAAAACTGGTGCCAGAAGACTCGGTAAGGCCAGAGACACAAACGTTAATCGTCTTAAT
>Ga0209530_1000849_pt1 | contig 17003 bp, 12 predicted proteins | sample BlaSpr_A8_Ref_O1_FD_187987 | JGI IMG/M metagenome (GOLD analysis project Ga0209530, IMG submission 187987) | Forest soil microbial communities from Thunder Bay, Ontario, Canada - Black Spruce, Ontario site 2_A8_Ref_O1 (SPAdes) (version 2) | ecosystem: Environmental > Terrestrial > Soil > Boreal...
GCGTTCGCCGCCGCGGCCGAAGGCGAAAGGCTGACCGGGGAGTGCTTCGGCGACCGGGTCGCCTGGGTGCCGTGGCGCAGGCCCGGCTTCCAGCTGGGCCTGGACATCGCCGCCATCCGCCGCGAGCACCCGGCCGCCATCGGCGTCATCCTCGGCGGCCACGGCATCACCGCCTGGGGCGACACCAGCGACGAGTGCGAGAAGCACTCGCTGGAGATTATCGCCACCGCCCAGGACTTCATTGACCAGCACGGGAACCAGGAGCCGTTCGGGAGGAAGATCTTTGAGAGCCTGCCCCAGGCGGAACGGCGGGAGCGCGCCGCCAGCCTGGCGCCGGTGCTGCGCGGGCTCGCCTCGACGGACCACCGCCAGGTCGGGCATTTCACCGACGCGGACCCGGTTCTCGACTTCCTGACCGGGGAGAAGCACCCGGCGCTGGCCGCGCTCGGTACCTCCTGCCCCGACCACTTCCTGCGCACCAAGGTGCGCCCCCTGCTGCTCGACCTGCCGCCGGATGCGCCGCTCGATGCGGCCATTGCCCGGCTGCGTGAGCTGCATGAGGCGTACCGGGCGGATTACCGCGCCTACTACGAGCGGTACGCCGACGCCACCTCCCCGCCGATGCGCGGGGCCGACCCGGCGATCGTGCTGGTGCCCGGGGTCGGCATGTTCAGCTTCGGTGCCGACAAGCAGACCGCCCGGGTGGCGGGCGAGTTCTACCTGAACGCGATCAACGTCATGCGCGGCGCCGAGGCCATCTCCGCCTACCAGCCGATCCCGGAGAGCGAGAAATTCCGTATCGAGTACTGGGAACTCGAGGAGGCCAAGCTGCGGCGGCGGCCCCGGCCCAAGCCGCTGGCGGGCCGGATCGCGCTGGTCACCGGCGGCGGGTCGGGGATCGGGAAGGCGACGGCGGAGCGCCTCGCCGGCGAGGGCGCGTGCGTCGTGGTCGCCGACCGCGACGAGGCCTCGGCCCAGGCCGCGGCGCGGGGCATCGGATCCGCGGACGTGGCGGTCGCGGCGGCGGCGGACGTTACCAGCGAGGCGGATATGACAGCCGCGTTCGCGATGGCGGCCCTCGCGTTCGGCGGCGTGGACCTGATCGTGAACAACGCCGGGCTGTCCATCTCCAAGCCCCTGGCGCAGACCTCTCTGGCAGACTGGGACCTGCTGCACGACGTGATGGCCCGCGGGTCGTTCCTCGTGTCGAGGGAAGCCGCGAAGCTCATGACGGCGCAGGGCATGGGCGGTGACATCGTCTATATCTGCAGCAAGAACGCGGTATTCGCCGGACCGTCGAACGTCGCCTACGGCGCCGCCAAGGCCGATCAGGCGCATCAGGTGCGCCTGCTGGCCGCCGAGCTGGGCCCGGAAGGCATCCGGGTGAACGGCATCAACCCGGACGGCGTGGTGCGCGGCTCGGGGATCTTCGCGGGCGGCTGGGGCGCGTCCCGCGCCGCGGTCTACGGCGTGCCCGAGGCCGAGCTAGGCGCGTTCTACGCCCAGCGCACCCTGCTCAAGCGCGAGGTACTGCCCGAGCACGTAGCAGCCGCCGTGTTCGCGCTGTGCGGGGGAGACCTGCCCCTCACCACCGGCCTGCTCATCCCGGTCGACGCGGGGGTGGCAGCGGCATTCCTCAGATAATTGCGGCCGTTGATCTCGGTGCGTCGGGCGGCCGGGTGATCGCGGCGCGGGTGTCGGGATCCGGGGTCGAGCTGCGCGAGGTGAGCCGGTTCCCCAACGAGCCGGTGCTGGCCGGCGGCACGCTGTACTGGGACATCCTGCGGCTGTACCGGGAGGTGCGGGCCGGCCTGGCGTCGGCTGCGGCATCGTTCGACCTGGCCAGCGCGGGCATCGACGCGTGGGGGGTGGACTACGGACTGCTGGACGCCGCCGGCGCGCTGATCGGCAACCCCGTGCACTACCGCGACGCCCGTACCGATGCCGTCACGGCCAGCGTCCCGTTCGCCGATCTCTACGCGGTAACCGGCATCCAGCACCTGCCGTTCAACACGATCCACCAGCTCACCGCCGCCGCCGGCAGCCCCGCGCTGGCCGCCGCGCGTACGCTGCTGCTGATCCCCGACCTGCTCGCGTACTGGCTGACCGGCTCGGCCGGTGCCGAGGTGACGAACGCGTCCACCACCGCGCTGCTCGACGTCCGGTCGCAGGCCTGGGCCACGGACATCATGGAGAAATCGGGCATCCCGCCGCACATCTTCCCGCCGTTGCGCCACCCCGGCGACGTAATCGGCGAGGCCCGGATAGATCAGAACGGGCAGTGGTGTCATGTCCCGCTGACTACGGTCGCCTCACACGACACGGCGTCGGCCGTGGTCGCCGTCCCGGCGGCCGGGCCGGACTTCGCCTACATCTCGTCGGGCACCTGGTCGCTGGTGGGAGTCGAGCTGGCCGCGCCGGTGCTGACATCCGCGAGCAGGCTGGCCGGCTTCACCAACGAGGCGGGCATCGACGGGACCGTCAGGTACCTGCGCAACGTGATCGGGCTGTGGCTGCTGCAGGAGTGCCTGCGGTGCTGGGATTCCCCTCCGCTTGAGCCGCTGCTGACAGCGGCGGCGGGTGTTCCGCCGCTGCGTTTCGTCGTCGATGCGGACGATCCGGTGTTCCTGCCGCCAGGCGATATGCCCGGCCGCATCCAGTCGTGGCTGGCCGCCCGCGGGCTTGGCGTCCCGTCCGGGCACGCGGAGGTCATCCGGTGCGTTCTGGACAGCCTGGCGCTGGCGTACCGGCGCGCCCTGCTGGACGCGCAGGAGCTGTCTGGGCGGCACGCGGACGTGGTGCACATCGTGGGGGGCGGATCGAGGAACGAGCTGCTGTGCCAGCTCACTGCCGACGCCATCGGCCTGCCCGTCGTGGCCGGTCCGGCCGAAGCCAGTGCCTTGGGCAACGTGCTCGTGCAGGCCCGCGCGCTCGGCGCGGTACCGCAGACGCTCGCGGAGCTGCGCCAGTTCACCCGGTCAAGCGGAGTCGAGCTTCGCCGCTACGCGCCGAGTGGTGACGCCCAGGCCTGGGCCGCCGCCGCCCGCCGCGCGGGGCTCCCGTGATGCGGTCCGACCGGGAGAGGCGACTCGAACAATTCCCGTAATCTGTTGCCATGGCGACAGATTACGGGAACATATGCTCGCGTACAGAGGGGTCAGAATTCCGTGACGACGATGCGGTCGTCTAGCCAGGCGATCATGTTGAGTACGAGGAAGTTCCAGTTCTGGAAGCCTCGGGTCATGATCGGCTCGCCGGTGTCTGGGTGGTAGAACTCGTGCAGCGCGCCGCAGGTCTCCAGGTCGCGCCCGAACAGCCGGATGGTCTTGGCGGCGAGCTCGCGGGCCTCATCGTCGAAGCCGTACTTCACCAGCCCGCGGAACACCATGTAGTTCGTCATGCCCCACACCGGCCCGAGCCAGTTCGACGGGTTGTTTGATGGGCGCAGGTCGTACATCTTCTCCAGCCGCGACAGGCTGCGGATGCCGTACCGCGCCTGGAAGGTACGCGGGTCGCAAGCGCGCTCCAGCATCCGCCCGGCCTGCTCCTGCGAGGCAAGCCCCGCCCACATCGGCAGGAAGCTTGACCAGCTGTCGATCCGCAGCAGCAGCGAGGACCAGGTGCGCGGCGCGCCGCGGTGCAGCCAGTCCCCGGGGTCCACCGGCCGCAACGCCAGGTCGGCGGAGTAGAACGTGCCGTCCCGCTCATCCCACAGGTGCGCGTGCATCGCGTCGGCCAGGTCATGTGCCTGCCGGCGCCTTCGGATCGCTTCCGCGAGGTCGCCGAGCCGCTCGAGCAGGTACCCGTAAGCGAGCAGCTCGCGGTAGAGCAGGCTGTTCAGGAACACTGACGCGGTGCTCTTGTCCGGCCGGTAGAACACCGAAGGATCGTTGTCGACCCCGACGGCGAAATCGGTCTGCCAGTAGGCGAGCCCGGTCCCGGCGTGCACGTGGCTTTCCAGGTAACGGTCGATGAACCGGCCGATCACCGCGATGTGCGGCCGGATCCAGTCCGTGCTTCCTAGGCCCGTTGTGTTCAGACGCTGCGTGAGGAGGGCGGCGTGCTGGGCGATCACCGGCTTGTGCATGTTTTCGGCGAACCCGCCGGCCCGGGTGGGGTCGCCGTGCGTGAGGGCGGAATCCGGCGTCAGCTGGATCGGCATGACCCCGTCGTCGTCGGTGCGGTCGAGGAAATTCAGGATGCTGCCCTGCTCGTAGGCCGCGAACCGCCCCGGGCGGCTGGTGTCGGTCTCCACCTGCCCGAGCGCGATGCTGGCTGCCCAGGAGTCCCAGTCCCACAGGGCGCCCGAGTAGTACGGAGAGTCAGGACTTGACGGCACTATGAAGGGGCGGGTCAGCTGACCCGCCGGCTCGCGCGTCATCTGCTCACAGCTCGCGCGGATGTATCGCTCGAGAAGACGAGTCCAGCGCTCCAGCATGTTCGGCTCCAGTCGTACGTGGCCCTACCTGAACGTCGGCCTTACCTGAACGCTAATCGATTCAGCCGGCGGGCCGCTGGGGGGAGATGTTGAATCGTTATAAATTCTGCAGAGGCGGCATTTTGGGCCTCGGCTCCCGCCCCGGCGCATGGCCACCACGCTGGTGGGCGGTGAGTTGCGCCCGTGCTGCCGCGGGCGGTGGCCGTCATTCCGCGTGGTTCAACGGCGGCGCCGAGCCAGCCTCGGCAGGCATGCCTGATGTCTATAAGTGCTGGTAGATTGCCTGATTGTGGGTCGCCGCTGCCGTTCATGGGCCTGGTCGCGACCGAGTGTGCCCGCCGCTGACGGCAGCTGCCGCTCCGACGGGAACCTCGCGCTCGCAGCCTCAGGCTGCACGGATCCGGGCCCGTAACCGGGCGTCATTACCTTGAAACGTGTGATTGACATGGATCTAGCGCGTGCCTAACATACCACCAAATTAAACGATTCATATTTAGCCTTCCGCTACAGAGGTGACGCACCGCCTGACGGTGAGTCAGCTGACACGCCAGGTGCCGGAACGTCCGGCCCTCGTGCGAAGACCACGCCTTCCATCGAAGAGAGGATTCGATGTGAAAAGACAGATCCAGCGGCAATCGCGGGCGCTTCCCTACGCCTTCGTGGCAGGGATCAGCGCGGTTGCGCTGGTGCTTGCCGGATGTTCGAGTTCCGGTAGTACCGTAGGCTCCGCTAGCGGCGGCTCGTCGACGAGCAGCACGAACAAGGGCGCGTCGCAGTTGTCGATCCTGTTCACTACCGAAGACACCCAGACGCCCCAGGAACTGAACACGCTCGCCGCTGGCGCCTGCAAGTCGGAAGCACAGGCGATGCCGATCAGCCTCCAGCAGACGTCTGACGCGACCCTCCAGCAGAAGATCGAGCTGCTCGCGGGACAGAACGACCTGCCCTTCATGTACGCCCCTGACAACACGACCATCGTTCCTGGCGGTACCTACTACAAGACGGGCAACGTCCTCGACATCGCGAAGGCGCTGTCCCAGCTCGGTGTGTCCCAGGACATGACCCCGGTAGCCGAGTCGACGATCAAGCAGACCTTCAACGGTACGGTCCCCTCGGTGCCGTTCCAGTTCAACATCGAGGGCCTGTTCTACAACAAGAAGATCTTCGCCGAGCACGGCATCAGCGTGCCGACCACGTTCAGCGAGCTGCTCGCGGACGCGGCGAAGCTCAAGGCAGCGGGCGTCACGCCGATCAGCGCGTCGGGATCCACCGGGTGGACGATCAGCCGCTGGATCGGCATCCTGCTGTTCCGCGAGCTCGGTCCCAACGCCATGGAGGACATCCAGAACGGGACGGCCAAGCTCACTGACCCTCAGTACGTCTGGGCAGCTCAGCAGGTTGCCAACATGGGCAAGGCAGGCTACTTCTCCAACGGGATCACCAGCCTGAGCTACAACGACGCGATTGCCCAGTTCCTGACCGGCGGGTCGGCCATGATGTACATGGGCACCTGGCTGCTGGCGCAGATCAACTCCTCGCAGAACACCCAGGGATCCAACATCGGCTTCATGCCGTTCCCCGCGGTGAGCGGCGGCAAGGGCTCGATCGACCAGTACCCGGCCAACGCGGGATCGCCGAACGTGATCAACGCGAAGGCCTACGGGACCAACGGGCAAGCGTGGCTGAAGTGCATCGCCCAGAACTACGGCAGCGCTTCGCTGAAGGACCAGGGAACGTTCTCCGGGTTCAAGGTCAACACGCCAGTGAGCAACCTGCCTCCGCTGACGTCCTACATCCAGAACATCATCAGCAACACCCAGCAGAGTGTCCTGTGGTTCGAGGCCTACTTCAACCAGAAGGCCAACGCGGACGCGTCCAACGATGCGGCTCCGCTGGTCACCGGCCAGATGAGCCCGCAGCAGTACATGAGCACCCTGCAGGCTGACCAGGCCTCGGGCGGGTCCTGATAAGCCGGGCGGGTCTTGATAAGCGCTGAGAGGCAACCAGGAGATGGTACCGGGCTACCCGGTACCATCTCCTGCGCGGCTCCGGCCCAGGTCAGCTCGCCCAAACCCACGGAGAAAGGCCGATGAGACACATCCTCAGCAACCGGCGAGCGGTCGTGATTTTCCTCGCGCCCGCGCTCGTCGTTTACATCGGCGTCATCGTGGTGCCGGTCGTCTGGTCGCTCGTCTACTCCTTCTTCCAGGGATCGCCGGCGCTCGGCTTCCAGTTCGCGGGCCTGTCGAACTACCGGCACCTGTGGACCGATCCCACCGTGCGGCAGACGCTGCTGTTCACCATCAAGTACGCCGTCGTGCTGCTGGCCTGCCAGATCGTGTTCGGCTACCTGCTGGCGCTGTTCTACATGTTCGTCCTGCGCCGGTCCTCGACGCTCGTCCGCACGCTGGTCTTCTTCCCCGTCGTGCTGCCGCCAGTGGCTGTCGCCCTGCTGTTCAACCAGCTGTTCGCGATTGCTCCGCAGGTCGGCCCGGTCAACTCGGTCCTGCACCTGGTCGGGATAGGTCCGGTTGACTGGTTCGCCACCGGGACGGGCGCCTTCGCGGTGATCATCTGCATGGACCTGTGGCGGTCGGCGGGCTTCTACGCCGTCCTGCTCTACGCCGGCCTCCTCGACATCCCGGGCGAGGTGATCGAGTCGGCGAGAGTAGACGGCGCAGGCGGCCTCCAGCTCGTGCGGCGCATCGTCATGCCGCTGTCCAAGCCGATCGTCATCGCCTCGATCATCTTCGGCATCAACGCGGACCTGAAGGTATTCGACTCGATTCTTGCCCTCAACAACGGGGGGCCGGGCACGGAGACCACGCCGCTCAACCTCTACATGTTCCAGACAGCGTTTCTCTACAACGACTACGGCTACGGGGCCGCGATCGCGATGCTGATCACCGTGCTGTGCCTGCTGGGAACGGTGCTGGTCTTCAGGTCGTCACGACGCAGAGTCGGGAAGGCTTAGTGATGACGACGAGAAAGCCGCAACGGCACGGGTCAGGCACGCTGGTCGCCGGGCTGTCGCGCCGCACGCTGACCAACGTCCTGATCGCGCTGATCCTCATCATCGAGATCTACCCGCTGTTCTGGATCTTTACCAGCTCGTTCAAAGACCAGGACGACTTCACCACCAAGCCGCTGTGGTCGATGCCCGAGCACTGGAATTTCAGCAACTACGTCACCGCGTGGGTCACCGGGGATATCGGCACCACCGCACGCAACAGCCTCATCGTCACGCTCGTGTCCATGGTCGTGATCTTGCTGATCGGGTCGGCGGCGGCTTTCGCGCTCGAGGTCATGATCTGGCGGGGCCGCTCGTCCATCTTGATGTTCGTCATCGGCGGGCTCATGGTGCCCACCCAGCTGATCCTGCTCCCGCTGTTCACCATCTACTTCAAGCTGGGGCTCACGAACTCGCTGATACCGCTGATCATCACCTACATAGGCCAGGGGCTGCCGCTTACCGTCTTCCTGATGGCGACATATTTCCGCGCGGTCCCCCGAGAGCTTTTCGAGGCCGCGGCGCTCGACGGCGCCGGCATATTCCGCTGCTTCTTCTCGGTGGGGCTCCCGCTGGTCCGCAACGGCATTTTCACCCTGGGCATGCTCTTGTTCTTCTCCATCTGGAACGACCTTCTCGTCGCCCTGACGTTCAACGCGAAGCCGTCGCTGGCCACCATTCAGGTAGGGCTGCTCAACTTCAGCGGCCAGTACGGTGAGGTCGCGCTCGGGCCGCTGCTGGCCGCGATCAGCATCATCATCTTCGCGATGCTCATCGTCTACGCGCTGATCAACCAGCGGGTCATGCGAGGCATAACGGCCGGCTCGGTCAAGGGGTGATCATCGATGCGCATACGCACTCCTGGGCGCGCTGGCCCTATCCGCCCGATGTGCCGCAAGCGCGGTCGAGGGGCGCCTACCAGAACCTGATCCACGAGATGGACGCCGCCGGGGTCGGCACGGCCGTGCTCGTGAGCGCCGCGCTCCCCGGCCAGGCGGATAACAACGAGTACGTGGCGGCCGCGGTGTCCGCCTGCCCCGGCCGCCTGCGCCAGTTCGCCGACGCTGACAGCAGGTGGAGTCCCGCCTACCACACAGCGGGCGCGGCGGGCCGGCTCGCCGAGCTGGCCGCTCGTCTCTCGCCGGCCGGCGTGTCGCACTATCTCGCGGCCGGGAACGACGGGTGGCTGCGGTCCGCCGAGGGGCATGCCTTCTTCGCCGAGGCCGAACGCCAGGGCCTGGCCATCAGCCTGGCCGCGACGCCGGCCTGGTTCGCCGACATCTGCGAGCGAGCCGCGTCGGTTCCCGCCACGCCCGTGCTGCTCAACCACCTCGCCCTCGCCACAACGGCTTCCGACGGCATGGACATCGTGTGCCAGGGAATCTTGCGGCAGGGAGCGGCCAGGGACAACCTGATCGTCAAGGTGTCCGGTTACTACTACGGCAGCGACCGTCCGTGGGACTACCCGTTCACCGGACCGATGGAGATCGTCCGCGCGTTCTATGAGACGTGGGGGCCGCGCCGGATGGTGTGGGCGTCGGACTATCCTGCTTCGACGCCGCATATCACCTACCGGCAGAGCCTTGAGGTGCTGCGCGAGCACGCCAGCTTCATCGCCCCGGCCGACCTGCCGCTCATGCTCGGCGGCACCATGGCAGGCATCCTGGGTACTTAACCTCGCTCGATGGCAAGCTCGTCGCGCCACAGGTGCTCCGGCTCGAAGCCGAGCTCAGCGCGTGCCCGGCCGATCGACATGAGCGTCTCGAACTCGCCGATATCCCGCAGCGGCACACCAGGAAACGCGCCGGCGGCCAGCTCGCGGCTCGGGATCGACAGGCCCGTGTCGGACGCCGCGATGTTGTAAGCGCGGAAGCCGGGAGCGGCCCGCTCGACGGCGAGGGAGATCGCGGCCGCCCCGTCGCGCGCGTCCACGTAGCTCCACACCAGGTCCCGGCGGTAGCCAGGATCCGCATGGCGTGCCGCGAACCCGTGGTACTCGCCCTCCTGGGCCACGTTGGTGAACCGCAGCGCGGTGATGCTCAGGGCCGGCTCCCAGCGCACAAGCTGGGCGGCGATCGCTTCCTCGGCCACCTTCGCCAGCCCGTAGGTGTTGTTCGCGCGGACCGGGGACTGCTCGTCGAGGGGGAGGTAGGCCGGCGGCTCCGCGAACGGGAAGCCCAGCACGTTGATGCTGGACGCGTACACGATGACACCGATCTTCGCGCGCAGCGCCGCGTGCAGCACGTTGAACGTCGCGTTCATGTTGTCGCGGAACAGCACCGCGTCGGGCACCAGGCCATTGACCGGAATCGCCGCCAGATGCACGAGCGCGTCGAGGCCCTCATGACGCGCCGTGATGCCGAGCAGCGCGTCAAGCACCTGGCCGTAGTCGGTCAGCTCGACCGTCGTGAACCCGAAGCCGGCCTCGCCGCCGCGGTCCAGGCCAAGCACGTCATGGCCCCGGCGGCGGAGCAGCGCCGTCGCCGGCCTGCCGAGCTTGCCTGAACTGCCAGTCACCGCGATACGCATGCCTGTCCTCCAGGGTGGCGGTTGAAACGTGTCAATCTAGGCTACGATATAGCGGCAGCGGTCATTCTGCCAGGTGAGAGACCTGAGAAGTACAGACTTGAGAAGCACAGACTTGAGAAGTACAGACTTGAGAAGCACAGAGCTGAGAGGTGGGACGGCGGATGCGGGCGACCCCGGGCGCGCCGGTAGTCGAGCATCATCGGGAGCCGCTGGGCATCGGGGAGAGCCAGCCCCGGCTGTCCTGGACGGTCGCGGCGCCGGCGGGCTGGCGACAGGCTGCCTACGAGGTGGAGCTGTCCCGCGACACGGGGACATCCGTGGTCCGGGTCACGTCACCGGACCAGGTGCTGGTGCCCTGGCCGGGTGAGCGGCTGCGGTCACGTGAGCGGGCCGGGGTACGGGTACGCGTCGCGGACCAGCCGGGCACCTTTGGGCCGTGGAGCCCGCCGACCACGGTCGAGGCTGGGCTGCTCGATCCGGCGGACTGGGCGGCCGTACCCGTCGGCGGGCAGTGGCCGGAGGATCCGGATTCCGACGACCGCCGCCCGGCCCTGGTGCGCCGGGAGTTCCGGCTTGAGGTGGAGCCGGTCAGCGCCCGCTTGTACGCCACCGCCCACGGCCTGTACGAGGTCGAGATCAACGGCCGGCGGGTGGGTGCGGACGCAATGTCACCTGGGTGGACCGTTTATCCTCGGCGCCTGCGCTATTACACCTACGACGTCACGTCCTGTCTCCGGGCCGGCCAGAACGCGATCGGCGCGTGGCTCGGCGACGGCTGGTACCGCGGCCGGCTCGGCTGGCTCGGGGGGTTCCGCAACCTGTTCGGCAGCGACCTGTCGTTCATCGGGCAGCTTGAGGTGCGGCTCTCCGACGGGCGGGTGCAGACCATCGCCACCGATGGTGCGTGGGCGGCGTCGCCTAGCCCGATCCTGCGCACCGGCAACTACGACGGTGAGCGCTACGACGCGCGCGAGGAGCAGCCGGGCTGGGCCGGCCCCGGATTCGATGCCCGCGGCTGGACTCCGGTGGCCATTCGCCAGCGGGATCCTGCCACCCTCGTGGCACCGACAGGACCGCCGGTCCGCTGTACCGAGGAGGTGCCGGTCGCGAAGGTGCTGACCTCGCCGAGCGGGCGGCAGATCCTCGACTTCGGGCAGAACCTGGTCGGTCGGCTCCGGATCAGGCTGCGGGGAGAACGCGGGTCGGTCGTGACGATGCGGACTGCGGAGGTGCTCCAGGGCGGGGAGATATACACGCGCACCCTGCGCAGTGCCCAGTCGACCGACACCTACATCCTGGCGGGGGGCGAGGTAGAGGAGTGGGAGCCGAGGTTCACCTTCCACGGCTTCCGCTACGTGGAGGTGACGGGCTGGCCGGGTGACCTGGACCTGGCTGCGGCCGAACGCGACGTGGTGGCGCGGGTCTACCACACGGACCTGCGCAGGACCGGCTGGTTCGAGTGCTCGGATGAGCTGCTCAATCGCCTGCACGAGAACATCGTGTGGAGCATGCGCGGGAACTTCCTCGATATCCCCACCGACTGCCCCCAGCGTGACGAACGGGTTGGCTGGACCGGTGATATCCAGGTGTTCGCGCCCACGGCGAGCTTCCTTTACGACTGCGCCGGCATGCTCACGTCCTGGCTGGCCGACGTCGCGGCCGAGCAGCTGCCAGACGGCACCGTCCCCTGGTACGTGCCGGTGATTCCGGCCTACGAGAAGTGGACGCCCATCCGGCCAGGGGCGGCGTGGGGCGACGCCGCGGTGCTCGTCCCGTGGACGCTGTACCAGCGCTTCGGCGACACCGGCGTCGTGACCGCGCAGTATGACAGTGCCCGGCGGTGGGTTGACCTGCTGGCACGCCTCGCCGGGCCGGACCGGATCTGGGACGGGGGCTTCCAGCTCGGCGACTGGCTGGATCCGGACGCGCCGCCCGAGGACCCGGCGGCCGGCAAGACCGACAAGTACCTGGTCGCGACCGCCTACTTCGGCTGGTCGGCGCGGCACGTCGCCGCGATGACCAACCTGCTCGGCCGCATCGATGACGCACGCCATTACCGCCAGCTCGCCGATGAGGTGCGGGCCGCGTTCGCGCAGCGCTATGCGGCGGCCGGCGGCAGGCTGACCAGCGACGCCGCGACCGGCTACGCGCTGGCGATCTGCTTCGGCCTGGCTGCCGATGACGCGGTCACGCAGGGGTACGGTGACCGCCTGGCCGAGCTAGCCGAGACGGCTGGGTACCGGGTCTCCACTGGATTCGTGGGGACACCGCTCATCGCCGACGCGCTTACGATGACCGGGCACGTCGACACCGCCTACCGGCTGCTGCTGGAACGGGACTGCCCATCGTGGCTCTTCCCCGTGCTCCAGGGGGCGACGACTGTCTGGGAGCGGTGGGACAGCCTGCTGCCGGACGGTTCAGTCAACCCGGGGCAGATGACATCGTTCAATCACTACGCGCTCGGCTCGATCGGCGACTGGCTGCATCGTGTTGTGGCGGGCCTGGCGCCGGCCGCGCCCGGCTACCGCGAGATCCTGTTCCGGCCCAGGCCGGGGGGCGGGCTCACCGCTGCTTCGGCCGTGCACGAATCACCGTACGGGCGGGTCAGTATCGCGTGGGCGATCCGCGGCGGTCACCTCGCGGGCTCGGTAGAGGTGCCGACCGGAGCCAGCGCGGTACTCGATCTGCTAGATCAGCAGCCGCGCACACTCGGTCCCGGCGTGCACGCGTTCGGCTAGTGGCGTGCAGGCCGTGGAGTGCTGCGGGTGGTCGTCCTGACCCGGTACAGGCTCGAGGTAGCAGCGATATAGAGATCGTGGCCGTCGGGACCGCCGAAGCAGAGGTTGCCGACCTTCTCCGGCACCGGGACGTGCTGCACGAGCTCGCCGCTTGGCGCGAATACCCGCATGCCCGCGCCGGCCGAGCTCCATACGCGTCCGGCTTCATCCACCCGGAACCCGTCCGGCAGGCCCTCGTCGATCTCGGCGAAGACCCGCCCGTTCACGCATACGCCATTCACCATGTCATAGGCACGGATATGCCGGGGGGCGGTCTTGTCCCTGACCCATCCGGTGTCGGAGACGTACAAGATCCCCTCATCGGGGCTGAAGGCGAGCCCGTTCGGCTGGACCATGTCGGTCACCATCGGGGTGAGCTCGCCACGGCGCTCGTCGAAGCGGAACACGTAGCAGCCGCCGTACTCCGCGGGAGCGATCCGGCCCTCGCGGTCGGAGATGATGCCGTAGGGCGGGTCAGTGAACCAGATCGCGCCATCCGACGCGACCACGACGTCGTTCGGTGAGTTCAGCCGCTTGCCCCGCCACCGGTCGACCAGCACGACAGGCTCCCCGTCTGTCTCCCGCTCGATGGCGCGCCGTCCGTGCGAGCACTGGACCACCGCCCCGTCGAGATCCAGGGTGCGGCCGTTGGTGAACTCTGCCCCTGTCCGGTAGACGATGGTCTCGCCGGTATCGGCGTGGTACTGCATGATCCGGTTGTTCGGTATGTCACTCCACCGGAGGGCTCCAGCGTCGGGGAGCCACACCGGACCTTCGCCCCATTCAGTGCCCGTATACAGCCGTTCCAGCGACCAGTCCGGAACCAGCAGCGATGATGACACAGCGGGAAACCCCCCGAGAGTGAGCCCGACCGACGATTTGAAGCGATTCAATCATACGATACGGCGGTGCGGTCGGCCTTGTCGGCCAGGAGTCCAGCCGCCTCGAGGACGAGCGAACTGGCTTCGCGGCGGCAGCCGGGGCAGATGCCTGACCCGGATCGGTTGTAGCGCGATCCGTGACCGTGACGCACTGTCACTGGCGGCAGGAGCGCACCGCTGCGCGCAGGACGGGACGTAGAAGCCGGGCGGCCCGAACGCCGACTCGGCGCATCTCGGAGGCGGAGCTGACCGCTTTGCTGGTCTGCGCATATCTGCCAGTTCTGGAGCGCTGCACCTATGAGCTGACCGCCTGCGGCCACTGAATCCGGTTCCAGGCCCGCGAAATAGCGGCGGGCGTCCGCCGGCTGGACCGGGGATGACGATCCGGGCGTGCGCTAACCCGTCACGCCTGGAAAATCGTCGCCCGGAAGTTGCTGGTAACAGCCCGGCTCGCGACTCTTCCTGGCGGATCGTGCGACACGCAGACAATAAAAGGGGAGAAACCTCCATGTCCTTCCGCGGAACCCTCGTGTGCGGCATCGCCGCGCTGACCCTGTCCGCCGGCACCGCGCTGGCGGCGGGGACGGCCACGCCCGCTAGCGCCGCATCCGCGCCGTGCGGACGCTCTTGCATGACCCTGTACGACGAGAAAGGCCCCGGCGACGTCATGGCCGTCTCCGGGGGCGGGTTCGGTGCCGCCGGGCAAGCCCTGACCGTGTCCGCGGCCGGACCGTATTACTGGGAGGATTTCATGAGCCTGAGCCAGGGCACGGTTGCCTCGGTCTACGCCCGCGGCCTCGTCAGCGCGGTCGTGGACCAGACATGGCCCTCGGACAGTGTCTATGAGTATGAGTACGCGCCTGAGGCTGTCCCGTCTGGCCTGTGCGTGGGCACGGCTACGGCAGGGGGCTATGACGTCCCGGTAACCCTGCAGCCGTGCGGCGTTACCTCCGCCGTCATGTGGCTCCCGCTGCCGCAGCGGCCGGCCACCGGTCATGGCTTCACACCGCTCGTCAACGGCAGCGACACGTCCGCTACCTCCCCGTCGGTACTGTTCGGGGCATCTCCGATGATCACCGAGCCCCTGGTCCAGAGCCTCAGCCAGCCCGGGTACAACCTGTTTGAGATGTGGCAGGCCGATCCGGGCGACCTGTGAACCCGCACACTCCGCCAAGACGACCTTGGAACTGAGCGGACAGCACGGCATAGCGCCGTTCAGCCGAGGATCCGGACGGCACTATGCAGCTAGCCCTCAGGTCAGCCCGGAACCCAGGCTGCTAAGAGCGGAGATCGCGCCCGGGTAGGCCGGTGCATGGCTCGCACGTGAAGCTGCCCACGGCCGCGGTGCCGCCCGGGGCAGATCACCGCCACCAGCCCGCCCGGGCTGGTGGCGGTGATCTGCATGGTGGAAATCAGCGGTGATCGAGCCACCCGTGCTCCGAATCTGACCCCGGTGGCGCCCGGCAGGTTCCCCCGGGTAATGGCGACCGAGGCGCCTGTCCCCCGCGCAGCGATTTCGCGGGTCAGGGAGGCGTAGTGGTCAGATGCTAACGGACTGCAAACCCGCTTCCCGGCCGGCGAACGAGGCGCCCGTGCTCCATAAGATTCGTTCCCGGCGACCGCCGGCACCCTAGGTGACTAGCCTCAAGATCGCACCTAACGGCGGATATCGCGCGCATGCTGACTGGTCGGCGGTAGCGATTGGTTACGGGGGTGGTCCGGCGAGCCCCAGATGGTGCTGGGTCAGCAGGATCAGGCTAAGGGGTTCACCTAACTGGAACGGTGCCTCGACCGAAATACCGGCGCTGCCCGGGACCTGATCGCGGGCCGGGCATCGTCGCCAGCCGCCACCCTTGTTCTTATCAGATCTGATATTATTGACTTATGAAGGGAGAGCCTGAAGACCGTCAGCTATCCAGACGTGAGTCTCTTGCCGAGGCCAGCCCGGAACTGCTGGCAGTGCTGGAGTCGGCGTCGCGCTTGCAGCAGATGGTTCCCGACGCGGTACTCGTAGGCGGGTCGGCTGCTGCCCTGTACGCAGGGCACCGGGACTCCTACGACCATGATCACGTTCTCGTGGACCTGCGGGACCGGTTCGAAGTCGTGCTTGAAGCGCTCGAGTCCGAAGGCGAGTGGGTGACCAACCGGGTGGTGCCCGGCAAGGTCATCCTCGGGCAGCTCGGTGACATCGAGGCAGGCGTACGCCAGATGATCCGCACCCGGCCACTTGAGACCACGCAGGTCACGCTGCCTTCGGGGCGGGCACTCACGGTTCCCACTGCGGAAGAGACCCTCCGGATCAAGGGCTTCCTGATCGTGCGCCGGAACCAGACCCGCGACTATCTCGATGTTGCTGCCCTGGCCGATCGTTACGGCCTGGATAAAGCGGCTCCAGTCCTCGCCAGGATCGATGACTATTACGCGGACCAGCATGGCGAAGGTTCCGGCGTAGCCGCGCAGCTGGCCCGGCAGCTCGCCGACCCCCGTCCGAAAGACTCATCCGTGACCGGGCAGCTCGGCACCTACCGGAACCTGGCACGCCGCTGGACTCAATGGGATGAGGTGTGCTCGGTATGCCGCGAGCTAGCTGCCGAGATGATCGAGACGGAGCCATGACGATGACCCTGGCATTCCGCAACCTGACCATCAGCCCCCAGGCTCCTGTCTCGCAGTGGCCAACTGAAGCCGTGCAGACCGCACTCGAGCGAGGCGATCTCGCGGACTGGCACCGGGTGGCTGCCGAGATCCAGGCAAATCCGTGGGGCACGACCGCGCGTCAGGTAGAAGAAGTACTCAGCCACTCGCGTCCCTACGGTGTCACAGAAGCAATGCAAACCGTCGTATCCCGCGCCCGGAAACGAGCCGAGGAAAACGAACGCGCAGCAGTCGCCGCCGCGATCCGGGAAGCCATCCAGCGATCAGGACTAAGCCAGGCAGAGTTCGCCTCGCGAGTCGGGACCTCACCATCCCGGCTATCCACCTACGCATCCGGGAAAGTGACCCCATCGGCCACGCTCATGCTCCGTATCTCCCGCGCAGCCGACAAGTAATACCCGCGATGAAGCAGCTCAGCGCAGCCCCGCCCACGATCACGACCCGGAGTAGTCAGAGGTTCGCGTGCCGTCTGGCCCCGAACGTCGATTATTTGCATTGCGTGCGGGGGCCGGTAAGCCGGGTGGGGGTGCTCGGATTGGCCGGTTATGCGTGTTCCTGTTCCGGCTGTTCATGGGCCCGGGCCCTGGCAGCTGCCGAGCGCACGCCAGGACGCGGAGCGTGCTAGGCGTGCGCGTCCTGGCACGCGGGGCGGGTGCGCGTCCTGGCACGCGGGGCGGGTGCGCGTCCTGGCACGCGGGGCGGGTGCGCGTCCT
>Ga0209530_1000851_pt1 | contig 16932 bp, 15 predicted proteins | sample BlaSpr_A8_Ref_O1_FD_187987 | JGI IMG/M metagenome (GOLD analysis project Ga0209530, IMG submission 187987) | Forest soil microbial communities from Thunder Bay, Ontario, Canada - Black Spruce, Ontario site 2_A8_Ref_O1 (SPAdes) (version 2) | ecosystem: Environmental > Terrestrial > Soil > Boreal...
GTCCCCTCTTGAGTGGGTCAGATGTCAAAGCTTGCTCCCGGGTAATGTATACGGATGTTGACTTACCCTCGATCCAAGTATACGCTGGTATACATGCAAGGCTCAATTGCTTTCGGCCGCCGCTCAACCGCAGACGACGTTTTGGCAGGTCTCGACTTGACGGGCCGCACCATACTGGTCACGGGTTGCAGCTCGGGCATCGGGTTTGAGACGTTTCGTGCGCTCGCTGGGCGGGGTGCGTATGTCATCGGGCTCGCCCGATCGCGTGAGGCCGCGCGATTCGCGTGTGAGCGGGTTGGTGGAACGTCCACGCCCGTTGCATGTGACCTCGCGAACCTAGACTCGGTGAATGCGGCATGCGCTGCAGTGGTGAAGTTCGGTCGTTCGCTGGACGCGATAGTGGCCAGTGCCGGCTTAATGGGATCGACGCGGCTCGACGTCCGTGAAGGCGTCGAGCTTCAGTTCCTGGTCAATCATGTGGGACACTTCGCGCTGATCAATGGGCTGCTCAATAGCGTGCCGGATCAAACAGGCCGGGTCGTGATCGTGTCGAGCAGCGCGAGCATTCAACAGGCGCCGAAGCCGGGCATCCTTTTCGACAACCTCGATGGTCACCGCTTTTACAAGCCGTTTTCCTTCTATGGTCAGTCAAAGCTGGCATGTGCGCTATTCGCAAAGGAATTGTCCAGGCGCCTCGCCCCCCGAGGAATCGCCGTCAATTCTTTACATCCGGGCGCCGTGGGCGGCACGCGGCTGAACCGCAACCTCGGATTTCCATACAGTGCTGTTCTGCGGATCGCCAGGTATTTCATGAAGACCGTTCCGCAAGGAGCGGCAACGCAGACGTTGCTGGCGGCCAGTCCACTGGTCGAGGGCATCAGCGGCGAATATTGGGTCGACTGCCAGATCGCCGAAGGCTCCAGGTTTTTGGAGGATCGAGCCATGGCGGAGCGGCTGTGGAGCACTTCGGAGCGGATTGTAGCGAGCCACGCCGCCCGACGGACGTACGCGAACGCACAAGTGCCTATTAGGAACACTTCGGCCGTGAACCCTGTTGGCGTAGGGGCTGTACGAAAGCCCAACGGCTTTGCACGAAGAGGCGTCTGACAGCTGGAGGGATGTATGCTCGATGGAGTTTCACTGGACCAACTCCGCACCTTCATCGCAGTGGCGGAGGAAGGTAGCTTTTCGGCGGCGGGCCGTCACTTGAAGCGTGCCCAATCCGTTGTCAGCCAGACGCTGGCGAATCTAGAGGGACAATTGGGGGTGAAGCTGTTCGATCGCAGCGGCCGGCTACCGGCGCTGACTGATCAGGGTCGCGCACTACTCGCCGATGCACGCGCGGTGGCTGGCAAAGTAGATCGCCTGAAGGCCCGGGCGAAGAGCTTGACCACGGGGCTCGAGCCGGAATTGAGCGTGGCCGTCGACTCGATGTTTCCACCTGCGCCGTTTATTGCCGCAGTCGCCGGCTTCCAACAGAAATTTCCCTCCACCTTGTTGAGGTTCGATTTCGAATCGAGCGCCGTGGTCGATCTCGTGCGAGAGGGGCGGTGCACCATCGGCATGGTGGGGTCCTGGTCGCGTCTGCCGCCGAATCTTACGCGCCAACCGCTGCTGACGGTGAGCGTTCCGACAATCGTCTCGCCGCGGCATCCGCTCGCGACTCATCCCGCGCCGGTTCCCAAAGCCGTGCTCGCCGAGCACATCCAACTTTTGCATATTGACCCGGCGGCTGTTTCACCAACCCAGGGATCGGTGCTCCAGCCGGGGAGATTCTGGCGCCTGTCTCAGCTCGGGGCCAAGCTTGCGTTTTTGCGCGCGGGGCTCGGCTATGGCTGCTTGCCGTTGCACTTGATCGAGGCGGACCTGGCGAGTGGTGCGCTGGTTCAGATATGGGTCGAGGACGCACCACCCGAGGGCCAGGTGATCTACATGTCAACGATCTATCGGACCGACAGCCCGCCGGGCCCGGCCGGGCGTTGGTTCATCGAGCGCCTCGAAGAGGCTGTAACCGAGCGGCCGAACGAGAAAAGAAGTCCCGATCGCCGCCATGAGCATCGACCGCCAGGCGGCAGCGACCGTCTAGTCCTGGTTCGATCATGAGGTAAGTAAAAGTCCCGCACGCGACAGCGTCTCGCGGGTAGCAGTACAGCGAACCTCGACGTCATGTTCCGGCCGCGACGTTCACCGGCGCTGTGGCCGTTTTCCAAAAGCAATTTCCTTCGACGCTTCTAAATTTCGACGGCGCATCGAGCACCGGCGCAGATGATCGAAATACTCGTATGCATGCTTATCGTCTTGGACGATGGATCTTATCGAGAGATATAGGCTATCGAGCGAGAGGAGGCCGCATTATCTTTTGAGTCTCCCTCGGAGAATCGAGAGGAAGGCATGCGGCGGATCACCATCCGAGCGGACTTCGACATCGATCTACCGATGGAGCACACGATCTCGCCGGTCGACACATCCCTCACCTCCCAAGTTAGTACAGAAACTGAGCAAATCCGTGTCCACATCCATTCCTAGAGAAAACTCGGCGGCAGTCGATAGCAGCCGATCCACGAGCGCGGCGGCCCCGGCGGCCAAGAAAACACGCCTGCAGCGACTACGCTGGCCGCTCATGTCGCTTGCCGCGATTGCGCTACTCGGCGGCGGGGCCTATTTCTATATCAAGGGCAGCCGGTATCAGAGCACCGACGACGCGTACGCGCAGGCCGCCACCGTGTCGATCAGCGCCAACGTGGGCGGGCAGGTCAGCGAGATCGAGGTGCGCGACAACGACCTCGTGCGACGCGGCGCGACGTTATTTAAACTGGATGATGCGCCGTTTCGCATCGCCGTCAGCGACGCCGCGGCGCGCCTCGCCGACACGCGGTTGCAAATCGAGTCGCTCAAGTCGACCTATCGGCAGCGGCTGGTCGAATTGCGCGCCGCACGAGACACCCAAAGCTACGCGCAGCAGCAATACGATCGCCAGACTCGTCTCCTCGCGTCCGGCATTGCGTCGCAGGCGCAGTTCGATCAGGCCGCCCATGCGCTCGATGCGGCCCGGCAACAAGTCGCCAACGTCCAGCAGCAGATCGGCGTGGCACTCGCCAACTTGGGAGGTGACCCCAACATTGCCCCCGAACGGCATCCTCTGGTGGAGCAGGCGCAGGCCGCACTGGATCGTGCGCAGCTCAACCTATCTTACACCGTGATCAACGCCCCGACCGATGGCGTCGTGGCTAAAGTAGAGCAGCTGCAAGTCGGTGACACCATTGCGGCGTCTTCACCGGTGTTTGCCCTGGTGTCGACTCGAGATGTCTGGATCGAGGCGAACTTCAAGGAGGTTCAGCTTGCCCGTATGCGCCCGGGCCAGGCGGCGACCGTCGAAATCGATCGATACCCGGGCAGGCGATTCTCGGCTGAGGTCACGAGCGTGAGCCCGAGCACCGGTTCACAGTTCTCCATGCTGCCGCCGGAGAACGCGACCGGAAATTGGGTGAAGGTGGTCCAGCGCGTGCCCGTTCGGCTTCAGTTGACCCACGTCGATGCCGCGTTTCTATTGCAGGCGGGACTGAGCGCCAATGTGACCGTAGACACGCACTCGGCGGGCCCCAAGCTGGCCGCTGTGACCGAACTCTCCTCCGTAGCCACGGTGTCGCGTTGAGCGGCGCGGTTCCACAAACTGCCGAGATCGATGGACCGCGCCGGGCGCTCATTACGGTCTCGGTGATGCTGGCGTCATTCATGCAGTCGCTCGACAACACGATCGCCAACGTCGCGCTACCGCGCATTCAAGGCTCGGTCTCGGCCACCCAGGATCAGATGGCATGGGTCCTGACCTCGTACATCGTCGCGGCGGCGATCATGACGCCCTTGAGCGGCTGGCTCGCCGGTCAGATCGGCCGCAAGCGGGTGTTCCTGTATTCGGTCGCGGGCTTCACGGTGGCGTCCATGCTCTGCGGCCTAGCGCAATCTCTCCCGCAGATCGTCTTGGCGCGGCTGTTGCAAGGGCTGTGCGGGGCCGCGCTGGTCCCGTTGTCGCAAGCGGTACTGCTCGACATCAACCCGCCGGCGCGTCAGGCGCGCGCGATGGCCGTATGGGTGATGGGCGCGACCTTGGGTCCGATCATCGGTCCCGCCCTCGGCGGCTGGTTGACCGAGAACTACAATTGGCGCTGGGTGTTCTACATCAACGTGCCCTTCGGAATTCTCGCATTCCTGGGGATGTTGAGTTTTCTTCCGGAGGCGGCGATCCGCAAGTCGCGTTTTGATTTCTTCGGCTTTGGCTCGTTGAGTGTGGCGATCGCCGCTTTTCAAATTATGCTCGATCGCGGCCAATTGAAGGACTGGTTTAGCTCGACGGAAATCTGGATCGAAGCCACCGTGGCGGCGGTGGCTTTCTATTCGTTCATCATTCACATGCTGACGACCACCGGACCGCGTTTCGTGAGTCCTGGACTCTTCAAGGACCGAAATTTTCTCACCGGCAATGTGTTCATCTTCATCATCGGGGTGGTTCTATTTGCGACGCTGGCGCTATTACCGCCGTTGTTGCAGGATCTGCTCAATTACCCCGTCGCGACGGCCGGCCTCGTGACCGCACCGCGAGGGGTCGGCACCCTGGCGGCGATGTTCATCGTCGGACGCATCATGGGCAAGGTCGACATCCGCCTGATCATCGGCACCGGCTTTGCGTTGACAGCGCTTGCCTCCTGGCAAATGACGGGCTTCGATCTACAGATGGACTCGGCCACGGTCGTCTGGTCCGGTGTCTCGCAGGGACTGGGCACCGGCTTCGCCTACGTGCCGCTCGCGGCTGCGGCTTTCGCAACGCTGTCGCCGACACTACGCAATGAAGGCACGGCGATCTTCAGCCTCACCCGAAACCTCGGCAGCAGCATCGGTATCTCGGTGGTGAACACCTTGTTGACGCGCAACACGCAAATCATGCACTCGACGCTCGGCGAACATGTGACGCGCTACAGCCCGGTTTTGCGCGCCCAGCTGCCGGACGGGCCACCGAGCTTGCACACCTTGGCGGGATTGAATGCAACCGTCACGGAGCAGGCGTCCATGATCGCCTACAACAACGATTTCCAATTGATGATGGTGTTGAGCTTGGCGGCGATTCCGCTGGTTCTCCTGCTGCGCAAGGCCAGCGGCAGTGTTGAGCCGGTGCACATCGAGTGATGATGATGCAAGGCGTTGCCATTGACTTAGGGTGTTTCTGCAAGACTCGCGCGCCGCTGGCGCGGGCGATCGTGCTGACATGTGCCTTGAGTGTAGGCGGCTGCGCCGTGGGCCCGAACTTCACGCGGCCCGCGGCTCCGTCGGCGGCCCGATATACGGGCGAGACGCCACGCGGCGAAGACGCTACCTCGAGCGACACTGCTCAACACATCGCCCTCGGCCGAGAGATCGAGGGCAATTGGTGGACTCTATTCCGTTCCGATGCCATCGACCAGCTCGTCAAACAGGCGGTGGAACACAACCGGACCTTGGTGGCTTCAAAGGCCACTCTCGCGCAGGCTCAGGAACTTGCTCTGGCGCAAGCGGGCTCGCTGTACCCGCAAGTGGACCTCACCGCCGGGGTTGGTCGTCAGCAGTACGGAGCGGAGTTTATCGGCGGAAGCTTTGGACAAATACCCCCTTTTACGTACTTCGCCATCGGGCCCAGCGTCAGCTACACGCTCGACTATACGGGAGGTGTCGCGCGCAGCGTGGAGGAGCAGTATGCGCTCGCCGAGGTGGAGCGACGCCAACTCGACGCGGCGTATCTGACGGTCACCGGCCAGGCGGTCATGCAGGCGCTCGCGATCGCCTCAGCCCGCGCACAGATCGCGACCGTCGAAACCATCCTGGCTCAGGATCGCGATAACCTTCAACTGGTGCAGACTGCGTTCGACAATGGATCGGCGGCGCGTGTAGATGTCGTGAGCGCGCAGAGCCAGATTGCCAATGACATGACCCTGCTGCCGCCATTGCGCCAGAACCTTGCAAAGGCGCGTCATGCGCTGTCGGTGGTGCTCGGCCGAGTACCAGCGAGTGCGCTTCCTCCCGACGTCGAGTTGGCTCAAATCACGCTGCCGATGGAAGTGCCGGTGAGTTTGCCCTCAGAGCTTGCCCATCGTCGCCCCGATATTCTCGCCGCCGAGGCGCGACTGCATGCGGCGACCAGCGCCGTGGGAGTGGCGCAATCCAACCTATATCCAAAGATTCAGCTGAGTGCCACTGTGGGACAGCAATCACTGAAGGCGGATCAGTTATTCAACCAAGCGAACAATGCATGGAGCATCATCTCGGGATTGACGGCACCGATTTTCGACGGTGGCACGCTGCGCGCCGAGAAGCGCGCCGCGGTCGATGCGATGCATGCGAGCGCCGCCACCTATGAGCAGACCGTGCTCGAGGCGTTTGGCCAAGTAGCCGACCTGCTCGAGGCCTTGGACCACGACGCTGAGCAGCTCAATGCTCAATCTCAGGCGCAGCAAGCCGCGCAGAGCAGTCTCGACCTGGCGCGCGCGAGTTACAGGGAAGGCAATGCGGGCGTGCTCCTGGTCTTGGACGCCGAGCGCTCGTACCAGCAGGCACGCCTCGGATATGTAAGGGTGGAAGTGCAGCGCTATATCGATACGGTGCAGCTCTTTCTAGCTCTGGGCGGCACGAGTCCGAGCGTCCCGGCGGACGGCACACCGCACGCGTCCTAATCTACATCGCGTCATATCTATCCGGTCGATGGTTACTATGCCAGCTGCACAGAAGCCTCCAGTGGCGGTGGTCTTGAGCGGCGGCGGGGCCAGAGCCGCCTATCAGGTCGGCGTACTGCGCGCAATTGCGGCCATGTTGCCGCGGGACGCAAGGAATCCATTCGAAATTATCTGCGGCACCTCAGCCGGCGCGATCAATGCGGCAAGCCTCGCCAGCAACGCCGATCAATTCGAGGCAGCGGTCGCACGACTCGTCAGAGTGTGGGGAAGCCTGCATGTCGAGGATATATATCGGAGCGATCTAGGGGGCCTCGTCCGCGGCTTGCATCATTGCCTGGTCGCGCTTCTGGGCGGACGTGAGAGGCTATCCCAAGCAGTTTCCCTCCTGGATTGTCGACCATTGGGCTCGCTGCTTGGCCGGATGATAGACTTCGCTCGCATTCAGCGCGTCATAGAAGCCGGTCATTTGAAAGCTTTGAGCGTTACTGCATCAAGCTATGCCACGGGCGATTCGGTGACATTCTTTCAGGGCGATGGTTCGAACAAGCCGTGGCAACGGGCCCACCGGATCGGACGTTCGGCGCAAATCGATCTTTCACACGTATTAGCGTCGTGCGCGCTGCCTATCGTGTTTCCCGCTGTTCGGATCGGCCACGAGCATTTTGGGGACGGATCAATGCACCAATTCGCGCCGATCAGTGCAGCGCTGCACCTCGGAGCGCGGCGCGTCCTGGCCATCGGGGTCGGATCACACTCAATCGGTGAGCGATGCGCACATGATGGCGCCGCGCGGCCCTCGCTCGCACAGATTGCAGGTCACATGCTGGACGCCATCTTTATCGATACTTTGGACATGGATCTGGAACGACTGCAACGGGTTAACCAGACCCTGGCGTGTGTGCGCCCCATCCCAACCGGGGAGGCGAGTCCAGCGTTGAAAACCATCGTTACCCTGATCATCCGGCCGTCCGAGCGAATGGATGCGATCGCTGCCTCTCATGCGCAAGAATTACCGCGCGCCATGCGATTTTTCGCACGCCGAACCGGTGTACTGGAGCCGAGTGGTGCGGGTATGCTGAGTTACTTGCTCTTCGAGAGGGGCTATTGTCGTCACTTGATAGATCTCGGATACACCGACGCCATTTCGCGCCGGGCAGAGATACTGGCCCTTCTGAACTGCGGATCTGCCAACGATGAAAGTGTAGAGGTGAGGATGCCGCTAGATCTAGCCGAGGCTGACCAATCCGGATTACCACGGCTGAGCCGGCGTAAGGCAATGCAAAAAGAGGCGATAACTGGCCGAGTAACCCGGGTTATCGACTCCACCGATACAATTTCTGAGAGGGACGAACGTCGGAGCGCAGGTTGGAACACGATGGAGGCGATTGCCAAGGTGCTTCGTCGTGACACGACTTGATTGACTACAAAGCTCGACCATTCGGGACTATTCTTTATCCTCGTCCGATATGCCAGTCCGGCGAACGAATCGAGAATTTCTGCCCTTTCCATCCCAGCTTCGATGAATTGATGAATGGCCGTCTGAAGGCCTCGGCGGAGCGGTTCCTTTGGCCTGCATCGATCCCGTCAGCGTCGAGAACGGCTGTCTGGAGATCGCGGATGCGCCTCGATTCGGCGGATTGATCGGCGAGGAGTGGAGGCCGCGTGGCGCTGATCACACGGTACGTGTTCGGACTGCCTACGGGGATATCATCGCTGGCGATATATCCTATCTAATAATATGGGGTACAAAGCCCGACCACACGGGACTACTCTTTCGTATGGACAATCCATCGGCGAAGGCATCTAGCGCTGATCCAGACGTATGCAATGCTTACCCGCCCGATACCCCGGCGGGTGATAGTGTTGGCGATCTGAGCCTCGTGCGCTGTGCGCAGGCGGGCGAAAGTGGCGCCTTTGACCGGCTGGTGGTCAAGTATCGGCCCCTAATCGTAGCGCTCGCAATGCGGTACACGCGTAATCATGCTGATGCAGAAGATGCCACCCAGGAAGCATTCCTTAGGGCGTATCGAGGCCTGCGGCATTTTCGCGGCAGGAGCGCGTTCTACACCTGGCTCTATCGCATCGCGAGTAACTGCGCCAGAAGTCTGTTGAGCGCGAGATCGCGCGGCTCCCATATCAGCACCATTGACTTGCAGGCGGATCCCGATGCGGACAGTCCTCCGATGCAGCTGAAAGAATTGGAGACGCCCGAAGAGCTAATGCTCACGGACGAAATCCGGGGTATGGTTAACGTCACTCTAGCGGGTCTATCGGAAGAGCATCGTACGATAATCATATTGCGCGAAATCGAGGGTCTTAGTTACAGGGACATCGCCGCGGCGATGTCCATTCCAGTTGGCACTGTTCGCTCACGCGTCTTTAGGGCGCGCGACCGCATCGACCTTCAGTTGCGCCGCGTTTATGATGGTGGTCTGGGTCGTCATGTATTGAACGGCAGAGCCGCGCGAGCGTCACCGAGCTAAGCGATGTCGTCGCAATCAACCTCGATGCGTTCTGCATCGGCACAGACTAATACCCAGGGTCATGCCTCGGCAGATCATGTCTCTCGATGGCAGGTATCGTCGGTGCCGATACTGGTCACTTCCCGGATCGCATTCTCTTGAGCCCACGGTTCCCAGGCCGCGGTTGCGAAGTAAGGTTACTCTGGGATACTCACACCGGCGGCCGGCACCGCCCGATGACCTACTATTCCCATCCACCGCCGAGAGAAACGTAAAGTTGGACGAGCGCGAGCCGCTCGATCAGCTGTGCTTGCGCGAGATTGAGCTCTGCCGCGAATGCATTGTTCTCGCTGGTGAGCACCTGGAGGTAACTGGCTCCCCCATGCCGATAGAGGACTTTCGAGAGTCGGTCGGTGTCTTGCGCTGTGAATAGCTGGTCCTTGTCTTTGCGGTCAGACCAAGGTTGAAGAGTTACGAAGAAGAATGCGTTATAGCTCGTCTGAATATAGCTCAGCAGGCTGAACCCAACGACACTCCTCGTGTAGCGTACTCCCGGCGTCTTGGCGAGCAAAGCCTCTATCTGGCGCGCCGCTCGATCCGTGCGCTCCAGTGAGGCCGAATTCGGGAGCTGAAGATTGACGTAGACATATCCTTACTCATTCGCCCGGCTTGACAGGCTTGTAGGGAAGCTCGTGTTTACAGCCCGGACGACGGCAAAAAAGGGTACGTTTCATCGTGCCCGTAACTTCCACCACGAATAAATAATTCTTGTCCCGCTCGTGCCGGCCAAGGCAGCATAGAACACGGCCGGCCCATACAGAGAGCGTCTCGATCATGCGTTTCGATCCCGGAAGACGGTAAATGGTGTTCCCCGTATGGCTCTTAAAGCACTGAGCTCCAAGATTGCGAGAGCGAGTACGCCGGCGCTCAGGAGATTCGCCACGAAACCGAAGTCTCGCAAAAGCTCATCCATCTCTCTTTCGATCAACCGAATGCCTGGGCGGCCGCAGTAGCTTCGCGATGAGGCCGGTCCAGCCGGTCTGATGTGATGCGCCGCCGCCGCGCCCGCTGTTCTTGACACTAGCGTTCTCGCTCTCATTTGAACACCCTATATTTCTTGATGGATCGTATAGGCGTAGTAGATGTACTGTCGAGCCGGGCGTGAGATCGCAACGTAGAATTGCCGGCATGAACAAACGACCCCCTGTCCACACGCTGCGAGCGCAACTACCCACAACCAATTCCTGGTGGCCCGCCGAACTTGGGCACGCGTCAACCAGGGGGGGCGGGGATATCAGTTTCGAGGGTTGCTTCCGGGTCAATCAGCGGAAGCGGGAATTGCTATCATGACTCAGCGCGGGCGCATGCCGCTGAGGGATTTCGCGATCGTACCTACCCACGCCGTTTCGACTGGGTAGGCAACCGGTCGAGGGCGCGTTGGCAGCAATGGGTGCGACCTCCCATCGCGAGGCGGCGTTCCCCTTAGAAACGTTCCTTAGGAGCAAATCGAGGCCCGCAGCATTTTCGCTGCGGGGATGTTGTCGCAAATATCCTCGGTTGGGCGGTTGTGTGGACATCAAATCGGGATCGCGACCTGTCCCTCAGCTGCATGAAGCCGTGTCGAGAGCTTTTGATCGAGATGTCTTGCCAGTTCCACGATTGTCGGATGATCGAAGATTTCGGTTAATTCAATTAGTCCCGGAAAATCGCGACCGATATTCTCGTGAATCTCGATCAATTTGAGAGAACTGGCACCGATCTCGAACAGGTTATCGTTGACCTCGATGCGTCTGCCCGGCAATGCTGTCTCGCATATCAGTTGAACGCGGGACTCAAGCTCAGAGCAACCGGGGCTGGAGCCGCGATTGGATGCTGCGATCAGAACTTCTAGTTCGGCCAGCTTGGAATCGAAGTCACCGTTGATGTACGCCTGTCCCAATACATGACGCTGCACCTTGCCGCTGGTGGTCTTCGGAATTCTCATTACAGGTATGACCCTCGCAACTTCCAAGCCCGTATGCTCGTTGACCAGGCGGCGGACCGCCTGCGAGGTCACTACAAACTCGGCCATTTCGCCCCGATGCAAGACGAATACTACGATTTCCTCGCTCTGGGAGTCGGGTTTGCGTAGACCAGCTATCACCACTTTGCCGAGTTCGAGGCCCGGCGCACGTCGTGCGATATTCTCCAAATCATACGGATAATAGTTTTGTCCGTTGATCACGATAATTTCCTTCGTGCGGCCGGTAATGTAAAGCTCTCCCTCATGGACAACGCCTAGGTCGCCTGTATCAAGCCAACCCTCCGTGTCGAAGGCATCAGTAGTGGTGGTGGAGTCCCCGAAGTATCCGCGCGTCACACTTTTGCCGCGCACGACAATGTGACCCACAGATCCATCGGGAAGCGTGGCTCGCGTACCGTCGACGACGCGCAACTCGGTGTTGGGCACCGTGCTCCCCACGCAGACGAGCTCCAGCGAATCCCGCGCATCCGCAGGATTCAGATCAATTGGCTTCCCAACATTAAGCTGTTGCCGATTTGCCCGGACCCAGCGGTAGCCAGAATTAATTGCGGGAAGCGTCACCGCCAGCGACGCTTCCGCCAACCCGTAGACGGGGTACATCGCTCGCCGATTCAATCCGGTGTGAGCCAACGCACCCATGAACTCATCGCACAGTTGGACTGATATCGGCTCGGCGCCGTTAAAGATCAGGCGGATGCTTGATAAGTCGACGCCCTCAAGGCGCCGTCCGCCCAGAACCTTAAGAAAGTGCCGGTAACCAAAATTGGGTGAGCACGTGGCCGTGACGTGCTTTCGCGACGCGATCTGCAGCCACAATAAGGGATGCCGCACGAATAGGTCCGTAGGCATCAAATTGACTTGCGCCCGATTCGCAAACAGCATCAGATAAAAGCCGATTAACCCCATATCGTGCGTCAATGGCATCCAACTCAGGCTAACATCCGTTTCGCACAGTTTGCTTACCGCCGTGACTCCCTCGCAATTGGACATCAAATTATCGTGGGTGAGCATCACTCCTTTGGGCTCGCTGGTTGAACCCGACGAAAATTGGATCAGCGCCAAGTCATCGGGTTTTGGCCGATATAGCTTCCCTGCGCGAGAAACGTCGGTAAGTGATTCAACCAGGAAGCTACGCGCCTTAAGCGAGGCGAATGAGACCGATTCGCCCACATGCACCGATAACGATTCTAGACGCTGCAAATTTTTCGTGTCCGTATACAGCAACGGTGCGCCGAGTCTGCGCGCCACGCGCAGCACTTTGTGACGGTGCTCATCATTGAGACCGACCGAAAGAGGCACGGGAACAATCCCGCCGCAGATGGCGGCCCAAAAGGCGTCGAGGAATTGTTCATTATTATTCAAGAAAATAATGAGCTTATCGCCGCGCCGAGCGCCCATCGCTTGTAAATGATGCAGAATACCCAGCGCCCGTGCGAATACGTCGCAATACGGCACGCGGCGCTCGATATTCTCTCCTTCGACATAGCACACTGCCCGATCAACGCGGCAGTTATTCTCGAGCATAGTGACCAAGGTTCGATTGGACATCAGCGTTCCACCTTCATCAGCGTCTGTACAGTAGATCTACCCCGACGCATTGTCTCGGGCGTCGGCGCTATAAGGCGCTGATACCGCATAGGTTAAAGACTCATACCCCGGTCAATCCTCAGGTCATATCTCTCGATGGCAGCTATCGTCGGCGCCGATATGCTTCACTACCGGCCCCTCGCGTACCATGCCTTTGAGTTCACGGTTCCAAGGCCGTCCGCCGGGCCGGCGCGCCGCGCTGGGGGCGCCCCGTCTGGAGGGCCGCGACTCCAGGCTTAGCGAGCGGCCGCAGCGAAGCGAGGTTACTTTGAATTTTTTCAAATAATTCGATCATGAGATCGGCATGCTTCCGGGGAATGCCAGCAAACGCCTCGCAGAGCGTCAAGTCGACCAAGCGCCAAATATCATCCACGAGCGGCTTGCCCTCAGCCGTGAGATAAATTCGACGCGCCCGGCGATCGGCCGGATTGCGTCGTCGGAGCAGCCGCCCGCGGGATTCCAGGCGGTCGAGAGTTCTCACGAGACTCATGGGCTCAAGACCGGCCAATTCTGCCAGCCGCACCTGACTAATTCCTTCTTGATTGGCTACAAGTACCAATACTTTGCATTGGGGTAGCGTTAGCCCGAACACGCCGACTCTTTGCGCGAAGCGCTGCCCATATAGCGGGTTCGCCGTGAGAAAGAAGCCGAAAGTGCGCAATGAGTTCACAACGCGATCTCGTTTGATACGTGGCACATCCTGCGCCGGCGATCGTCTCGTGGAAGTGCCTTTTAGTAGACTAACCTGCAGGGCTCTCGTCGGCTAGCTCGTATTTCTCGATAGGATCTATCGTAAGCGGCGATATCTGGCCGACTTCGACTAAGCGCTTAAGCCGCAATCTCTCAACAACGAACTGGAGGTAACGGTTCCGGAGCTTACGTACTCGAGACTCCTTTTCCTAAAGTTCTCCGTTCGAAGCGAACCCGCGAACAACGCAAATAGTTCGCGTCGGTGCCGCTCGGCGGCATTGTCGGCCATCTATCGAGCCGTCAATCCGCCGGGCCCGGCGGGACGTTGGTTCATCGATCACCTCAGGGCGCGCCGACGAATTCCCGTCTGAGCGTGCTTCGACATCGATCTTCAGTTGCGCCGCGCTTATGATGGTGGTCCGGGTCGTCGTGTATTGAACGGGAGAGCCGCGCGACCGTCGCCGAGCTAAACGGCAGCTCCACGACCGTTGGATGATCCGACATTTCAGTCGATCAATTCTTCAGCCGATACCCCGTCTTGAAGATCCAGCCGATGATGCAAAGGCAAAAAGCTGAAAATCCCGCCGTCATGGCGAAGCTCACCGCGATGTTCACATCCGCGATACCGTAGAAGCACCATCGGAACCCGCTGATGAGATACACCACGGGATTGAACAAGCTGAACGTGCGCCAGGCGGGCGGCAGCATGCTGATCGAGTAGAACGCTCCGCCGAGGAACGTCAGCGGCGTGACTATGAGCGTGGGAATGAGCTGCAGTTGCTCCCAGCCCTTTGCCCAGAGTCCGAGGATGAATCCGAACAGGCTGAAGTTGATCGCGGTCATCAGCAAAAATCCGACCATGAGAATGGGGTGCTCGATCTTGATCGGCACGAACATCGATGCCGTCGCGAGAATCACCAGCCCCAGCACCACGGATTTTGAGGCGGCTGCGCCGACATAGGCGATGACGATCTCGGCGTACGAGATGGGCGCGGACAGGATCTCGTAGATGGTCCCGATGAATTTCGGAAAGAATATTCCGAACGAGGCATTGGCCAGGCTCTCCGTGAACAACGCCAGCATGATCAAGCCGGGCACGATGAAGGCGCCGTAGGGTACGCCGCTGACGGCGGTCATTCGCGATCCGATCGCGGCGCCGAACACCACGAAGTAGAGCGATGTGGTGATGACGGGCGTCACGAGGCTTTGAACCAGCGTCCTCAGGGCTCGCGATATTTCGAATCTGTAGATGGCCCAGATACCGTGACGATTGACGCTCATGCGCGATCGCTCACCAGGCTGACGAAAATATCCTCCAGCGAGCTTTGATGCGTCTGCAAGTCGCGGATCGCGATGCCGAGGTCGTCGACCCGCTGCAGCAGCGTCGGAATGTCGAACGCGCTGTTCCCGTCGAACGTGCACACGAGGTCTTGCCCGTCGTTCTTGAGCTCGAGACCCCAGGCCGCGAGCTCGCCGGGAACCCGGGTCATCGGCGCCTTCAGATGCAGCGTGAGCTGCTTCTTGCCGAAGCGCTTCATCAGCGCTTCCTTTTGTTCGACCAGGATGAGTGCGCCCTTGTTGATCACGCCGACCCGGTCGGCCATCTCCTCGGCTTCCTCGATGTAGTGTGTGGTCAGGATGATGGTGACGCCGCGCGCCTTCAGGGCGCGCACGAGATTCCACATGTCCCGCCGGAGCTCCACGTCCACTCCCGCAGTCGGCTCATCGAGGAACAGGATGTCCGGCTCGTGCGACAGCGCCTTGGCGATCATCACGCGGCGCTTCATGCCGCCCGACAACTCCATGATCCGGCTGTCGCGCTTCTCGGTGAGGGTCAGATCACGCAGCAGGCCGGTGATGAAATCCGGCTTCGGCGGGCGGCCGAACAGTCCGCGGCTGAAGCTGACCGTGGCCCAGACCGTCTCGAAGGAGTCCGTCGTGAGTTCCTGGGGTACCAGGCCGATCTTCGAGCGCGCTGCCCGGTAGTCCCGCACGATGTCGTGACCGTCGGCGACGACCCGGCCGCTGGTCGCGGTAACGATGCCGCAGATGATGTTGATGAGCGTGGTCTTGCCCGCGCCGTTGGGGCCGAGCAGGGCGAAGATCTCGCCCCTGCGGATTTCGAGGTTGACGGGTTGCAGCGCGTGCACGCCGGAGGCGTACGACTTCGTGACGTTCTCGATCGAGATGATGGCCGGCATGTGCGTTCGATCGGCGCGGAGCCGCTCGCTCAGCTGTGCGCGATCCGCTTGATCAGTGCGGCGGTGAATTCGGCGGTGGTCGCTTTGCCGCCGAGGTCGCCCGTTCTGACCTGATCCGCGTTCAGGGTATCGCCGATCGCGGTGCGCAGCCTCTGTGCCATTTTCGGCAGCTTGCAGTGATCGAGCATCATGGCGGAAGCGAGTAGAAGCGCGGTCGGGTTGGCGATGCCATAGCCTGCGATGTCGGGCGCCGAGCCGTGCACGGCCTCGAAGATGGCGGCATTGGCGCCGATGTTCGCGCCCGGCGTCATTCCGAGTCCGCCGACGAGACCGGCGACGAGATCCGACAGAATGTCGCCGAACAGGTTGGTGGTGACCAGGACATCGAATTGCCAGGGATTCAGCACGAGCTTCATGGCGCAGGCATCGATGATCACGGTATCGATCGTGAAGCGTCCCTTGTATTTGCGCTCGTACAGCTCGAGCGCGGTCTCGAGAAAGATCCCGGTGAGCGCCTTCATGATATTGGCCTTGTGGACGATCGAGACCTTCTTGCGCCCGGTTGCCACGGCGTGCTCGAAGGCGAACTCCAGGAGTCTGCGGCTCCCTTGCCGGGTATTGACGCCCGTGGCCATGGCGACGGCGTGCGGATCGTCGTCGATCTGAATGTAATGCTCGTGGCCGATGTACAGGCCCTCGAGATTCTCGCGTACCACCACGAGATCGATGTTGTCGAAACGGCCGCCCGGAATGATGGTGCGGGCGGGGCGCAGGTTCGCGTACAACTTGAACTCCTCGCGCAGCCGGACGTTCGACGATCGATAGCCGCCGCCGGAGGGAGTCTCGAGCGGGCCCTTCAATGCCAGGTGCGTACGCCGGATGCTCGCGATGGTTTGCGGAGGAAGCGGATCCCCGGCCGTCTTGACGCCCTCCAGGCCGGCAGCCTGCCGATCCCATTGGAACGGCGCTCCGAGCGCATCGAGAGCCGCGAGTACGGAATCGACGATCTCGGGACCGATGCCGTCTCCGGGGATCAGGGTGGCGGGAATCGACTGGGTCATCTCAAGTCCTTACTCATGGGAACAAATTCGATGCTCTCTCCGGCGCCGAGATCGTATCGCACGATCGTGCTGCCGACGTAGCCCCGGGCAGCGTACAGCTTCAAGCCCGGGAGGGTGGCCATCAGTTCGGCGTGCGCGAAGCCTCGAGCGCGTGCCTCGCTCTCGCAACGCTCGAGAAGCGCCGATCCGACGCCTCGTCTCGCCTTCGAGGGC
>Ga0209530_1000853_pt1 | contig 16863 bp, 17 predicted proteins | sample BlaSpr_A8_Ref_O1_FD_187987 | JGI IMG/M metagenome (GOLD analysis project Ga0209530, IMG submission 187987) | Forest soil microbial communities from Thunder Bay, Ontario, Canada - Black Spruce, Ontario site 2_A8_Ref_O1 (SPAdes) (version 2) | ecosystem: Environmental > Terrestrial > Soil > Boreal...
CATCTTGAGTCCTCACAAACCATGAAGATCAACCGGTGGCCGTCCTGTATTCCCCCGCCTCCCACGCCCCAAGATCACGATCTACGGCTGGAGTACTAGCCCGGGCCTGCTGCTAGCGGGTGCGGGCTTGGTCCCGCTGCTGGGCTTCCTCGGCCTGCGCCTCGCGGCGCAGGTCCGTGTCCTCGATGGCGTGGCGGACGGCGAGGCGGATCACCCAGTACAGGATGAAGGCCGCCACGGCGGTGGGGATGGCGAAATACACCGCCAGGATGAGGAACCCTACCGGGTTAAGGCCCAACGCGGGTTCCGCAGGAGGCACAGAAGTGGGCGCCACCGGGGAGCTCGGTCCCGCACTCGGTGCAGTGCACGACCGCGGGGGCCAGCGCCTGGCCGCAGCCCATGCAGAACCGCGCGCCCGCCGGGTTGGCTGCCTGGCAGGCGGCGCAGGCCACGCCCGGTGCGGCCGGAGCGGCAGCTGCCGCCGGGGCCGCCGCTGGTGGTGCCTGGTATGCGGGCTGCTGGGGGGCCGCCTGCTGCTGGGCGGCCATCTGGGCCTGCTGTGCCTGGGCTTGCTGCTGCTGCATGGCCAGCCCGCTGGCCATGCCGAAGCCCGCGCCGAGGAACGCACCCTCGACACCGGAGCCGCCCTTGGACATGCCCTGCCCGGCGCCGAGCGCCATCTCGCCCTGCGCGTAGTTCTGGAAACCGCCGGCCAGCTGCGAGTAGCTAGTGTCGTGGGCCAGCTTCTTGAGCTGCTCCTCGTCCTCCGGCTTGAGGTTGATGTCGAAGTTGCCCATCCGGGTCAGCTCGACGCCGTAGGCGGCGAGCTGCGCATTCCCGGCCTCCAGGGCCGCCTGCTCGATGTCCGCCGAGTACGCCATCAGGCCCAGGATCGGCCAGCCATTGCGGACGATCTGGGTGGTGACGTGGGTCCGCATCACCTTCAGCAGCTGGTCGCTGACCCAGCCGGTGATCTTGTCGTTGTCGGCTACGTCAACGGTGGCGGTCAGGTTCGTGATCAGCCGGACCGGGTCCACCACGTGCAGCGCGTAGTCACCGAACACGCGAAGCGTCACGATGAGGCCGCTGCGAGGGTCCTGGACGTCGTCAATCCGGCTGCCGAACCTGATGCCCGGGTACTCGCGGGTGCCGACGAAGTACAGCTCGGCGCGATAGGCGTTGCCGCCGCTGACGTGGTCGATGATCGCGCCCAGCCCGGGCAGCTCGTTGGCGTCGATCTGGTGCCGTCCCGGGCCGAGGGTCTGCACGACCTGGCCGGTATTGACGAACAGCGCCATCTCGTCAGCGTTGACGATCGCGTGAGTCATGCGCCGGATCGTGATGTCCGGCCATTTGAAAACGATCTGACCCTTGCGGTCGTCAGGGACCGCGATGAATTCCCGCCCAAGCAGTGCCATGCGCTCACGATACCGTTTTTCCCACTTTTTGCCACAGAAGGTCCACATATCGGGCTGACCTGCTATGTTCCGAGCGTGGAAATGTTGCAGTGCCGCTGGTGCCAAGCCCAGAACCAGCCCGGCACCACCAGTTGCATGACATGCGGGGCACCGCTCAACGAGGCGGACAAGGTCAGTGACTCAGGGTGGCGGGAGGCCCCCCGGCTGCGGGACATGACGGAGTTTCACTTCTCCGCCAGCACCTGCCAGGTCGAGGGTGAGCTCGTGCCAGTGGCGGAGGTCAACCTGCATCCGCAGGACGGCCTCTACTTTGAGCACCACGTACTGCTCTGGAAAGACGAGTCGGTGCCGCTGTCGTCGATGAACACCGGCGGCAAGCGCAGCATGGGCGGCGGGATGCCGCACATCGTGACGGTCGCCAACGGCCCTGGCCGGATCGCGTTCTCAAGGGACGCCCCCGGTGAGCTCGTCGTCCTGCCGCTGCACCCGGGGATGGAACTGGACGTGCGGGAGCATGCCTTCCTCGTCGCGTCGCACAGTGTCCAGTACTCGTTCGTGCGGATCAAGGGCCTGGTCAACCTGCTGCACGGCGGCAGCGGGATGTACATGGACCGGTTTGTAACGGTCGGCAACCCGGGCGTGCTGATGCTGCACGGCAACGGGAACGTGCTGGAGCGGATGCTGAAGCCGGGGGAGAAGATCCTCGTCGAGCCGGGCGGATTCCTGTACAAGGACTCCGGCGTGCAGATGCAGGCCAAGCAGATGCCACTGAAGACCGGGCATTTCTCACACGGCATGTACCTGGCCGAGATGACCGGACCTGGCCGCGTCGGCATTCAGTCGATGTACGTGCACCACGGCTCCGAGTGAGGCCAGGTTGAACACCTACGTCTGCAAGTACTGCCGGCAGCCGAGCGACGCGAGCTCCGGCACGTGCCCGATGTGCGGGGCGCCGACCGACGTCACTGCCGTGGTCGCCGATGACGGCTGGACCGAGCAGCCGGCCATCAAGGACATGGCCAAAATCCAGTTCGGGCAGTCGCACCTCCAGATTGCGGGCACGACCGTCCCGGTCGCCGAGTTCGCACTCGCGCAGCATGACTGGATCTTCTTCTCCCATCACGTGCTGCTGTGGACCGACGGGACCACCCGGGTTGAGAACCTGCCGATGCGCGGCGGGTGGAACCGGATGATGGCGGGCATGCCGCTCATCATGCTGCAGGCCATCGGCCCGGGACACATCGCGCTGTCTGACAACCACGCCGGCGAGGTCGTCGCGCTGCCGCTGCAGCATCGCCAGCAGATGTGGGTGCGGGAGCACCGCTTCCTGTGCGCCACCGGGAGCGTTAACTACACCTGGGACTACAACAACATCTGGTATGACACCAGCCAGGAGCAGAACAAGCAGGAAATGCACTTCCCGATGGGTGAGTACGGGGATATCTTCACTGCCAAGGACGGGCCGGGCCTGCTGCTGCTGCACTCCCCTGGCAACACGTTCATCCGGGACCTGAAGCACGGGGAGAGCATGCTGGTGCAGCCCAGCTCGCTGCTCTACCGTGACCTGTCCGTCCGGGTGGACCTGCACCTTGAGTACCCGCGGAACAGGGGCTTCTTCTTCTGGAGCAGCCGGTGGAGTTACCGCAGCATCTTCGTCCGGGTGCACGGGCCTGGCCGGATCGCGGTCCAGTCCGTGTACGAGCCGCCGGACGACACCGACATCATCACCAACCACTCGCACGCGACGACGCGCCACTGGTAGGGCGTCCTTGCCGGCCCGCAGGCCGGTGATGCCGCGGACCCCCGGCTCACCGTCGACCACCGAGCTGCGCACGGCCGCTACGTCTCGCCGTGGTTGTACCCGCTCCTTGGCAGCGGCTCACCATCCGCCTGGGTTTCCGTGTCTTGGGATCCGCAGCCTGGCGCTCCAGGGCAAACTGCTGTACAGCTGGCCCTGAGGTGATCAGGCGGACGCTGAACTCCGGAGTTCGCAGTGACGGCAGATGATGGTTATCTCCTCGCGGGCCGGCTCTGGCGTGCGGCGGTGTTCTTCCCGGAGGTCAGCAAGGTCTGGATGTACCCTGCTCGGGGCCTGCGGCCTGTGGCAGGGCTAGGGAGGGAACACGATGGACAGCTTGCCGATCGGTGACTATGCGCTGGTGTCGGACTGCCGTTCGGCGGCGCTGGTCAGCCGGGAGGGTTCGGTGGACTGGCTGTGCTTCCCGCGCTTCGACGGGCCGTCGGTGTTCTGCCGCCTGCTTGACCCCTCCGGCGGGTGTTTCGCGATCCGGCCCGCCGGTGAGTTCCGGGCCAGCCGCAGGTACGTGGATCAGACGATGGTGCTGGAGACCACCTTCACCACGCAGGGCGGCACCGCCGTGCTCACCGATGCGATGGCGGTCGGCCGCAACGAGCGCGGCCACGACCTCGGTACGCGCTCCCCGAGTATGCTGCTGCGTCGGCTCGCCTGCACCGTCGGCCAGATCGAAGCGGAGGTCAGCTACGCGCCCCGGCCGGAGTACGGGCTCATCCATCCGATCCTGGTTCCGGTCGCCGGCGGGGTCGCCGCCCGGGGTGGCGCTGACCGGCTGCTGCTGTCCACCTCCGTCAGCTTCGCCATCGACGGCGCCACCGCGACCGCCCGGGTCCGGCTGGCCGCCGGGCAGGCCGTCGTGTTCGCGCTCGGCCACGGGCAGATGGGCGGGCCGCGGCTGGCTCCCTGGACCGTGCAGGAGATCACCGCCCGGCTGGACGACACGGCGGAGGGCTGGCGGTCCTGGTCGGCGCTCCACCAGAACTATGAGGGCCCCTGGCGGGAGCTTGTCCGCCATTCCGGGCGGGTGCTGCAGGCGCTGACGTTCGCGCCGACCGGGGCGATCGTGGCGGCGCCGACTACGTCGCTGCCGGAGACCGTCGGCGGCGGACGCAACTGGGACTACCGCTACACCTGGGTCCGCGACGCCAGCCTGGCCATGGAGGCCCTGTGGGTGGCTGCCTGCCCGGTCGAGGCGAACAAGTTCTTCGCCTTCCTGGCCGATGCCGCCGCGTCCCAGCTGCAGCGCGGCGCGGACCTGCAGATCATGTTCGGGATCGGCGGCGAACGGGACCTGAGCGAGCGGGAACTGCCGCATCTGGCCGGCTGGCGGGACAGCCGTCCGGTCCGGGTCGGCAATGGTGCGTGGACCCAGCGCCAGCTCGACGTCTACGGCGAGCTGCTCGTCGCCGCCCAGCGGCTGATCGACCAGCTCGGCGAGCTCGACCCGGTGACCCGGCAGTTCCTGGCCGCGGCAGCCGACACCGCCGCCGCCCGCTGGCGGGAAAAGGACCAGGGCATCTGGGAGATCCGCGGCGAGCCACGGGACTTCCTCTACTCTAAGCTGATGTGCTGGGTGGCCCTGGACCGGGCGATCGCCCTGGCCCCCCACCTCGGCGCGGAAGACCGGGTGACGGACTGGACGGCCGTCCGCGAGGAGATCCGGACGGCCATCGTGGAACACGGCTGGAACGAGCAGGCGCAGGCCTTCACCCAGGTCTTCGACGGCGAGGACCTCGACGCATCTAACCTGATGCTGGCCATCACGGGGTTCCTGCCCGGGGATGACCCGAGGATGAAGGCGACCATCCACGCCACCGCGGAGCGGCTGACAGACAAGCGCGGGCTGGTCTACCGGTACCTGGCCCACGACGGCCTGGCCGGCGAGGAGGGCACCTTCTTGCTATGCACGTTCTGGCTGGCACAGGCGCAGGCACTGGCGGGAGAGGTCGAAGCAGCCACTGCTACCTTCGAGCGCGCCGTGGCCGCCATCAACGATGCTGGCCTGCTCGCGGAGGAGGTCGACCCCCGCAACGGCGAGATGATCGGCAATTTCCCGCAGGCATTCAGCCACATCGGGCTGATCAACGCCGCCTGGGCCATCGCCCAAGCTCAGCAGCGCACTGGCCGTATCCGCTAGGCAGGGCCCTTACCGGCTCGCTATGAGCTCGGCTGCTCGCTCGGCGATCGCTAGCACCGTCGCGTTGGGGTTGGCGTTGGGGATCAGCGGGATGACCGACGCGTCGGCCACCCGCAGGCCGGTGATGCCGTGAACCCGCAGCTCACCGTCGACCACCGCCCCCAGCGCGCAGGTACCTGATGGGTGGTAGTAGCTCTGCACCGCCCGCCGCGGGTAGTCGCGCAGGTCGCCGTCCCGGCCCGGGTACAGCTCGGTACCGGGCAGGAGCGTGCCGGCCTCGCGGAGCATCCCCAGGCCGGCTTCCATCCGGTCCAGATCGCGTCCGGCACGGAAGAAACCGGGATCGATGAGCGGCGGCTGGCCCGCGTCATCCGACGCCAGCCGCACCGAGCCGCGGCTGTCCGGCGCCATCACGGCGGCCACCAGGGCGTAGCCGGCTGGGGGAGCGTCGTGCCCGGCCGGTGCCATCGGCAGCAGGATCGGGAACAGGTGGAGGTCGGGGTAGCCGCGGATCCCTCATAAATAGGCCATGTCCTGCAGGCCCAGATATCCCGCAGGCTGCCTAGCTGACGAAGCGCTCGCCGATGGGGCCGAGGATCAGCATCGGGAAGTAGATCAGGCCGCCGACTATGACGATCACGCCGAGCAGGAATGCCATGAAGGTCGGGCCGCTGGTGTCCAGGGTGGCGCGGGTGCGCGCGTGCACGCGCGCACCCGCCAGTGATCCGGCGATGGCCAGCGACAGCACGATCGGCAGGAACCGGCCGATCAGCATGGCCAGGCCGAGCATCGAGTTGTACCAGGTGGTGTCCGCGGCGAGCCCGGCGAACGCTGAGCCGTTGTTGTTGGCCGCCGATGCGAAGGCGTAGGTGACCTCGGACAGCCCGTGCATGCCGGGGTTGAGGATCGACGACGTGCCCGGCCCGATGACCAGCGAGATCGAGCCGAGGATGAGCACTGTGACCGGGATCGTCAGCACGTACGCGAGGATGAGCTTCATCTGGGTCGCGCGGATCTTCTTGCCGAGGAACTCCGGCGTGCGCCCGACCATGAGGCCCGCGATGAACACCGACAGCAGCGCGAGCATGAGGATCCCGTACAGGCCGCCGCCCTCGCCGCCGGGGCTCACCTCGCCGAGCAGGATCCCGGCGAACGCGCCGGCTCCGCCGACGGGCGTATAGCTGTCCAGCGCGGAGTCCGTCGCGCCGGCCGTGGTGCCCATGGTGCCGACGGTCATGAGCGCCGAGCCCTCGGGGCCGAACCGGGTGTCCTTGCCTTCCATGTTCCCGCCGGGGCTGTAAGGCGTGACCGCCTGGGACACCGAAGCGGGCAGTGCCCCGTTGCCGTGCACTTCGGCCTGCATCGACACCATCGTGTGGGCGAGGAAGAGAGCCGCCATCACGAGGGCGATCGCGACTCCCTGCCGCGGCCGTCCGATCATCCGGCCGAACATGAGCACGATCGCGAACGGGAGCACGATCACCAGGAGCAGGTCCAGCATGTTCGTGAACCCGGTCGGGTTCTCGAACGGGTGGGCGCCCCCGACCCCGTACATGCTGCCGCCGTTGGTGCCGAGCAGCTTGATGACCTCCATCGACGCGACCGGGCCGCCTGGGATCTGCTGCGTCCCGCCGGCCAGGGTGGCCGCGTCACGGAACGCGCTGAAGTTCTGCACCGCGCCCTGCCAGACCATGGCGAGCGCGCCCAGGAAGGACAGCGGGATGAACACCCTGGTCAGCGCACGGGTGAAGTCCCACCAGAAGTTGCCGATCGTCCGGGCGCCGCCGGAAAGACCGCGGACGACGGCCAGCGCGACGGCCAGGCCGACCCCGGCCGCGACGAACTGGGCGACGACCAGGCCGGCCATGTCGGTGAGGTAGCTGGCCTGGGTCTCGCCCTCGTACGCCTGCCAGTTGGTGCCGGTGATGAAGCTGACCGCGGTGTTGAACGACAGCAGCGGCGGCATCCCCGGCGCGTGCTCCGGATTCAGCGGCAGCACGCCCTGCAGCCGCAGGATGCCGTAAAGCAGCAGCGTGGAGATCGCGCCGAAGGCGAGCACCGCCAGCGCGTACGCGCGCCAGCTCCAGGACTGCGACGGGTCCACGCCCAGCGAGCGGTACACCAGCCGCTCGGCCGGCAGGAAGATCCGGTCCCCTGGTGCCTTCCGGTCGGGATTGAACACCGCGGCCAGGTACCGGCCGAGCAGCGGTGCCGCGATCGCGGTCACGACCGCGATGAAGCCCAGCTGCTCCCAGCCTGATGCGCTCATCGGAGAGCCTCCAGTGCGATGTTCAGCTCAAGCACGTTCACCGTGGGCTCGCCGAGGAATCCCCACTCCCGGCCATGCTCGTACCGGTGCAGGAGTGCCAGCACGGTGGCGACCGGGAGGTGACGGACGCGGGCGACCCGGGGCGCCTGGTCAGTGGCGTTCTGATAAGAGATGTCCGGGTCGAGGCCCGAGCCCGAGGCGGTGACCGCGTCGACGGGCACGACGGCGCCGGGCGCCATGCCGTTGAGCTGACGGTAGGCGATGGCGCGCTCGGGGATCGTGCTGGGGTCGCAGACGTACTGGCCGTGCGACTTCTGGTACCGGATACCGGGCGACGGGCTGGTCACGGGGCTGCCCTGCGGGTCGACCGGTACGCAGGCGGGGTCGAGCGGAGTGCCGAATGCGTTCTTTCCCTTGATGTTCACCCCGGTTACGAAGCCGATCAGCAGCGGGTTGGACGGACCGAGGTTCGACGCGCCGGATCCCGCGCCGTTGTAGCCGACGGCGGACGGCCGGGGCTGGAAGAACTGAGGCAGCGGATTGCCCTTGGCGTCGGTGAACGACTGGCCGAGCAGAGCGGAGCCCGCGAGCTTGCCGTCGTGGTAGACCAGCGACCCGTTCGCCTGCTTGCGGAAGAACAGCTGCGACAGGCCGGTGACAGTCAGCGGATACAGGAGGCCGAGGACGAGCGTCGCGCCGATCAGCATGACCAGGCTAGCTCTCAGGTGGCGTTTCATCAGTGCAGTCCCGTCATCAGTGCAGTCCCATCGCGACGAGCAGGAGATCGATGAGCTTGATGAAGGCGAACGGCGCGATGATGCCGCCCAGGCCGTAGATCAGCGTGTTCCGGCGCAGGATCGCGGCGCCATCGCGAGGCCTGAACTTCACCCCGCGCAGCGCGAGCGGGATCAGCGCGGGGATGATCAGCGCGTTGTAGATCACCGCGGCGAGGATCGCGGTGTGCGGGTGGGCCAGGTGCATGATGTTCAGCGCACCGAGCCTGGGATAGGCGACGACGAACATCGCCGGGATGATCGCGAAGTACTTGGCGACGTCGTTGGCGATCGAGAACGTGGTCAGCGAGCCCCTGGTGATCAGCAGCTGCTTGGCCACCTCGACTACCTCGATCAGCTTGGTCGGGTTCGAGTCGAGGTCGACCATGTTCCCGGCTTCCTTGGCCGCCTGCGTCCCGGTGTTCATCGCCAGCCCGACGTCGGCCTGTGCGAGCGCGGGCGCGTCGTTGGTGCCGTCGCCGGCCATCGCGACCATGTGCCCGCCCTGCTGCTCACGCCTGATCAGCGCGAGCTTCTGCTCGGGCGTGGCCTCGGCGAGGAAGTCGTCCACGCCGGCTTCCCTGGCGATGGCCGCGGCGGTCAGCGGGTTGTCACCGGTGATCATCACCGTGCGGATGCCCATGTCGCGGAGCTGCCGGAACCGCTCGGGCATGCCCTCCTTGACCGTGTCCTTCAGGTGGATCACGCCGAGGACCTCGGCTGGCTCCGCTACCACCAGGGGCGTGCCGCCGGTCGCGGCGACCCGCTCGACGATCGGTGCCAGGTCCTGGGGGACCGCACCGGTCACCCAGGCGCGAACCGAGCCGCCCGCTCCCTTGCGCACGCTGCGGCCGCCGGGCAGGTCCACCCCGCTCATCCGGGTCTGCGCAGAGAACGGGACGAACGCTTCCTCATCGAGGGAGGGAAGCGCCAGGCCGTACCGCGTCTTCGCCAGCTCGATGATCGACCGGCCCTCCGGCGTCTCGTCGGCGGTGCTGGCCAGCAGCGCCGCCTCGGCCAGCCGGGCCTCGGGCACGCCGCTGACCGGGATGAACTCCGAGGCGAGCCGGTTCCCGTAGGTGATCGTGCCGGTCTTGTCGAGCAGCAGCGTGGAGCAGTCGCCGGCCGCCTCGACCGCGCGGCCGGACATGGCCAGCACGTTGCGCTGCACCATCCGGTCCATGCCGGCGATGCCGATGGCCGACAGGAGCCCGCCGATCGTGGTCGGCGCCAGGCAGACGAACAGCGCGACCAGCACGGCCGTGGACTGGATGGCCTTGTCGTAGATGGCCATCGGCTGCAGGGTGACGACCGCGACGAGCAGGATCAGCGTCATGCCCGCGATCAGGATGTCGAGCGCGACCTCGTTCGGCGTCTTCTGCCGGCTCGCGCCCTCGACCAGGGTGATCATCCGGTCCAGGAACGTCTCGCCGGGGTTGGCGGTGATCGTGACGATGATCTCGTCCGACAGCACGGTGGTGCCGCCGGTGACCGCGGACCGGTCACCGCCGGACTCGCGGACGACCGGCGCGGACTCGCCGGTGATCGCCGACTCGTCGACCATCGCCATGCCCGTGATCACGTCGCCGTCGCCTGGGATGACCTGGCCGGCCGCCACCAGCACGCGGTCGCCGATCCGCAGCGCGGTGGACGGGACATCCTCGGTGCAGCCGTCCGCACGGAGCCGGTGCGCTGCCGTCTCCTGCCGGGTCTTCCGCAGCGTGTCGGCCTGTGCCTTGCCTCTGCCCTCGGCCACGGCCTCGGCGAAGTTGGCGAACAGGACGGTCGCCCACAGCCACAGCGTGACCAGTCCGACGAACAGGTCGGGACTGCCGAAGAACTCGACCGTGGTGATCACGCTGCCCACCTCGACCACGAACATGACCGGCGTCCTGATCATGTTCCTGGGGTCGAGCTTGCGCACCGCGGACCGCGCGGCGCGACGGAGTAGGAGGGGGTCGGCGATCATTCGCGGTTCCCCGACCGTGACCGCTCGATCATCCGGTCGAGCACGTGGACGAGCACGGCGCAGAACCCGAAGAACGCTACGATCGCGAGAACAGCCAGGACATCGGCCATGACTAGAACCATTCCGGCTTGAACATCGCGATGCCCAGGTAGGCAAACACGAGGATGGAGATCGCGAGGAGGATCCCCTGGATGATGCTCACGTCCGTAGACGCTAAGCCCGCTGACTCCCGGCCAGGCTCGATCCTTGCAGTCTCTATGCGGTCAGGCCCGCACTCCATGCGGCAATCTCACGCTAAGTCACGCATCGTGACTTAGCGAACCGGGTGGTGTAACGAGGCGCCGTCGAAGGCGGGGGCGGCGCCCGAGCCGATCATGAACCCGCCGCCGTGGACGTAGACCATCACCGGAAGCCCGCTCGTGCCGGGGTCGGGTGTCCAGACGTTGAGATTGAGGTAGTCGCCGTCTCCGGTGACCCATCCAGGTCCGGTCAGCGGCGCCAGGTACGCGTGAGCGGGGTGCAAGGCCGGCTGGGGTGCGGTAGCACCGTAACCGGTGGCGTTCCTGGTCCCTGCCCATCGCTCGGCCGGGCCTGGGGGCGCGAATCGGCGTTCGCCCGCTGGAGCTGCCGCGTAGGGGATTCCCAGGAAGCGGGCGACCCCGTCGGTGTGGTCACCGCAGAGTCGCCCTGCCTCTGTGTTCACGGTATGGACGGTCATCAGCGACGTCCCCTTTTCTCAGTCCTATTTTCATCAGACACACTGTATTTAATACCACACGGTGTCCGGCGAAAGCTAAGATCAGCGATATGGAGCTCCGCAAGTACGAGCAGCGCCGTCGCGCCGAGGCGGCCGAGGAGACGCGCCGGCGGATCCTCGATGCGGTCTATGAGCAGTTGCGTGCCGCGCCCGCCGAGCCGATCAGCATCGACCGGATCGCGCGGGCGGCCGAAGTCGCACGCTCGACCGTCTACGTGGTGTTCGGCTCGCGTGCGGGGCTGTTCGACGCGCTCGGCGAGGACCTGCTCCACCGGGCCGGGTTCCAGCGGATGCTGCGCCAGTCACGCCAGCCCGATGCACGAGAGAGCCTGCGCGCCGCAATCTACGAGCTGGCGGCGATGTACGCGGCCGAGCGTGATGTGATCCGCGCGCTGGTCTCACTGGCGCAGCTCGACACGGACGCGTTCTCCGGTGCGATCAGGCGGCTGGAGGAGCGCCGCGCCGGCGGCATGACCGACCTCGCCCGCCGGCTCGCCGACCAGGAACAGCTACGGCCCGGTGTCGATCCTGAGACCGCCGCCGACGCGCTCTGGCTGCTCACGAGCTTCGACGCCTTCGACCTGCTCCACACCGGCCGCCGGCTGGCAACCCGGCGCGTCGCGGACACGCTCACCGCAATGGCCGAACGCGCCGTATGCCGCGACGCCTGACCGGTTCCCCTGGGGGAAACCCCAGCATGGAGACGGGTGGAAGCCGCGTTCCGCTCAGGGGCCGCTGTTCCTAGCGTGGTTACTACACAGCGCTGACTACTACACAGCGTTGACCCACCACACGGTGTTGACCACCACGGGAGGTTCCGATGATCGAGGCACGCGGCCTCGTCAAGCACTACCGCCACGTCCCCGCCGTGGAAAACCTGAGCTTCGATGTCCGCCCGGGCACGGTGACAGGTTTCCTCGGCCCGAACGGCGCCGGCAAGTCCACCACGATGCGCATGATCGTCGGCCTGGACCGCCCGGACGCGGGAGACGTCAGGATCGACGGCAGGCACTTCGCGGAGCTGCGCTGGCCGCTGCGCGAGGTAGGCGCGATGCTGGAGGCCAAGGCGTTCCACCCGGGCCGCACGGCGCGCGCCCACCTGACCGCGCTCGCCGCGAGCAACGCGATACCGCCCCAGCGGGTCGGTGAGGTGCTCGCCATCACCGGCATGGAGAAGGCGGCGGACCGCCGGGCCGGCAAGTTCTCGCTCGGCATGGCCCAGCGGCTGGGCATCGCCGCGGCGCTGCTCGGCGACCCGCGGGTGCTGATCCTCGACGAGCCCGTCAACGGCCTGGACCCGGAGGGCATCCGCTGGATCCGCAATCTCCTGCGGGACCTGGCGGCGCAGGGCCGGACGGTCCTGGTCTCCAGCCACCTGATCAGCGAGATCGCGCAGACCGCGGACCGGCTGATCGTGATCGGCCAGGGCCGGCTGCTCGCCCAGACCACGGTGGCCGAGCTGTCCGCCCGCAGCACCTCGCTGGAAGAGGCCTTCTTCCAGCTCACCGACGGGGCCACCGACTACACGGCAAGGAGCATGTAGATGACGACGGCGACCCTCAGCCCGCGCGCGGCGGCCCGCCCCGCGAAGGGGTACGGCCCGCGCAGCGTGACCCGGATGGAGTGGAACAAGCTCCGCACGGTCCGGTCCACCTGGTACCTGACGGCGATCTTCGCGGTCGGCATGATCAGCATCGCGATGCTGGGGATGAGCCATGTCGCCTGGGGGCAGATGTCCGGTTCCGGCAAGGCCTCCTTCGACCCCACCAACGACCTGCTCGCCGGCCTGGCGCTCGGCCAGCTGCTGCTCGGCATCCTCGGCGTGCTGGCGATCAGCTCGGAGTTCTCTTCCGGCCTGATCCGTGCCACGTTCGCCGCGGTGCCGAACAGGCCGCTGGTGCTGGCCGCGAAGGCGGCGGTGCTCGGCGCGCTGACCCTGACCGCGGGGGAGATCCTGTCGTTCGCGGCCTTCTTCGCGGGCCAGGCGCTGCTGAAGGCACCGGCGCCGCATGCCGCGCTGGGCCAGCCCGGTGTGCTGCGGGCGCTCCTGATGGGGGGTGCCTACCCGGCGCTGATCGCACTCATCGGCCTAGGCCTCGGCACGCTCATCCGGCACACGGCCGGCGCGATCTGCGCCATGGTCGGCGTCGTGTTCGTGCTGCCGCTGCTGACCGTGCCGATGGGCGCCTCTGTCGCCGATGCGGTGCAGAAGTTCCTGCCGATGGAGATGGCGGAAAACACGCTGACCGCGGTCAAGCCGGTCGCGCATCAGCTGTCCCCCGGCATCGCGTTCGGGCTGCTGTGCTGCTACGCGCTGGCCGTGCTCGTCACGGGAGGGTGGGCGCTGGCCCGCAGGGATGCGTAAGCGGCGAGAATGGAGACCATGACACCACTCCAGCGGGCCTGGCGCGAGCTGCTGTATGCCACGCTGGGCTCGCTGGCCGGTGTCTTGGGCTTCGTGATCGTGGTGTACACCATGGTGCCTGGCCTGAGCCTGTCGCTGACGATCGTGGGTACTCTCCCCGGGCTGCTGCTGGTCATCCTCTCGCTGCGGCTGGCTTTCCGCCTCGGTGCGATCCACCGCCGCCTGCTCGCCAGGCTGCTCGGCCAGGAGGTGGCGGCGCCACCGCCCTTCCAGCCAGGCACCAGCCTCCTCAACCGGCTCGACCGGCGGCTGCGGTACCGGCCGGGCTGGCGTGCGGTCTGGTACGCGCTGGTCAAGCTGCCGGTCGGGGCCCTGCAGCTGTATGGCGTGGCCTTCGTGGTCTGCGGCCTCATCGACACGTCATACCCGGTGCTGTGGCCGCTGTTCCACACCGCGCCCCATGGCGGCAGGCTCGGGCCGATGGTCGCGATCACGCCGCTGGGATTTCTCTACCTCAACGTCAGTACCTGGCCGGGTACCCTGGTAGCCGCCATCCTCGGTATCGCATGCGCGCTCGGCGGGACCTGGCTGGCCCAGGCGGTCAACGGCGCGGACCGGCGGCTGATCAGCAGCCTGCTCGGCCCCAGCACCATGTCCGAGCGGGTCAGCCAGCTCGAGCGGTCCCGCGCGGTCGCCGTGGACGACTCGGCCGCCGCGCTGCGCCGGGTCGAGCGCGACCTGCACGACGGCGCGCAGATGCGCCTGGCCGCCCTGGCCATGAACCTCGGCATGGCCCAGGAGAAGCTGGGCGACGATGCTGACTCGGTCCGTGAGCTGCTCGACGCCGCCCAGCGCAACGCGGTGGACGCCCTCGCCGACCTGCGCGATATCGCGCGCGGCATCCATCCGCCCGTGCTGGATAGCGGGCTGGCGGTCGCGCTGGAATCCCTCGCCGCGAGCAGCGCCATCCCCGCGACGGTGACCGCCGCCATCCCCGCCACGATCCCCGAGGGCCGTCCCGCCCCGGCCATTGAGACGATCGCCTACTTCTGCGCCGCCGAGCTCATCGCTAATAGTACCAAACACAGCTATGCTAACCAGATAAAAATCGAAATATATTCAGAACGACAGAAGGTTCTCCGGCTGCGGATATCGGACGACGGCATCGGCGGCGCCGACCAGGGGCGGGGGAGCGGCCTGTCCGGTCTCGCGCAGCGGGTGTCGACGGTGGACGGGCAGATCGACGTGTCGAGCCCGGCCGGGGGGCCTACTGTGGTGACGGTCGAGCTGCCGCTGCGTGCTCAAGGTGAGGGGGACAGCGATGCGAGTGGTAATCGCAGAGGACGCCGCGCTGCTGCGCGAGGGACTGACCCGGCTGCTGGAAGATCGCGGCCACGTCGTGTGCGCCGCGGTCGCCGACGGGGAGGCGCTGATCGCGGCGGTGGCGGAGCACCGGCCTGACGTCGTGGTCGCCGACATCCGGATGCCGCCGACGCACACCGACGAGGGCGTCCGGGCGGCCCTCCAGCTGCGCAAGAGCCATCCAGCTACCGGCGTGCTGGTGTTCTCCCAGTACATCGAGACGGCCTACAGCGCGCAGCTGCTTGAGAGCGGCGCGGCCGGTGTCGGCTACCTGCTGAAGGACCGGGTGGCCAACGTGGCCGAGTTCGCCGCGGCCCTGGAGCGGGTCGCGGCCGGCGGCACCGCGCTTGATCCCGAGGTGGTCAGCCAGCTGTTCCGTGCCAGCCGGAGGAAGGGCGGCCTGGACTCGCTGACCCCGCGCGAGCGCCAGGTCCTCGCCCTCATGGCCGAGGGCAGGTCGAACGCCGGCATCGCGGCCGAGCTCGTCGTCTCCGGCGGCGCCGTGGAAAAGCACATAGCCAGCATCTTCGGCAAGCTCGGCATCCCGCCGGACGACAGCGACAACCGCCGTGTGCTCGCCGTGCTCCGTCACCTGGGCAGCTGACGGGTCAGCCGCCGGACTCACCCGCTGGGGCTCACGTGGCGATGGTGGTGCTCACGCGCCGAGGACGGTGAGCGCCTGGCGCAGGAACGCGTCCCTGCGTTCGGTCAGCAGCTGCCCGTCGTTGAGGTCCGGCCGGCCCTGATCGGCGATGGTGCTCGCGACCCAGCCCATGTCCGGCGGAGAGGACAGCGCCGCGACCGCATCCCAGTAGGCGACGTTGCTGGCCGGATGCCCGGCCTGCTCCTCCCAGCCCGCCAGCACCAGGTCCGCCGCCTCGAGGCCGTAGCAGATCGAGGCGTCGCAGCGCAGCGAGCCGAGATCGACGCCCGCGGCGCCGGCGCCGGCCGCGTCCCAGTCGAGGATCGCCGACAGGGTGCCCTGCCCGCTGGACGTGGCATCCCACAGGGTGTTGCCGTACCACAGGTCTCCGTGGGTGAACGCGATGCGCTCGCCTGCCGGGCGGCTGGCCGCGACGGCGTCTTCGGCGTCCATCAGCAGCCGGGACGCGCCATGCTCGCGCCGGAGCTGGGCGAAGTCCATGTCCGCGATAGGGCGCTCCCGCAGCGGCAGGACGTCCGATGGCTCGAAGTCCACCGCGTGGATGCTTGCCGCGGCCGCCCCGATGCCGCGCAGCCGGGGTTCGTCCGGCTCGGCGGGGATGTGGCTGGCTCCCGGCAGCCACTCCAGCAGCATCAGCAGCGCATCGCCGTCGTGCCCGAGCACGGCCGGCACCGGGAGGCCGGCCTTCGCCGCCACCTCTAGCGCGGCGGCCTCGGTGGCGAACTGCACCCGCAGCTGCGCCACGTACCGCGGGCCGCCGGTACGCAGCACCGCCTTGCGCTGGCCGGCCTGCAGCAGCCACGGTGTCCCGCCTTCGCGCATCCCCCGTACCGCGGTCACGTCCGTGCAATCCAGGATGCCGGCCGCCCACTCCAGGGCCGCGCGGCCTGGTCCGCTGTCAGTTGTCATGTCACCTACCGTACGAAGCCGCAGTGGCCCAGCATAAGGTCCACTCTTACGCAAGAAACATGGGCCATCAGCTCCGCCGGCGTACCCGAGGACGCGGCGAGCCAGATGCCCAATTTAGACGGAAGTTCCACGCTGGACGGAAAATAAGGCGTCATTTTCGACCGCTTTTCCTCCGCCGAGCATGGATTTTCCGCCAGGAGACCGGCGCTCGTCGGCTGCATGATCCGTGACCGCGCCGCCGGGTCCGTTTTGTCCGATGCTGGCAGGGTAGCTTGGGGCCGCAGGGACGGTGGGAGAACGGGAGGACTCATGGGCAACTGGATAATTTTCGGGGTACCGACGAGCGCGGGATCTCATCACGCCGGACAGGAGCTGGCGCCGGCCGCGCTCCGGGCCGCCGGGCTGGTGGAAAGGCTACGGCGGG
>Ga0209530_1000855_pt1 | contig 16849 bp, 12 predicted proteins | sample BlaSpr_A8_Ref_O1_FD_187987 | JGI IMG/M metagenome (GOLD analysis project Ga0209530, IMG submission 187987) | Forest soil microbial communities from Thunder Bay, Ontario, Canada - Black Spruce, Ontario site 2_A8_Ref_O1 (SPAdes) (version 2) | ecosystem: Environmental > Terrestrial > Soil > Boreal...
CGCTGCGCTCACGCCCGCAAAGCGCCTCAAATTCCTGGTGCACAGGGAAGGATTCGAACCTTCGTACCTCGCTAGGAGGGACAGATTTACAGTCTGTTGGCTTTAACCACTCACCCACCTGTGCAAAAATGCCGAGCCTCCCGGCCCTTATCACTCAGGTCTCGGTCACCGGCCTACTCCGGGCGCAGTCCGATGCTGCAAGCGGGCAATGACCCAATAGAAAGACAGAGTGCGCGCGAAAATCCTCTCGCACGCAAACACCACACTTGGAAAAATTCCTTATGGAGTGCCGTTGGGAAAAATCTGTTACGCCGCCGCGCCGCGCAAAGCCCTATATTCCGGAACCGATCCTGCGAATCAAGCTAATCAGATGCTGGAGCTGGCGAAGGGATTTGAACCCCCGACCCTCTGATTACAAATCAGATGCTCTACCAACTGAGCTACGCCAGCAGTCGGAGACAAAGGCCCTCACGGGCGCATATATCCCTCTGATCCCTTCCAGATGTCCGGGACAATTCTAAAAGGTACCATAACGGTAATCTGGGCGCAACTCTGGCCATCGCGGTTTCGATGCCACATGGAACCGCGCAGAATTCGGCTTCATGGCTTCGCCACAAAGATTGACGCGTCGGCTCTTAGCGCTGCGCGGGCACGGCGGGCATTTGCCGGCAGTTGTCTGGATGGACGAATAACGAAGCTTCGGGCTCGCTGAAGCTTATATCTTTATATTCAATCGTCATGGGACCGCGACTCGTCTGCGTTTCAATCTTGATGGGAAATCCCTTCAAATCCTGCGCCTCCCAGACCTTCATTTTGTGGGGCTCGCCGTTCTGCGGAGTGACCGTCAAGTTCTCAACTTTGCAGGGATGACCGTCGACAGTATCCGTGCCTGCCGATGAACGGTCTACAGTGGCGTTCCTGGCCTGACTAAAAGGATTTTGTTGCGGCTGCGGCGTCATTTGCATACACATGCTGGCGTTCATCACCATGTAATTGGTGTGCTGATCGAGGTCCATGATCATGTATCCGGCGCCGCCCGGCATGGACGTTCTCATCTTGTCGCCCGAGCGATAGACTTTCACGCCTCCGCCTTCGCGGCCTGCCGGCATTGGGCTCATCACGATGGTGGCGGAAAACTGTTTGAAAGTATCAAACGGATTCTGCGCCTGCGCGGCGATTGCCAGGCATAAGAACATTGACAGCCCACAAAGGATTTCACGATTCCTGCTCATCAGCGTATCCCCCGGGGGCGAATTGTACAGCGACCAGCAAGTTTTGCGTGCGAAAAAGGTCACCAACCGCTGGTGGGCCCGGTAGGACTCGAACCTACAACCAACAGATTATGAGTCTGCTGCTCTAACCGTTGAGCTACGGGCCCCGTGGCTCAATTTAGCACAGAAGCGACCTTGCCCCTTGTGACCCTACATTCGCGTCGTAAATGACTGAGTCCTCGGGCGCTTTCTAGCTACTTTCCAGCTCCCAAAATCCATCCCTTCCAGTCACCTCCGAAACGTTACTGAAGTTTCCTGCAAAGCCCGTAAATCATTGTTCCTAAATACAGTTAGATGTTATTCCTATTCAGAGATTCTGCTGTGCTCCCCCTCGACCGACAGAATACGAATGGCTGCTCAGTCACAGTCGTGGAGAAATCTGACCGCACCGGCCAAACTGTTTATTGGCCTGGTTGTGACTGTGGGTACGGGAGTTCTCCTCTTCGGAGCCATTCACCAGAGCAGTAAGAACATCGCACAATTCATTTGTTACCTCGGGATCGCCGTCCTAGGCTCGCGGATGAAGGTGAACCTGCCCGGGATTACGGGCACGATGTCGGTAAACTTTCTGTTCGTGTTGTTGGGCGTCCTCGAACTGAGTTTCTCGGAGACGCTGATTCTCGGCTGCGTTTCCATCCTGGTGCAGTCTTTCTATCCGGATCGGCCGAACGCAATCCAAGTCACCTTCAATGTGTGCGCGGGTGCGCTCTCGACCGCGCTGGCCTACTTTGTTTATCACCATCCATTTCTCAATCTGATGGTCGATAGCCGGCCGTTACTGCTCGGGGTCGCGGCATGCACTTACTTCGTCGCCAATACGGGCTCGATCGCAACCGTCATATCTCTCACTGAAGGCAAACGGCTCAAGAAAATAATTGTCGACTGTTATTTCTGGTCGTTCCCCTATTACCTTGTGGGCGCGGGAATTGCCGGTGTGATTGGCTGGTTCAATGAGACTTTCTACTGGGAAACGTCTCTGCTGCTGGTGCCCGCGATCTATGTGATCTATCGTTCGTACCGTTTGTACCTGGGCAAGCTAGAAGATGAAAAGCGGCACGTCGAAGAGATGGCGAGCCTGCACCTGCGAACGATCGAAGCGTTGGCGCTGGCAATCGAAGCCAAAGATCAAACTACGCACGACCACTTGCAACGCGTTCGGGTATACGCGGTCGAAGTGGCCAAAGAATTGGGCGTGACCGACGACGAAATGCAAGCCGTGCACGCGGCCGCGTTGTTGCACGATATCGGCAAACTGGCCGTGCCCGAGCACATCATTTCGAAACCGGGGCGGCTGACGCTCGAAGAATTCGAGAAGATGAAGATTCACCCGGTAGTCGGAGCCGAAATTCTCGAACGGGTTCGGTTCCCTTATCCGGTCGTGCCAATCGTTCGCGCCCATCACGAGAAGTGGGACGGCACCGGATATCCCGCAGGCCTGAAAGGCCAGGATATTCCAATTGGCGCGCGCATTCTATCTGCCGTCGATTATCTGGACGCTTTAGCTTCGGACCGGCAGTATCGGCGGGCTTTGCCTCTGGATGAAGTGATGCAGCGTCTGGCGGCGGAGTCGGGAAAATCGTTCGATCCGAAAGTCGTCGACATTCTGAAGAAACGATACCTCGCTCTGGAAAAGTTGGCACTGGCGCAGTTTGGGCGCGAGGTAAATCCGCTGCTCTCGACCGAGGTCAAAGTCGAACGGGGATCGGCACCCGCCGCCGGATTCGAAAACATTTCGGTCAAGGACGGCCTGGGTCACGAAGCCACGTTTCTCTCGTCAATCGCCGCGGCTCGGCAAGAAGCGCAAACGCTTTTCGAACTCAGCCAGGATTTGGGCGCTTCACTCAGCCTGGTTGAAACGCTCTCGGTATTCTCGGTGAAGCTGAGATCCCTGGTTCCGTATGACGCAATCGCCATTTATGTTCGGCGAAACGATGAATTGATTCCCGGGTACGTGAATGGGGACAACTTCCGGCTGTTCTCGTCGTTGCGCATTCCGCTGGGGCAGGGGCTCTCCGGATGGGTGGCGCATAACAAGAAGCCAATCATCAATGGCAATCCGTCGGTCGAACCTGGATACTTGAACGATCCTACGAAGTTCAGCACTTTGCGGTCGGCTTTGGCGATTCCACTGGAGGGTGTCACTGGCGTGATCGGAGTGCTCGCCCTGTATCGCGGGGAACGCGACGCGTTTACTTCGGATAACTTGCGCATCCTTTTAGCCATCAGTTCAAAGATGGCGCTGGCGATTGAGAACGCGGAGAAATATCAGCAAGCCGAAAACTCTGCCACCACTGACTATCTCACCGGCCTGCCGAATGCGCGATCGTTGTTCTTGCAACTCGACCGCGAGCTGGCCCGCTGTAAGCGCGACAATTCGACATTAACCGTGATGGTCGGCGACATGGACGGGTTCAAGCAGATCAACGATCGCTTTGGCCACCTGGAGGGCAACCGCGTCCTGCGCCTGTTTGCCCAGGCTTTAAAAGAAAGTTGCCGCGAGTACGACTACGTGGCTCGCATGGGCGGAGACGAATTTGTGGTCATCGCTCCCGGCCTGCCCGCGGACGCGTCGACCAAAAAGGCGTATCAACTGCGCGAACTCGCTAAGCAGGCTGGATTTGAAGTTTGCGCTGAAGAGATTCTTTCGCTGAGCGTCGGGCAAGCCATGTATCCGCAGGATGGGACAGACGCGGAAGAACTTCTGGCCGAGGCCGACCGCCGCATGTACATGGAGAAGCAGCAGCAGCCCTCGCGCAAAAACCGCCGGCTCTATGCCCGCATGAAATGCCGGATTACGATTGAGCTGCATCCAGAATCGGACGGCACACCGATCTTTGGGAATTTGATCGATATCAGCATGGGTGGATGCTACGTGGAAACCAGCGCCATCCTCACGCCGGGCACGAATCTCAAGCTGGTCTTTTCGATCGACGATGGCAAGCTGCACGCGGAAGGGACTGTGGCCAGAATGCATCCCGGAGCGGGCGTCGCCGTGCAGTTCCAGGAATTAAATCGCGAAGACAAAGTCAGAATGCATCGCATCCTGGAATTCGTCCAGAGCTCCAGCGCTCTCTACGACAACCGCTATTACGAAAAACTCAACCGCTGAGACAACACTATTTTCTTCCCGGATGCGCTTCGCCCTTGGTCGAAAACACTGAGTAGGGCCACTCATTTTCTTTCTTGGGTAGAGGCACCGCTGCCGTCATGGGATTGGGATCGACTCCCCAGTCCGCGGGCGCGGGCTGAATGCACCAGATATTTGCGGGCTGCTCCAGCGCGATTCCGACCAGCCAGTATTTGCTTCCGGTTCCGAGCGGCACGCAGTTCGCCACGCGCGCCGGCGCGCTCGCGCCTCCGGGAAGCTCATCGAGCAGAACGGATAAGCCCGGCTCCAAAGGCTGGCCGAGGCGCACGCCACATCCCTCGGTGTTGACCACCAAAGTGTGGCAGTGCTCGCTGAATTGAATGGCGGGATCGAGGCTGGCCAGGCGAAAAGGGATCTGCGCCCGAATTCGGGTGCTACGACGCTCTGCTTCGTGGGGATTCACAGCCGAACTCATATGCTGGCCAACTTCGATTGTACGGCTTACACGAATATTCGTTCGTTAGTCGCGGTCCAGAGTCAAAACCAAAGTAACCGGCGACCGTCGGTTGGGGCATCGTCCTTCTAACTGGTTTTGTGCAGAGGGAAAGTTTATCGTTCTCCCCAACATGGCTGCTATCGCCGAGTTACGACCGCTTTCAGAAGCTCCAAGTTTGTCAGCAATAGGGGCCAACACCGACAACCCCGAATTTAACCTTCTACTCGCCTGCTGCTCCGACCCATCCAGCGAGGAACACGCCGAACGCATGCGCAACATTCTTTCGCGTCCGCTAGATTGGGAGCGAGTGCTGGCCCTTGTGGATCACCATCGTGTGGTCCCGCAAGTGTACGGAGAGTTGTCGCGGTACTCGTATTTGGTTCCTGCGCAACGTTTTGAAGCGCTCCGATGGCGTTACCAGAACAACGCGCGTAAGACGCTATGGTTTACTGCTGAACTGATTCGAATTGTTAGCCATCTTAAACTCGCGGGAATCAGAGCGCTTCCGTACAAGGGTCCAGTTCTAGCGCAGACTTTGTACGGCGAAGTCACGCGGCGCGAGTTTGGCGATCTCGATATCCTGATCCTTCCGGCTGATGTACCCAAGACGAAAGCTGTGCTGCGTGACTTGGGATACACGCCCGCCCTCGAACTGGGGCCGGGAATGGAAACTGCTTACATCGGGTCCGGGTACGAATATTCCTTCAACGCGATGGGCAGGTCGAATCTGCTGGAGTTGCAGTGGCGCATTGCGCCCCGCTTTTATTCGGTGGACTTCAATGTGGCCGATTTTTTCGGCCGAGCCGATGAAGTCAACTTTGGCGTTTGCTCCATGCGAACTCTTTGCGCCGAAGATCTTCTGCTTGTACTCTGCGTGCACGCCGCCAAGCATGTCTGGGTTCAGCTTTCGTGGTTGTGCGACATTGCCCGACTCATGGATTCTCGAAGCCTCGACTGGCAAGTAATCTTCGAAGAAGCCAGACGTTTAGGAATTGAACGCATCCTCAACGTTAATCTGCTGCTCGCTCACAAACTGCTGGGCTCGCCATTTCCATACGAACGTTTCGCAGAAGACCCGCAAACCAGCGTTCTTGCCGGTGAGATTGTGCGCGTGATCGAACACAGCGCCCACTACGACACGGAATCGATCGCGTACTTTCGCCTGATGATGCGCCTGAGAGAACGTTGGCAGGATCGAGCGCGCTTTCTGTGCCGTCTAGTCTTCACCCCCAGCGTAAGCGAATGGACGGCAGTTCGGTTTCCGAAACCGCTGTACCCGCTATACCGCGTGGTCCGCTTGTGGCGTCTGGCCAAGAGACTAGCTTCGGCTGGATGACAAGTATGGCAACAACCAAGCCGGGATTGCGATCGCTGGGCGCCCTCTCGATGAGAAGCGCGACAGGAAATGAAAGGATGCGGCGAGCCTCGCTCTCGTGAGTTCCGAGAGCTGAAAATATTTCTCGCACCCATCTCCGCCGCGCTTTTTATTATTGACTTCATCTCGCAGATTAGCTAACCTCGTAGATGATATATTATCCACAAGATAATCATCGATCTTTGACAATCTCACTCCACAGGTGGCGTGCCGAGTCCGCCATCTGGTTCCAGAAGGGGAAGGGCGGCAACCCGGCTTGTCGTAACTCCCATGTTCTCTAGATTTTGCGTATAACTCCTGCAAACTCAAAGATTTAGCAGGGAGCCGTGCAGTAGTCGCAGAATAAATCGTTTGTTTTCTAGATTTTGGGCATGGCGAGGGGGGAGGGGGGGGGTATCGATACTAGATGGTAAACTCCATCCCAAAACAGAACATAAGTGCCCTACCGGCTAGCCAGCCCGCCTGCGGTTTCAGCGCCATCGATTGTGTAGACTTGGCCGGTCATGTACGCGGCGTCGTCCGATGCCAGAAAGGCAAACAGGGCCGCGACCTCTTCCGGCTTCGCGTGCCGCCGTAGCGGAATCTTGCGATTGACTTCGTCCAGCATCGCATCGGTGTATTCGGCGCGCTGCATAGGCGTGAGCACGTAGCCAGGCGCGACCGCGCAAACTCTTATTTTGGGCGCGAGTTCCAAAGCCATAGTTCGCGTCAGTTCGATCACTCCTGCCTTGGTCGCATTGTAATCCGCGTAGTAGGGTTGGCCCACGATGCCGTTCGTCGAAGCGGTTTGCAGAATGACACCACCATCGCGCTCCCACATGTGACGCGCCGCAGTCTGGGCCATGTAAAACACTCCGGTCAGATTCACCGCGATGACTTTGTCCCACTCTTCTGGAGTGATTTTAAGAAAATCATGGCGAATGCTGATGCCGGCGTTATTGATCAAGACATCGACGCCGCCCACGATTCGAACCGCATCGTCGAACGCGGCCTGCACTTGCGCGAGGTCGGAAACGTCGGCGTCGACAGTGCCGGCTAAATCCGGCAACTGCTTGCGGATTTGCTCGCGACCTTTGGCATCGCGGTCGAGCACGCACACCGCCGAACCTTCTTCCAGAAATCGTGCAGCAGTCGCCGCGCCAATGCCGCTCGCGCCGCCGGTGATAAGCACGCGTTTCCCTTCAAGTCCTCGCATGGTTTTCAGGATAGCCGTTTCAGGATAGCGCAGGTGACGTGAAATCAGTTTGCAGATTCTGGTTCCCAGTTCTCAGATAGGTTTGCCGCGGAAGAAGTAAACCAACTCGATGATCAGAATAATCACCACCATCAGCTCGAGCACGAAAGCGCGGCTCTGATTGAACTGATCGACCATGAAACGATAGAGTTCCTCGGCGGTTTGCACTTTCTGGGTGACCAGATCCTTGTAGTCAGGAACGCCGACCTTCGACGCGGCCAACTTGTAGAGACGCGCAGAAAACATGTCGCTGAGAAATTTGATGGCGTTGTCAGCGTGCTCGGTCAGTTCGTTGACGTCGAGCAAGACCGTATGCAGCTTGGTCGCGGCGCGAGCCAGGCGCCAGCGCGCCAGCATTCCCGTACCCTCGTCAAAGGAATCGTAAACGCTTTCTAGTTCGTGCGTGAGGAACTCATCGTAATGGCGGAACTCGAGTAACTGGGAATTGGCATACTCGAGCAGCTGAATCGCGGTCTCCGCGCCAGCGGCGCTGTCATAGAGAAAGGCAGCGTTCCAACTGATTACGGTTAAATCGTTAGGATAATACGAGATTCGCGATTGCAGGATTTCATTTTGCTCGCCTTCAGAAAGCTGTGCGGTTTCTCCGCGAACGATCTGGGCGATGCGTGGTCCGTGAGATGAAACCAGTTGGTTGGCCGAAGGAGAGCCGCTGATGTCGCGAACATGGAAAATAAAGTAGTCTTCGCTGAGCCAATCCGGATACGGCTTCACCAGCGCGGGAGTTGCGCGCTCCAACTTCTTGTGGGCGATGCGTGAAGCGTGACCGGCGAAATCGACGTCCCACACCCAGCGGCTGCCCAGCCGAACCAGAGTGTCCCAGTCGCCGGAGAATGGGAGCTCGAGCACCACGCTGACTACACCGTAATCGTAAAACTTGATCTGGCCTTCGAGCTGCTCGCCACTCTCGAGGATTAGTGGATCGATGGGCTCGACCACCGGAGGGCGCTGATAACGGACATAGCCGGGGGCCGGATGCTTCAGCGAAGGCTGCTCCAGCGTACGAGCTCCGAAGATTTCACGCAGCTTGTCGAGACGGATTTCCTCACAGACGTCGAATTGAATCAGCACCAGGACCGAGCCGCGGATGGAGGCTTCAACCGCGGAAGCCACTTTGGTTTCCTCCGAGCTGTCGACGGTGAGGGCGGATTCGGTATCCCGGATCATAGTTGGTGACGGCCGACGAGGCGAAAGCCAGCCGGCTTTCGGCGCATCTTGTATTTTCCCAGAATCGCAGTGGTCTGGCGAGATCAATTGGTGAGATTGCTTATTATCAATGACTTACGTGGTAATGATTTTGGGAAAACGCGGGCTTGGTTTAGTCCCCGACGAGGCGTCCAAGTCTACGCGTGCATCCTTGAAACGGCTTCCGGGTCAGCCTTCATTGCCAACTGAATGACCTCTGCTAAGTGCAGGGCGCGGCGATTCGTACACTGCGCGATCTGTTCGCGGCAACTGAAGCCGTTCGCAATAACTAGACAATCGGGCGCTGCTTTTCTAACCGCAGGCAGGAGTTCCAGTTCGCCGATCGCGAGCGAGAGTTCATATTTGTCGGACTCAAAACCGAACGATCCCGCCATGCCGCAGCAACCGGGAGCGGGAGTTTGAAAATCGATTTCCATTTTGTGAAGGACCGATTCTTCGTCGGTCATTTTCATTACCGATTTGTGGTGGCAATGCCCATGGACTAGCGCCTTGCGAGCCAATCTCGGCAACTGGAAATGCTTTGCCTTTTGCTGGAGAAACTCGCTCAACAAAAACATTTGCCGCGATAGTTTTTGGGCGCGGTTATCTTTGGGAAACAGATTCAGAAGTTCGTCGCGGAAAACTGCAGCACAACTTGGCTCCAAGACAACGATCGGAATATCGTTACTGATTTCGTTCTCGAGCGTATCCAGAATCTTGAGCAGCAGTTTCTTGGCGCGATCCAACATGCCCCAATCGTAGAGCGGGCGTCCGCAACACAAGCGGGCTTTGGGCAGCACGACGCGGTACCCGGCGGATTCGAGCACTTCGACTGCAGCCTTAGCGGTGTCGGGAAGAAAGTAATTGTTGAATGTGTCGGGCCACAGCAGAACAGGAGATCTATCGAGATTGCGCGGCTTCCGCCGGTCAAACCAGTGACGGAAGGTTTGCCGCGCGAAAGGAGGAATGCTTCGCTCACGCGGGATGCCCGCAATCAGCTTGGCAACGTCGCGCAGAAAAGGAGTTTGCGTAGTTAGATTGACCAAGCGAGGGGCCATCGAAGCGAGCCGGGCCCAAATGTCGATATTGCCGAATGCGTACGCGCCGCGTGGACGCATGCGACCTTGGTAAAAATGCGAGAGGAACTCGGCTTTGTACGTGGCCACATCGACGCCGACTGGGCAATCGCTCTTGCAGCCCTTGCAGGCAAGGCACAGATCGAGCGAGCCTTTCACGTGCTGGTCGCGCCATCCGTCTTTAATTATGTCGCCCTTGGTCATTTCCCAAAGCAGGTGAGCGCGGCCGCGGGTGGAATGTTCCTCTTCGCGAGTAACACGGAAGCTTGGACACATGACTCCGCCTTCGTCGCGGCGGCACTTGCCCACGCCCACGCAGCGCAATGTCGCGCCCGCCAGACTTCCATGATCTTCGGGAAACTGAAAATGCGTCTGCGGCTGCCATGGCTTGTAGTCGGCGCCTAAACGCAAATTTTCATCCAACTTGTATGGCTCGACCACCTTGCCCGGGTTCATCTTCCAATCCGGATCCCACAGCGCTTTGAATTCCCGAAAAGCCTGCACGAGCTCGGGACCGAACATTTTAGCTAACAGCTCCGCTCGCGACTGCCCATCGCCGTGTTCGCCCGAAAGCGAGCCGCCATAACTGATGACGAGATCGGCGGCCTCTTCGACGAACTTGCGATAGTTCGCGATGCCTTGCCGTGACTCAAGATCGAAGTTGATGCGCATGTGGACGCAGGCGTGCCCGAAGTGTCCATAGGTAGCGCTTCGATAACCGTAGCTCCGCATCAATTTGTGCAGAGCGCGCAAATAGCTGCCGAGTTTTTCGGGGGCGACTGCAGCATCTTCCCAACCCTCCCAGCCCGGAGGCTCACCGGGCACGTGGGAAGTGGCTCCCAGAGCGGACTCGCGCACGTCCCAAACTTTTCTGGCTTGCCGCTTGTCGGTGAACAAAGCCATGGCCGGCGGTTCCGCGCTGCGGCTGAGAGACTGCATGAGTGCACGCGCCTGAGACTCAGCTTCGGCAGTCGTACTCGCGCCAAACTCGGCGAGCAACCAACCGCCGCCGGATGGCAGAAGAGCGAGTCCATCCAGATTAATTTGCCTTCGGCGAGAAAACTCAACCAGCAACTCGTCGATGCCTTCGAGGCCGATGGGATGATGATCCATTATTTCGGGCACGCGATCGGCGCATTGGAAAATATCGGAATAAGCGATGAGCACGAGAGCGCGCTCGGGCGGGCTCTCCACCAAGCGGCACGAGGCTTCGAGCACGGTAACGCAGGTTCCTTCCGATCCCACCAAAGCACGCGCCACGTGAAAGCCATTTTCTGGGAGCAGGTAATTCAGGTTGTAGCCTGAGACTCGGCGCGGAATATTGGGATAGCGTTTCCGGATGAGATCGGAATACGTGCTGCGCAGCTTTTTTAGTCCAGCGTAAATTTCACCGCTCCGACTACCCTGGCCGATGATCTTCTCTAGTTCCGCGTCGCTAGTGTGGCCCACCCTTATGCGCAGGCCATCGTAAGTGAGAATCTCAAGTTCATCGATGTTGTCGTCGGTTTTACCAGCCATGACTGAATGCACGCCGCAGGAGTTGTTTCCGATCATGCCGCCCAGCGTGCATCGATCGTGGGTCGCGGGATCAGGAGCGAATGTCAGATGATGCTTTTCGGCGGCATTGCGCAGACGATCGAGAACCACGCCGGGTTGAACCCGTGCGATCCGCCGCACGGGATCGATTTCAAGAATCTCGGCCATGTACTTCGTAAAATCGAGGATCACGGCGACATTGCAGCACTGTCCTGCGAGGGAAGTTCCACCGCCGCGGCAGAGGATGGGCGCGCCGAATTCACGAGCCAGCGAAATAGTTGCGATGACGTCGTCGGTGTTGCGGGGAAGAACTACTCCGATGGGAACCTGGCGATAGTTGGATCCGTCGGTGGCGTAGAGGGCGCGGGCGCCGTCGTCGAAGCGAATGTCACCGTGGACATGACGGCTCAGAGCGGAGGCGAGCGCACTTGCATCCACCACTGCAGATTTGGCAGCGCGGGCGAGCTCGGCGAAGTTGTTCTGCATGCAGGCGGAAGGGGCTAATCCGAGGAATTGTTGCCGTTGAGGTTGTTGCCAGTCACGTTGGCGATGACAATGCGGGTTTTGCCGTCGCGCGGTTCGACGTGGATCGTGACTATATTTTTGTTGTCGGTTGAGACCAGCGTGAAGCGGTCCTGGTCCTTTGTGGTGACCGTGGCGTTAGGAAATTGAGGCGAATAAAAGGCCAGCACTTTTTGCGCCGAGTCATCGGTTTCAAATTCCGCACTGACGGTATGCATTCCCCCGACGGTCGCTGTATTTCCCTTTAACACCCGCGCACCGGGGTACGGGTCGATCCCGAGATTACGCGCGGCTTCTTCGGGATTGTTTGTGCTCTGAACGGTGCCGAAGGGAGTCTCCACGCGAACATTGCCGTTATCATTTTTGATGTGGGTGCTGTGGGCAATGCGCCGGACTACGAACGTCAGCGTTCCTATTCCCAGGATGCCTAACACGACGATGGCAACGACGACGATCAAAATGACCTTTAGCGCGTCGTTTCCCTGAGCCGATGCTGCGGGAGTGGGAGGAACGGCCGCCGGGATGGCAGTGGGGATGGGAACGGCTGCGCCGCATTTTGGACAGAATCTTGCGCCCGCTTCCAGATTTGTACCGCAAGAGTTGCAGAAGGCCATCGCGATTACCTCAGCTCGTTACACGCATCGGCGCACCGAGTATATCGCAAACCTACAGCTTGGGGACGAGGTCGACTTGAGAATTCCCTGCGAGTTCGTCGCGATTAACGCGGCGTTACATCATTATTAGCCGTCTTTAATTATTAGCCGTCTAGCTCAGGAGTCTGGTGGCGTAATCGGCCATGCTGAGCGCCAGCAAAAGGAACAGCCAAAAGATCGCCGAAACAATCACGATCTTGGTTAGTTTTTCACTTGTGTACTTGACGTGCATGAAAAACAGAACGACAAGCAAAGCCTTGATGGTTGCGATTACGAGCGCGACGATGGTGTTGAACGGGCCCAGGTCGACGAAAGAAACCGCCGCGGTAACTACGGTCAGGCAGAGCAGGGCGATCCAGATGGTGTAGTAAAACTTGGTCGACATTATGTGCACAGACATGGCGGCTCACCTTAGCGGTTTTCGGTCGATTAAGTACAACAAGGGGAAAAGATAAATCCAAACGATATCCACGAAGTGCCAGTACAAGCCGCCGAGTTCGACGGGTGTGTAATACTTCGGCGTGTAGCGTCCCTTCCACGCGTAGAAAGTCAGAAAAGCAAAAATGCCGACTCCTATGATCATGTGCAGGGCATGCAGCCCAGTCATGGCGAAGTAGAGCGAGAAATAAATTTGCTCGTGCCGCGGGTCGATGTGGATTTGCGGGTAGTCTCTTACCAGGTCATCCACGTTGAACGATGGCCCGGGAATATGATGCTCTTTGTATTTGTTGTACCACTCGACGCCTTTGATTCCCAGGAAGGCAAACCCGAACACGATGGTAAGCAGGAGCAGGATGACGAGCAGTTTACGCTTGCCCATCTGCGCTGCGCGCACGCCCAGCGCCACAGTTAAGCTGCTGCAAATGAGGACTGCAGTATTGATGGTGCCCAGATAAATGTCCAGGCTGCGGCTGCCGGCGGCGAATTCGTTGTAGTACCAATAACGATAAATCAAGTAGGCGCAAAACATGCCGCCGAAGAACATAACTTCTGTGGCGAGGAACAGCCACATGCCGAGGGAGGCAGCGTCGCGTTGCTGCTCCGCGTTGGCGAAGTGGTGGAGCAGTTCAGGACCGTGCTCTTTGACCGCGATCGGGCTATCGCTCAACATTCACCTCCGCGGGAGCCGGGATCTGTTCGTAGTTGTACGCTTCCCAGGTCACCTCTGGCTCTTCATCGAAATTGAAAGTGGGCGGCGGCGACGCGGTCTTCCATTCCAGTCCGGCCGCGCCCCACGGGTTGTCCGAAGCGATTTTCCCGTAGCGCATGGACCACAGGAAATAGACCATGGGCAAAACATATCCGATCGCCAGAATCGTTGAGCCCGCAGTCGAAAGCACGTTCAATACCTGGAATTCTGGTGGATATTGCCAATAGCGGCGTGGCATTCCCATGTAGCCGAGAATGAACTGCGGGAAGAAAGTCAGATTGAATCCGGCAAAAACGAGCAATGCCGCAAGCCTGCCCCACCCTTCCGGGTACATACGGCCGGAGATTTTTGGCCACCAGAAATGCAGGCCGCCGAGATACCCCATGACCGCGCCGCCGACCATGATGTAGTGGAAGTGGGCGATGACAAAATACGTGTCGTGTACATGCACGTCGACGCCGAGGCAGGCCAGGAACAGGCCGGTCAGTCCTCCCATAGTGAAAAGCCCGATGAAGCCGAAGGCGTACAACATGGGAGTGGTGAATGAAATCGAGCCTTTATACATGGTTGCGGTCCAGTTGAATACTTTGATGGCCGAGGGCACCGCAACCAGATAACTGAGAATGGAAAATACCAATGCCGAATAAAGTGAAATGCCCGCGACAAACATGTGGTGGGCCCAGACGACAAAACCGAACACCGCAATCGCAATGCTGGACATGGCGACGAAGTTGTAGCCGAAAATACGCTTGCGCGTGAAGCACGCCACGATTTCGCTCTCGACGGCCATGGCCGGCAGAATCATGATGTAAACCGCGGGATGCGAGTAGAACCAGAACAGATGTTGAAACAACAGTGGGTCGCCGCCGCGGGTTGGATCGAAGATGCCGAGATTGAAGGCGCGTTCGAAGACGACCAGCAGCAACGTAATGGCAAGCACTGGCGTTCCGAGCAACTGGATGATGCTGGTGGCGTACATAGCCCAGATGAAAAGAGGCAGACGCGACCAGGTCATACCGGGCGCTCGCATGCGATGGATAGTAACGACAAAGTTGAGGCCGGTGAGGATGGATGAGAATCCCGCGATGAAGATCGAAATGCCAGCCTCAATCACCTTGGTGTTGCTGAACGCCGTGCTGAAAGGTGTGTAGAAAGTCCAACCTGTATCCACACCGCCGGTAACGATGCAAATGATGTAGATGGTACCGGCAATGATGTACAGATACCAACTCAGCAGGTTGATGCGCGGAAACGCGAGGTCTTTCGCGCCGACCATCAAGGGAACGAGAAAATTACCGAGCACAGCAGGGATGGAAGGAATCAAAAAGAAAAAGATCATCACCTGGCCGTGCATGGAGAAGAGTTTGTTGTAGGTGTCGGCTTGAACGAGATCGCCCGCCGGGGTTAGTAGTTCCAGGCGGATCAGCAGGGCGAAGAATCCTCCGATAAAGAAAAAGAACGTAATGGACGCGAGATAAAGGAGCGCGATGCGCTTGTGGTCTGTGGTCAGAAGCCACGAGCGAATGCCATATTCCTGATTCAGATAGTTTTCGCGTTCGGCGCTAATTGCTACGGTAGCCATTGCTATTCCTTAAGGGTTCTGCGATCCCGTGCCGGCTGCAGTCAGTTTGCCTGCTGCTCCCGAGGGAGCCAGAGTCAGCGACTTTATATATGCCACCAAGGCGGTCAACTGTTCCTCGCCCACGAGCCCCTGAAAAACCGGCATGATGGGCTTGAATCCGCTCGGTATGTTCGTGCCCGGACTCAAAATGCATTGGCGAAGATAATTCTCATCGACCATGACCGTGCGTCCATCCTCGAGATGCACGGGCTTGCCGAAAATTCCAACCAGATTGGGTCCGCGACCCTGGCTGTCCGAGCGATGACATGTGGAACAGCCCAATTGCTGAAAAAGGCTGTCGCCACTGGCTGCAAGCGATCCTGAGCTTCCGCCGCCGGAAAGCCACGCTTGGTACTGCGCCGGCTCCATGACTACTACTTGTCCGATCATGCCAGAGTGCATGGTGCCGCAATATTGCGAGCAAAAAAGGTGGTACACCCCCGGTCGCGTTGCGCGGAACCATGCAGTTGTGTAGCGCCCCGGCAGCACGTCCTGCTTGATGCGGAAGGCAGGAATATAGAAGCTGTGAATCACATCCTGCGAGGTCATGATCAGTTTGACGTCGCGGCCGACCGGCACGTGGAGTTCGTTGATCTCGCGTTGACCCTCCTCATGCTGGAGTTTCCACATCCACTGCTTGCCCACGACGTAGACTTCAGCCGCGCCGCGTGGAGGAGTGCGCTCGTGGAAGTAGATGACGGCGCCCCACAGGAAAATAACCATGAAAATTCCCAGCGGAATCACGGACCAGGTTATTTCCAATGCGGACGAGCCTTCGATCTGCTCGGCCTCGACTCCACGGCGGCGACGATACATCGTCGCAAACACCAGAATCATGGTGAAGATGGCCACACACATCAACGCGGACAGCGCCACCAGGAAAATGTAGAGGGCGTCTACATTGGCAGCTCCGGCGGAGGCGCGCACTGGCCAAAGTGGAAAGTTATCGAACATAAATTCGTCGTTGGTCGTTAGCCATTGGTCGTTGGTCGTTCTGCCTTGGGTACTTGTCGCTGTTGCGCCCAGCTTGTCGGGCTTGTACGGAACATCACCACTAGGAACGTACCGAGAATCAGGACCGTTGCGCCTCCTGCTAGCTGCAAAACTCTGCTGATGATTGCGCCGTATTTTCCGGTGTCTGGGTCGTAGTGGTAGCAGTACAGCAACACTTGGTCGACAACCGTGCCGATTTTGTTTTCGGACGCTTGAATCAATCCCAGGCGCAAATCCTTGGGGGCGTACTCAACTCCGTAATAGTACTGCGCGATTTTTCCCTCGGGCGTCAGCACCATGATTGCCGTCGAGTGGGCAAACTGGCCGCTCTTGGGATCGTACTGATACTGGAATCCAGAGGCCTTGGTGAGTGCATCGATCGAAGCGGCCGGTCCGGTCAAGAAATACCAGCCCTCTGCCGCACCGGCTCGTCCGTAGCGCTTCAAGTATTCGGCTTTTTTCGCGGCTGCCATTTGCGGCGTTTCTTTGGGATCGAAACTCACGGTGAGAACGTCAAACTCTTTTCCCACGTCGAATTTCAATACTCGTAGCGCACTCTCTAGCCCGGTCAAGACTTCGCTGCACAACATCGGACACTGGTAGTACACCAGGTTCAAGATGATTGGCTTCT
>Ga0209530_1000856_pt1 | contig 16806 bp, 13 predicted proteins | sample BlaSpr_A8_Ref_O1_FD_187987 | JGI IMG/M metagenome (GOLD analysis project Ga0209530, IMG submission 187987) | Forest soil microbial communities from Thunder Bay, Ontario, Canada - Black Spruce, Ontario site 2_A8_Ref_O1 (SPAdes) (version 2) | ecosystem: Environmental > Terrestrial > Soil > Boreal...
TTCGGGGCCCGCTATAACAAGCCTGCCCGACGTCGGGCAGGTCTTTGAGAATGCTGCGATCAACATGTCCGCATTTTTTCGAGGGATTAAACGACTGAGAAAAAGGACCAAGGGCTCATTGCGGGGAATTTCCCATCTGTCTCTAAACGTGCCCTTATTGGGCAATACCGCGAAGGTGGCGCTATCAATCCCGTTGTGCCTCACAACTATTTTTGTACCTGGTACACCTGCATCAACTAGTTCATGGCGCTCGATTTCAGACGTGGCCACAACCAAAGAGGCATCTCTGAGATAGCGCTTGCCCAGGTTTTTGTGCCAGATTTTCTTTATTAGAACGCTTCGGTCAATCGGGCGATACATTCCAATTGGTTCAACTAGATAAGGCATCCCGTTGTGCCGGCAAAAACGACTCAATGTCGGGCCGAAAAGATCGTAGAGCCCGTAAAAGTGAACGAGATCAAATTGCTTTACGCGAGCAGACCCGAAACGCCAGAGATTGGGATTGATTGTCAAAGCCCGATAACTGGCTACCGTGGGCAAATAAATTACTTCCACCTCGTCAATTGTGGTCTTCCAACCCCATCTGCATCGTTCGAACGGCATTCCGAAGAATTTGTTCCTTTCCAAACCGAGGTCAGCGGTTACCACTGTTACTTCGTGACCGTTGCGAACTAAGCCGCGCGCGAGAGCTCGAATCTTAAAGACGGGGCCGCCGCGATCTTGAAACGGAAAGTAGAATTGAACAGACTTTAATATACGCATTCAATTTTGGTTACGTCGCGAATTGTTGCATCTACACGCCAAAAGTCAGAGCAATGATCTTCGTGATCGGGTCTTTTTAGCAAGCTCCCAAGCCACACTCCACCAGGATGCGTTTGAGATCATGCTCAAATCCGTCAAAGCGGTACTTATGACGAACAATTTCGCTTCCCCGATGGCCCAATTGATCGGCCAAGGTCTTGTCTCGCAATAACTTTTCCAACGCGCTAACGAGGGCAAGAGAATCGTGAGGTCGCACGACCAACGCATTTACACCATCTATTAGGAGATCGACGCTGCCCCCAGCTGCGACACCGACGATTGGCTTGCGGAATGCCATTGCCTCAAGAAATACAAGACCGAATCCTTCGCCGGTACTCGGCATTGCGAATAATTCAGCGCTCCTATAGCAACCGGCAAGCTCCTCGCGCGACACGTCGCCAAGGAAATGAGTTGCTTCATTTACGCCGAGATCGGCCGCGATTTGCTTCAATCGAGGCAAATCATCACCGTTCCCAACCACCACAAGTTGGACATCCGGCAACGCTGGGCGGAGTTCAGCTAATGCGCGAATCAGTTGGTCAGCGCCCTTATAACGCTCACTAGCCGACCACCTGCCGACCGTAAGAATGACCCGACCTCGTGGGAACCCCTGAGGCACGCGCAGCGCCCCTCCCATGTCAGCCAAACGCAACATTGTGGAGTTTAAAGGCCACGGAACCAACCGTATCTTTCGGGGCGGAATTTTTTGCAGTTGAATCAATTTTTGAACGTTGTATTGGCTTGTGGCGAGGACGATGTCACAGGATAAGAGTGCTCGATGGCGGTGAACAGGCATTTTCTCCCATATTTCGATGCCGTGAGTCATCACGATAATCTTTGTTAAAGGGGACAAGAATCGAATAACGATCGCGAGAACCGCTAGATTTGGATGAGCGGCTAAGACGAACTGAGGACTCCTTTGAGCCTGAGTTATGCAGTTGGAAATAAACCGAGTCTTTGAGCGGGCGAATCCCTCTAGGGGAATCTCCTGATTCTCGATTAAAAGAATCTGCGGTCCACGAGGATCGTTAAGGCCTAGGAAATGCGGAGCGCGGTCGCGATCCTCAAAAATCTTACACAGAGCCGATACGGTTTGCCGCCCAACTTCTTGAATGCCGCCACGCCCTAGGAGGTCGGGAAATAGGCCTACGATAGGAGTACTTGATGCCACCGACTTTACCGTTATCATTTTTAGCTTGTTTTCGAATTATCTCAGAAGGTCAGCGGCGAGCGCCCCTTTTGCCATTTGAATTGCTCGAGCGCCGGCGACTAATCACCTAGGTTTTCAACGCAATCCGACCGGTGTAGTCAATGCGATTCAACAGTATGTGGACATGATTTTCTTCGAAGTACTCGTCGCACGCTTGTCGGGAACCCCTCCAGTGTCCGTAATCATCGATTACAAGTACGCCGCCTCGGCTCAAAACCGGGAAAAGGTGGACCAGTTCGTGCTTCGTCGACGCATACCAATCAGTATCGAGCCTCAAAAGCGACAGCGACTCAGGAGCATGCCGCGGAAGCGTATCCTCAACATTGCCCTTCACAAAATGGATTTTCTCGACCGGATATCCCGTTTCGTAGAGGACTTTTTTAACCGATTCGAGAGGTGCGTCGTCACAATAGTATCTCGGGTCCTTACTGAGGATATCGGAGGCGAGTCCGCCAGAGTAGTCCACATCCTCATTCGTCGGTGGGGACATTCCCTCGAAAGTATCGAAAAGATACAGGTCACGATCGAGATCATTTAGTTGGACCAAGGTCCTCGCAACCGCAGCCATGCTGCCCCCCTTCCACACTCCACATTCAGCAATGGATCCCTCAACGGTACTCCCGCTCAAGTAACGCACGCCCTGAATAAGCGCATGGATTCGCTCGACGCTAGTCATCGTCCAGGGCCGAACCTGCCGTATTATGTTGACGTCTTCGACGCGGAAATCAGGCGGATACGACTCCCCTGTTCGATGTCGGACAATATCGAGCCCAATCGAGCGAAGAGAATGATGAACTATCGTTTTAATCATCATACTTGGCATGAGCATTTTCCATCGTTTGTTTCGAGTTGGCTAGCGAATTGTCAGGTTACGGCAGACCAAATAATGTCACAATCCTGTTGCCGAGCAATATCTTGCCTCAGGCTTTGCCCCCTAGGATAAGCTGGTGGCTCGACAAGCTGGTAAGATGCTATCGGAAAAAATAGCCTCGGTGCGAATAGCTTCCTAATTGGGAATGGGAAGGCATTCCGTTGCGAAACAGGGAAGGAACGGAAGTGAATCTGAAGGCACCGATCCAGCTACTAAGCCGTTGGCAATCTGTACGACGTTTGTACGTCAGGTTGAGCGTCGTGCCCCTTGTGGGCCCACCCCTGCGCCGTTTGGCCAAACGAGTCATTCCACTAGAAACGAGGGTTTGGTTTCGGATTTCAGGCGGGCTTGCAAAAGGCCTCTGGGTAAATCTGGATCCACGATACGAAACGAGCTATGCCGAAGGGCGATATGAGACCGTCATTCAGAAGGCCCTCATTCAGTACTTAGGATTAGGCTCAGTCTTTTACGATGTCGGCGCGCACATCGGCGTTGTCAGCATGTACGCAGCCCAGTTGGTCGGAGTGAATGGAATGGTTTTCGCGTTCGAGGCAGCTCCTGAAAACGCCAGCCGGCTACGAGAGCATTTGACCCGCAACAATTTGCCTCAGATTCGAATGATAGGATGCGCAATTTGGTCATCGCGTGGGCGAGTGCGATTTGAACGGGCTCCAGCTCAATCGAGCCGGAATGGAGGTGCGGTGGCTGACCAAACAACAACTGAAAGAAGCGACACCATCGAAATAGATGCCGTTGCTCTAGACGATTTTGCTCAGGGAAACCCATTGCCGACGGTAATTAAGATCGACGTAGAGGGGGCAGAGGCAGATGTTCTTCAAGGCAGTGAAGAGGTATTTAGACGTGCGAAGCCGGTTCTGATTTGCGAAGTACACAATGATCGTGCCGAAATGAATGTAACCCGTTGGCTTGAAGAGAGGGCTTACCAATTCGATTGGTTGGAAGACACGAGCCAATTTCCGCGCCATCTACTGGCAACACCGAGGCCGTAACTCTAATACGGTATCCTTGCCAATATTACCTACTTCGGTTATATCCCTAGGAACTGGCTACACACCGGATCCGCGGAACGAGGCTCGTGCACTTCCGTGAGGATGGCCATCGGCAATAATATGGACTGGAGTGACACGAGTGGAGGCACCCGCTACAATTTGACTTTTATGAGGTTACTTTCGTTTGAAAGGTTAAGCGAAAACTTAACAAAAGACGAATAGGTAGTTAAGAGTTCGGTAGGAACGGCTGCCGCCGCGTTTATCGCGTCACAATTTAAAAGAGCTTCTTAGATTGGTGCGAGTGGATCGGAAGCGATTGTTGCTGGTCAGATGTGAGTAGCCCGGGTAGCCACAACTCGTACTATGGGTCGCTGTAAAATTGCATCACGGTCAATCGCAGGCCCCGCAGGCTCAAAAGTGTTATACCCGAGCCGCGCAAGTTCCTCTAACGCAAGGGCGGGGTCGCGCCCCTCGGATCTAATCATTTCATTGTGCAGTTCAACAAACAAAATAGGTGACGACTTATCAATCGATGTTCGTCCTCCACGAAGGACAGCAGCCTCTTGTCCTTCTACGTCGATTTTGATGTGCGTAGGGACTCCAAATAGAGCTACAAGGCGATCGATAGTGACAGCCTGAATTGTTGTCAGATCGCTCTTTGCCCGTCCCGGTATCACTCTAAAGTACCCGTCTGAAAACACACCCGAATTGATCATGTGCACGACCCCCAATTCATCGCTCACTGCGGCGCGCATGATTCGAACCTTATTCGTAAGCCCGTTTAAACCGCACTGCCTGGCAATCATTCGCGTAGCAATCGGAGATGGATCTATCGCAACAGCGTTTCCTCCAAAATGTGCCGCAGCAAGACTGAAAACTCCAAAGTGAGCGCCAATATCGAAGAGGAACATTTGCTCGTTACACTGAAGTAAGAAATTTTCAAATTCTTCGCGTTGTTCAAGATCCGCAATCTGCGCTTGATGGGTTACGCTGTACGCGTGAGGGTGGCAAACGAGTGTCCAATTCCGCGGGAGCAGCAATCTCTCGGTGAGTCCCAACTGAAATCTGCTTGCATCCCATAGCCAACGAGCAGACTTGGAAGGCGATCGTAGCCAATTCCTAAGACCTCGGGGTACAACAGCTCGGACTACGGACTTTAAAGACCCACTTTCAATTGGTTTAAGTGTCATCGGATTGGTAAATTCTCGCCAAACGAATTAATGAATCGGATGTGTTGGCGAGGGCTCGTGGCTGATCTCAGAGTCGCCTCGGCCTCGAAGTCTCACGATCGTTCACGAAACCATCACGCTCCACCTGTTCATTCCCCTGTGCAAATGAATGAATAATCCAAACCACTCGCGGGAGTACCATGAAAAACTAGCCTCATGTTCTCAGTGTTGGCTCCATCTTCGCCGCTTACCATAGAGATTAGACCAGTGCCCCCAACCTGCTTACAAGTAAATATCGGTTCAACGGGCCATTTGTTAGGAAAATTAATCGTGATTTCGGGGTTTGTTGCTACTCCATCCCCTTTCGCCGCAACCGTGAACTGGAACCGTTGGCTCGAGCCTCGAGCTGCTGATACGAATGCGGAAAGACCCCAACCGCGCGACAAAACTATATTTGCACTTGCAAACGCCTTTCCCTGATTGGGAATAATGAATTGTCCTTGCACTTCTCCTGGGATTTGCAGCACTTGTTTAGAAAGGCCGCATATGCTACCAACCTGACAACTGGAGTCATATGCGGAGAGATCGAAAGCTAGCTCATAAACTTCATTATCCGAAATCGATCCAGCCGGCACATGAATGAGTATGGGCGCATAGGCTGTCACGGGTTGGCCGACACCAAAGCTTGAATCGATTGACAAATCGACGCTATTTGCTTTTAATTCGATGATCTTTTTCACGCAAAAAAGCCACTCCCACTCGCCATCCCCGCGGTAAGGCGCGGTTTGCGTGAAGCCTGTTGTCTGGCTTCCGCCGCCAATTTTTAAGTCGAAATTATTCAACCCGCCCATGTAACCGTTTTTCGCTTTGACCCACACTGCCGCAACAAAATAATCTCCTGCCGCCGCTTTTTGCTGGCCCCGGTAATAGATGATTGCGTTTTGAGGACCCTCCAGTTGGGAAGCCATTCCGGCTCCGCGTGTTCCATCGGGCGCCGTAACCCCCGTTTCAATTGTCGCGCCCGCTTTTCTGTTCAGGTTCCAGGCAGAAGGGTCGGCTTGCGCTAAATTCGGATATCTCACTGCGGCGGGACTAAACAGCCGTCTAGCTGCATCTGTCGATCCAACGACACGATTATGAAAGAAACCGATTTGCCCTTCTCGAAGGGGACTTTGCTCAATAGCATTGAGGTTTGGCACATATTGGCCCAAGAGCGTCATCGGGCCTGAGGCGTTTATCGTACCACCCGCATAAGCGTTGCTAACGACTATAGAGCTGGGGTCGAATGGCCCATCCACCTGTACCGCGGGAGCTCTCCGATTTCCACCGTTATTATTATCTGCCGACTCCACATGCCATAAGTTGACGTTCACCACCGGACTAGTTCTTGGGTTCCAATAAACACGAACGCATGGCCCTGACGCAACTGCATAGCCCCCTTCACATGTTTGGCTCTGAACGTCCAGACTACCGCCAGTCGATCCATTCTGAAACCGAATGCCATCGGCGGGACCGCTGATGCCGAAAACATCATCCCTAAAAAATAGTAGCCCAGATCCACTCCCGCCGCCGGGGTCGATGTTTACCGCTGCAGATTGATCTGTAATGACCCATCCTCCACCACTTGAACGATCCGGGCCCACCTGAGAACATCTAAAAGCATTAGAATTAGGACCAGGGTGGACGATACAGCTGCCAGAAAACGTCGCGTCCGTCGGATTGTAGATTGATACAATCTGCCCATTAGAGATGTTGGCCAGGGATTCTGTCGTAACTGTAACCTCATTGTTCAACCTTGTTAGACCGTTTGGTGCGGCGGCGATTCTGTAGGAACTATTGCCGCATCCCCCTACGAATGAATCGATTATCCAAATCCAGAAAGTACTGTCCCCGATATCAATGCCAGGTCCCGCTCCTGGCTGACAGTTTCCGAGATTGATTGCGACGTTTTTTAATTCTACATTCTGAACCGCACCCTTGAGACGATTCCCGTTCGAATCAATGCCAATTCTCATTCCTACTTGTGGATATTTAAAACCCAGGCCGTCCAGGTAGAAGCCTCCTGCCAACGAAGAAATCCAAACCGCCGGATGTTGGGCGTCGCGATCGCCGCCCGCCCGTATCGCACATTGCGGGATGTGTTCGTTAGGGGCACTGTTTCCATTACCGAGGCATACGATTCGAATTCCTCCCGTGTAGCGAAGCCAACCCGGTGGTGGGGCTTCGAAATTAGAGTCTCCGGGCCCCATTATCCAAATACCATTTCCTTGAACTGCACCGCCGAATTCGACGTTATCACTCACCCACACAATGCCGTGCCCAGCGGTTGGTGGCGTTCGTACGCCTCCTTTTAGGGCCATTAGAGCTGCATAAATTGTTTTCTTGGGACGTTCCGAGATCAAACCATCGTTGGAATCGTCGCCATCACTAGAAACGAATTGCTCCTCTGTTGCATGTGAAGGAGTAGTGACTAGCAGCGAGCTTCGCAAATCTGGGAATCGTATCGGGTTCGATTCTAGGACCTTCGTCACGATTTCACGCGAGATGTGGAAATAACTTTGAACCCCTAAAAATGCCGTCCCAAAGGCAGCTAGTAAGCCGAATCCCACCGCTAGCGAGCGAACGTACGCCAGCGATCTTTGTTCAGGACAGGGGCTAAAATGAGAGTTCACAGGATCTCATGGAAATGACACTCGCTGATTTGAAAGCCAGATTCACTTTACAAATATAAAAACAGCATGCGTGGCAAGCTTTCCAGGAAAAATCCGACCCACAGTTGGATCAATACGCGCAGAGATGATGGCGGATAGACGTCGGATTTTCCAAAACATTTCACGGGAGAGTGAGGCGGAATTCACGGCTTGCAGGGATATCGTTTGGTGGTCCCTCCCGCGAACGAGCAATCGGGCGAGAGTTACGAAAGCTCTATCCATTAGCATGAACTCCTGTCCGAACCAGTCTACGAGAGTAGCACCAGCTGAAGTCACCAAGTTAATCCAATTACGCGGAGAAAGCGGGAAAATATGATTTCCCTTTCCGCGGATCAATTCGATCAAAATTAATCGGCCTCCGGGTTTCAAGACTCGTAACATCTCGGCGATTGATCGCGGTTGAGATGTAGGCAGTTGATGCTGGATCACGGTTATGTCGGAAACAGCATCAAAGCTAGAATCCTTGAACGGTAGTCGAAATGACTCCCCGCCGACGAGCGGAGATCGAGTGCGGTTCTTTCGAGCCAATGACAACATTCCGGCGGTCAAATCGATGCCCGTGGGCCGATACCCAAGCCCTTCATATCGCCTTAGCCAGCGACCAGTTCCGCATCCAATGTCAAGAACTTGCGAGCCTACGTCAAGCTTGGCGATATCCAATGCCCGAAGTAACGCGCCGTGCTGCAATCTGTCTATGATGCGGTTATACCAATCGGGCACGTTCGGATGTAGCACAGGCGCTAATCCGTCTCCGTCGCCCTGGCTGTAGGCATTGGCGATTTCAGTCCAATATTCTCGGGGAGCATAGGGCTCACTCATGGCTTTTGTCGGTGACCAACTTGCCCGAAAGAACCGAGCCAGTCTTATGTTCAAGAAGCTCATCGATAATTTTCTTCAGTCTGTCACCGTTACGCTGCCAAGTATACTCTCGTGCCGTCGCCGCCGCGCGCAGTCCTATTTCGCCACACATACCAGCATTTTCGTAGCAGTTCCCAATCAGAGAAGCAAGACCCCGAACATCGGTTGGATCTTCCAGGATTAATCCATTTTCGCCGTGTACTATCAATTCGCTAACCCCTGCGCGGGCGCTGACAATTACCGGCAGGCCGCACGCCATTGCTTCTAGGGGTGGGATGGCAAAAGAGTCTTCGAGTGAGGCACAGATATACAAATCGGACGCCGCGTAGTAGGAATCGATTTCAGGGACTGATTCGAGAAATATAACGCGTCCTTCCAAACCAAAACGACGAATCATAGGCTCGCACGAAGTCGATCCGTCGGCACCGCGAACCAGAACCCACAGGCGCGGTCGCTCAAGACTACTCACCGCCTCGAGCAACGTGAAAAGTCCCTTTTTTTTCCAGTCATTACCGATTAACAAAATTGCGAATGTGTCCTCCGGAATTCCGAGCTGGGCGCGCGACCCGCCACGCAACAAGTTTCGTCGCTCCGGATTCATGTGCGACGGATCAATGCCGTGATACAAAAGGTGGAGATTGTCGGTTCGCTGAAAACTTCGTTCAAGGTCTTCTTCCATTTTGTGGGAGATCAGAATCAATGGTATGCGACGTTTAGTATATATATAACGTTCCAGAGCGATGAAGAGGCTGTACGAAATTCGACGATGCATCAGTCTAAGCCACGTCCCAAATCTATTACGAGAAAAGCTGAGGTCGCGGCGAGCGAGTCGAACGTACTCGGCAAAAATAATGTGCACCGCAATAATATCCGCATCGAAACAATTAATACCCGGAGAAAAAATGATATCGAAATCAAGATCGCGGAATCGTTTGTCGTAAACACGCGCGATGTGATTCGCAAAAAGGAACCAGATGTACGCGAGCAAGTGCGGCTTGATCCGCAAACCTATTTTATGCCAGGTAATTCTTGCTAAGTCCAGATCGCGGACGTCAGTTGAATAAATGTGAATTTCATAATCATCCCAAAGTCGTTCAATCTGTTCGGCGACGCACCGTTCAGTTCCGTGGCGCTTGTCCAGAAATGGCGAGACGATAGCAATCTTAGGTCGATAAGTCACGAACTCAAACCCGAAGTGGACAATCGAGCATTTTGATCTACTAGGGCGGGAAGACGAAAGACTACACCAACCAGCAGCCACAGGTATGCATTATATACGTAGTCTTCATAAAAATTCAGCGTGCCATATGTCATCGGATACAATAACAGCAAGGCAAACCAAAAAATCGAAAAAGCCAGAGGGAAATATGCCGTCTGCCGTAATCGACGGACTATTCTCCAGATCGAAATGAGTAGAGCCGCCGTCCATAACCACCACAACAACAGACCTAATACCCCGTATTCGAGAACAAGATTTCCGAACCCACTCTCAACTCCGATCGCGAGAGGCTTTTCTCCAAGCCAACGACTTACATACTGGACTCCAAGCGAAGCTGTTCCGATTCCGTGCCCGAGGATCCATCCGCCCTGTCCGAAGGCCTTCCCGAATTCCTGAATCGGATAGTCTTGCAATCGATTTGTGAGTTGTTCGGTCGGGCTGTTTGGGAGCATTGTTTCTGCATAGTACGCAATACGAACGCCAACCTCCTTGGGAAAAAGTGAGGCGATGATCACGATTGAAATTATCCCAACAACTAGAGTTCTTCCAATCGCCTTAATGAGTTTGTGCGTCTGCCCCCAACGCCAGGGTGCTCCCCAAAGAAACCCGACGGCCAAAACGATTGTGCTAACAATAGCGTAAACGAGGACACCGCGACCACCGCACATGAGTAATGCCACAGCTATAATTCCGACACTGGCAAAGATGGCCGTTCTTCCTCGGAATCGCCTTAGAAGCAGGAAAGCGGCGATGCCGAGCCCCAAAATCCAACTAACGAGCAGATATGCATCGAAGCGACCCGCGCTGACAAACACAGAGTTCGGCTGATAAAGACTTTGATGGGATTCGGGAGAATAACGGTAGAGCAAACTGAGGTCCCGGATGTCAGGAGCAAGAATGCGAGGATTTAGGAATGAGGGGCCAATAATGGACTGCAAAATACCAAGCATCGCGATCAAGCCCGCAAGTCCTATGATTGCTGCTAGAAACGCTCGCAGATCATTATCGGTTCGAACCAAGGCATAACCAATGAACGCGAGCGGAATGTAAAAGAAATAAAGTTTGAACCCAAGTGCGCTATACAAAAAGCTCGGTGACTCGGGATTAAAGCACTGAAGTACTCCGAGCCAAAAGAAAAGGCCGAGAAAGATCATAAAAGGAAAATGATAAACAATGTCCTTTCTCCTCCGGACTGCTGCGAAAAACGACAGATAGGTAAGCAAGGCCAATGCATCTTTTGCAAAATAAATGGCCATATTGTTTCCCATGAATTTCCGAATTAGATCTTCAAAGAGTAACCAAGTCACAAAAATATAGAAGCCCGACCTCCAATTATTTAGAATCGTCATGCCAATCACGCACATAATGACGCCTAAGCCCACGAATGCGATCGCGGCGTTATTCTCAGATGCGATAGGCCCACTAATTTCCCAAGCAGACCAGACGGCTAACAGCACTAGAGACACAGAAATCCAACCTTGGGTGCTGCGAGCGTTTGCAATCGAGCTTCTTAACATTGCGGGCGACACCTCAGTCGATCAGGATGCGACTACCAGCAGCCTGCGGTACAGGACATAATGATCCTTAATCATGCTTTCCAAAGCGAACCTTTCGGCGATTCGTTCATGTGCGGCCCGACCTAGTCTCCTAATCGTATCGGGGTTTGCGATCACTTCTTCCATTCGATGTCCGAGCGCGACGCTGTCGCCGGCAGGGAAAATCATGCCCGAATCACCGATGACTTCCGAAAGCGATCCCAAGTCGGAAGCGATCACCAGTTTTCCATTTGACATGTTTTCAGCTGCAGATAAGCCAAAAACCTCACCCGCAAGGGATGGCATAACTACTGCTGAAGCGTTCGATAGAACTTCGGACAAAGCTTCAGGGGAAACATATCCTAAAAATTCCACGCAATTCTGGAGGCCGAGTTCGCGCGAAAAATCTTCCAGCAAGCCTCGATCTGGACCCTGTCCCGCAATCTTTACCTTGAATTCTAATCCTTTTGCTTTGAGCCGTTGGGCCGCTTCGAGCAATACGCGAACTCCTTTCGTGGTGACAAGGCGTCCGACGAAGGCAAACAAAGGTTTTGAGGGAATTGTGCTAATCCGAACGAGGTCGGTCCGAGGGAGGCCGTGGACAATCGTTTCCATCCGATTCAAACGCAGCTGTGATCCAAGCCATGCAGTGGGCAAAACGTTTACAGCGATATGCTGACAGAACCAACGCCGCGGAAAGGTCAGCAACCACATTGTGATTGCCTGCATGCTCCCAAGCGAGGCATTACAATGAATGCATTTGTCGAAATTTCCCGCCATAAAGTGCCCCGGGCATGCCGTTTGCGTCGGCTGGAAAAGCAGTTGGCCGTTAGGGCAGATCGGTTGGAATCCATGGTGCTCGATGACTACAGGCTTCCTCAGCAATTTCCCGAGTATCATCGGTATCATCATCGCGCCGGCAAGATGAATAATGTCGGCTTCGCGAAACAATCGGAACAGCGAAATCAGGCCGGGACGTCGTACGACACGAAATGGTAGAAGAGAATCAGTTGCGTCGTTCGCGAGTACGGGCGTTATTAGAGTTACTTCCATCGAAACGCCAGCATCGACCGTTGGCAGGGTCGCCAAGCCATTCGCGAGAAGCATCAGAATGGTTTCTTGCCCACCAACTTGCGGAGGAAACGCCTGCGTATAAATTAAGAGCTTCATAATAGCCGACTCCGCGACTAAGGAGACACCAACTCCGTCGAGTGTGGCACTCCCAAAACGAATGGCGGGGAGTTCTCACCAAAAATCGACGGTATTTGACGAAATCAGAGACGAGGTTTCGCCGATCAACTCACGAATCGTTGCGGACCTTACCCCTGATCACGGATTCAACGGCGCGTGCGACGCCGTCCACATTTGCCGAGGGCGTCCAAGAATCCATGCGCGCGGAAGCCGCACGTCCGAGATCGGACAGCAACGTAGGTCGGCTCAAACTATCAGAGATTATTCTCGCCAAGGCGTCAGTGTCCCCGCAAGGAAAGATAAAACCTGTTATACCGTGTTCCACGAGATCGAATCTTCCCCTAATTTCATCGCTTATCGCGACCGGGCAGCCACAGAGCATGGATTCGCAGACCACAACCGGGCAAGGGTCGTACTCGGAAGGCAGAACCATGAGATCAGCAGACCGGTATACTCCGGGAAGGCTTGTCTGGTTATGAAATCCAAGAAAGCGTACCTTGTCATCGATGTTGAGTGCTCTTGCTTCAGCCTCCAAGTCCGAACGGAGCGCTCCATCGCCGACAAAGACTAAATATGCATTCAGAACTCCAGATTTCGCAAATGCTCGTAACACATCGGCCGGACGTTTCCAGATTTGCAGCTTAGCGCAAAATAAAATAACCCGAGACTTATCAGGGACTTGCCATTTTTTTCGAATCGCGTCACGATCAACTTCTGCGGCACGTCGTCGCCACCAATCGTTATCCACCGCAAACGGTGTGAGGAAAACTTTATCGTCCGCGATTCCCAAACTGATCATAAAGCGTCGGCCCGCTTCCGACGGAATTACGATTGCGTTTGCCAATTTAAAGACTGCGGGCAAGAAGTACCTCTTGATTAGTTGCTTCCAATGGTTTCCGTCCCTAGGCTTCAGTGCGGTCGCGTCAGTTCCGAATAGCAACGGGACGCGATAAAACTTGCAAGCTATCGCAACGATCCAAAAGGCTGCGGTGGCGTATCCCGTGTAAGATAATACTGCGTCATACTTGCCATCTCTTATCATCGTCCACAACTCTAGGTTCAACAGCCCAAAGAAGTGAGTAAGGCCTGGACGCGGTGAGGCATTTCGCACTTGAACCCACGGGTAGCCTTCAAGTAGCGGAATGTCCCAAGCGACGTCTACACCAAACCCAGGATCGTGACCGATTTCTGCACCTTGAAGGGAGCAATATGCAGCCGTAATTTCAAAAGTCGAGCGCGTGCCCATCTCGCGCAGGAATGGAGACGTATACTGGACAGGGTGCGTAAAGGTTAAGAGTAATCTATATGGGCGTTCACGCATGCTCAAGCACCTCGACGAACTCCTCTGCAATTTTCGTCCAACGGAAGTATTGTCTATGGGCTCGTGAACTCCGAAGGCGCAGTTCTTTACGCAAATTAACGTCGCTCAAAACTCGGTCCAGTGAACGCCCTAGCGCCTCGAGATTTCCAAACGGGGCTAGTGCCAAACCTGCTTCTGTTATGGGAAAGGTTGTATCGTAGCCGTGATAACCAACGATAGGCAGGCCACATGCGACGCCCGCTAGGGCACTTGATCGTGTGCCACTAACAGTTCCCCGTACGAAAAGCATGACGTCCGACGCACATAAGTGCCGGACAACATCGTTTGGCGAAATCACCCCGAGCACTTCTAGACGCACTATTGTTCCCTCAAGTTGAACTGTCATTGCCGGCTCGGCTTCTTTCGAGTTCCTCCCGAGTAACAGCAAGGTCAGCCTTTTATAATTTTTGCTCACATGCCGGAGTGTTTGGCCGATTTCCTGAACTTCCCGCGCAAGAGCCTCTCCACCTGTAATGCTAAACACTGCTACAGTAAGCAATTCGGAGGAAGGTTCCTGACACTTGAGTTCGGGCAGATTGGCGCCAATTGAAATAAACGAAGCCTTCGGCGATAAGGTAGGGAGCCAGCGAACATTTTTAATTGGGAGAGAGAAAATGCTTCTATCCGCCAACCGATACGCCTCGCGCATAATCCAACGTTGAATCAAGCTGCGAAAACGGTCGACGATCCGAGAGCCTTCGTAGGCTCGAGTGTCATGGAAAACGATCGCACACTTAACACGACGGAGTTTGAGAATTATTAACGAAATCAGTATGCGAAACGAAAATCCCCGTCGCGACCATCCTAACGCCGTATATTGAAGTAATACCCACCGTTCTGACCATTCAACACTTTGGTTCCAAAGCTTGGCAAACGCCCTGAACGAGCCCATGCGGTACCATGACACCTGCTCGCGATCGAGTTGTACGCAATACTCTGCAAGGGCGGTCGACAAAAAAGAGCAATAATCAATTAGTGCATCGGTGGGCTCGTCTTGCCTTCCGAGAAGGGCGACCCATCTGCTTCGATGATTAATTTGGATCTCTTGAGCGTGTCGCTGTGACAGCATTGTGGCTTCTACCAATTGGTACCTTCGCGTCGACCCTCTTTCATATGATTGGAGAGAGATGAGCCGCCAGTAGGCCGGAAACACCTTAGGTTTGGAAGTTATTCCTATAATCCAGTATGTTCAAAGAATCTGCGCCACCAATTCTCGGGCGCCATTGTGTCGAGCAAGCGAGGCCTGGCTCGCTCGGTCACAATCCGACGATACAAAACGGGATCACGCAACACTTCACGAACAGCCCCGATGAATTCTTCGGCCGAATTGGCATCCGAAACAAGTAGACGGTTCAGAGGAGGATCCGATAAATGGAATCGGCTGGCTCCGTGAGATGCGGCGATCACTGGGGTACCGCAAGCAAGAGACTCCGAGACCACGTAGGGAAAGGGATCGTAGAGGGAGGGACAAAGCGAAAAGTCCGCAGCCGCGTACAATTCAGATACTTGGTTCGGTGACGCGTCTTGAAAGACTTTTACCCGTGGATTGTCACGGAATTCAGTGACGACGTTTCCGCGGATCGCCAAAAGCCAATTAATCTCCGGCATAGCCTTGATCAATGCTCGTACAATTGGAAAATTCTTCATGGGAGATGTGTTCCCAACAAAGGTGCCTACGCTCTCTCCGGGCTTGATACCAAGCGCCCGCCGCGAATCGGCCTGACTACGAGGACTGAATTTCGAAAGGTCAATCGGATACCACATGGTGGTGCTCGGGAAACCGAAATATTCCTGCACTTCGTCGCGAATCGGATCCGAACAACTAAAGACGGTCTTCGCACGCCCACTAAGGCGCTCGATGACCATCGATTCCCACCACTTTACAAACAGATATCCTCTATAGCTTATGAGTTTTCGTATCGCCTGTGCTTGCCCGCGGTAGGTACCATGGTAGAAATGAAATCGTTTTAAGGATGTTCTCGGGCTTCTCATCGGCCAATATCCGACGGTACTATTAGAAATGATGGCAACAACGCTGTCGTCAAACGTTTTCATAGCTTTCCTGCCAACAAAAAAACCGGTTAGAGAGCCTGAAATCCGACGGGATAAACGGTCCGGGCGGTTTCGAAGCCACGCAGGAGTTGAGTTATCTTTGTGAAAAACCTCCACTTTGTATCCCCTTAGATCCAGACCTTTGATGAGCTCTCTCACAAAGTGCTCTACGCCCCCGGGCCGTTCTGGAGAATCGGGGCTGAAGACAAAGACACGTTGAGTCATTCACACTTCTCCAAAAACACAATTGAATGGATTTCATCTACTATTTTCCAGCCGGGTGTGTTGCGCCCACGAAATAGCCCATTCACCATTTTGACTGGTCCGTCAGAAGCCGTTGGCCAACCGTTGTGGAATACGCGGGCGTCGTGAAATGCCACGATGCCTTTTGGTACGACAAATTCGTGCCATTCTTCCCAATCGCGTCGGACCGCATCCTCGTCGTGGTTTCCATCTAGGAATAAAAAATCGATTTTCTGATTCCATGACTTCGCCGCATTAAAACTAAAGTCCTCAATCCAAATCACCTTCACGTTTGATGCGGGTCCAGAGGCGGAATGTGAGGCTCTGCGGAGAAGGGAGTGGGCCGCTCTTTTCGGGCTGTTGATCCATCGAAAGCGACTCAGGTGATATGGATCGATTAAAAAAAGAACGCCGCTGTCAAGCATTGTACTTTTTAAGGCCAGCGCCGATCCGCCTTCGGCAACGCCAATCTCAACGACGATCTCTCGGTTTCGAGCCCACGACCGCAAGGCCTGGTCCTCGGCAAAAGTATGCTGTGCAAAAATCGGGCGAACTCCAGCCCAAGCAAACAGAGGA
>Ga0209530_1000857_pt1 | contig 16802 bp, 15 predicted proteins | sample BlaSpr_A8_Ref_O1_FD_187987 | JGI IMG/M metagenome (GOLD analysis project Ga0209530, IMG submission 187987) | Forest soil microbial communities from Thunder Bay, Ontario, Canada - Black Spruce, Ontario site 2_A8_Ref_O1 (SPAdes) (version 2) | ecosystem: Environmental > Terrestrial > Soil > Boreal...
GCAAGCGAGGAGCTCAGCACCACGAGCCAGCAAATCAGCGCCAACTCCGAGGAAACCTCAGCCCAGGCCGATGTAGTTTCAAAGGCTACTCAAAAGGTCAGCCAGAACCTGCAGACAGTGGCCACCGGCGCTGAAGAGATGGGGGCCAGCATCAAGGACATCGCGAAGAACGCCACCGAAGCCGCTAAGGTGGCAACCTCCGCCGTAAAGATTGCAGAAACTGCTACCGCAACCGTTTCCAAACTCGGGGATTCTTCGATCGAGATCGGTAACGTCATCAAGGTCATCACCTCGATTGCCCAGCAGACCAACCTGCTCGCGCTAAACGCGACTATTGAAGCTGCACGCGCCGGCGAAGCGGGGAAGGGTTTTGCCGTCGTAGCCAATGAAGTGAAAGATCTGGCCAAGGAAACGGCGAAAGCCACGGAAGATATCAGCCACAAGATAGCAGCGATTCAGAGCGATACCAAAGCGGCGGTGGACGCCATCGCATCGATCAGTGGGGTAATCAATCAGATCAACGATATTTCCAACACCATCGCTACGGCGGTAGAAGAGCAGAACGCGACCACCAATGAGATGTCGCGCAACGTGGCGGAAGCGGCGCAGGGCAGCGGCGAGATTACCAGCAACATCGCAGGAGTGGCGGACGCTGCACAGAGCACTTCGCGCGGGTCGGCCGATACCCAGAAGGCGGCACAGGAACTGGTACAGATGTCGGCGCAACTGCGTGGCTTAGTCGCACAATTCAATCTTACCGCCAGCGATGACGGAGTGGTGACTACGATCCACGAACCTGAGCAGACGAGGGCGGCCCATGCAGGCGCGTGAACACGATGCCGAGCCGGTCGGATGGACAGCAACCTCGATGATGAAACCGATATACACGAATTGATATGACTCCTGTTCGCATTCTTGTCGTCGACGATTCGATTGTGATCCGCAAGCTTCTCTCCGACACTTTATCGGGGGACCGAGCGCTGGAAGTAATTGCCACCGCCAGCGACGGACGAATTGCTCTGGCCAAGATTCCGCAGCTCAAACCCGACCTGATTACGCTCGACATCGAAATGCCGGTGATGGACGGTTTGGAAACGCTTACCGCAGTGCGGAAACTGTATCCCAAACTGCCGGTTATTATGTTCAGCACGCTCACCGAGCATGGCGCCGCGGCGACCCTCGATGCGCTGTCGCTGGGAGCATCGGACTACGCTACGAAACCCAGCAACACCGGCAGCGCCGCGGTTGCAATCGAACGCATTCGGGCTGAACTCATCCCCAAGATCAAGGCGCTGTGTGGCATAGCTCCGTTGAAACTCCTGCCCCTGCCCGGGTCCCGGCCGGCCTTGAAGGTTCGGACACGGTCCAATCCACGAATCGAAATTGTCGCAATCGGAACTTCTACCGGCGGTCCAAATGCTTTGGCGGAAGTTTTGCCGCGGATTCCGGATGACTTTCCCGTTCCCATTGTCGTCGTGCAACATATGCCGCCCATTTTTACCCGGTTGCTGGCCGAACGGCTTGCCAGCCATTCCGTGATTCCCGTGGATGAGGGAAGCGCCGGCGAAATTCTCTCGCCCGGGCACGCTTGGATTGCGCCGGGAAATTTTCATATGACCGTGAACCGCGCAGGTTTGCAAGCGCGACTGAACTTGAATCAGGGACCAGCAGAGAATTCTTGCCGTCCCGCGGTCGATGTGCTGTTTCGTTCAGTGGCTGAGGCCTACGGCGCAAACGTTCTCGGAGTAGTCATGACCGGCATGGGTGCGGATGGCGTCCTCGGCGCGCAGGCGATTCGCGATGCCGGAGGAGATGTAATTATCCAGGACGAGAATTCCTCGGTCGTATGGGGCATGCCCGGTCTGGTACACGCCTCAGGCCTGGCGGACGCTGCTTATCCTCTCGATCAGTTGGCCTCAGAGATCACTCGCCGCGTTCTGCAGAGCCGTGCTTCTCACCTCAGTCTCGGTTTAAAAACTTGTTCGCCATTGGAGCGGGCCGCGAAATGACTACCATAACTCAATCCTCAGTTACGCCGCTGCCAGCGAACAAAGTCGAGGCTGTGGACCCCGTGTACCGGCAAATCCGCGACTTGGTGTACAAAGTTTCGGGCATCTACAAAGCAGAAGACAAACTTTATCTCCTGGCCGATGGCTGCGCCCGGCGGATGAAACAACTGGGAGCACGGAGCCCACGCGACTATTGGGACCAGTTGACCGCCCAGCCTAGCCGCGATGGCGAGTTGCGGCAGTTGCTGAACGAAATTACCATCGGCGAGACCTGCCTGTTCCGCAGTCAGCCGCAGCTCGACGCGCTGCGCAAAGTCATCCTGCCCGAAATCGTCGCGGAGAAAGTCAAACAGGTAACAAAAAGATTGCGCATCTGGAGCGCCGGCTGCTCCACTGGCGAAGAGTCCTACACGCTGGCTATGAATATGCTCGAAGAAAAAGAACGCCTGCTCCAGGGCTGGACGGTAGAGATTATTGCCACCGATCTCAACGACCGCTCCGTCGAAACCGCCAAGGCCGGAATCTATGGCGACTATGCGGTCCGCAACACTACGGACTACTTCAAGCGGAAATATTTCGTGCCTATCGATGAAAAGAAACTGCAGGTCCGCCCAGAGGTGAAAAAGTTGATCACTTTCAGCCGGCTGAATCTGCAGGACGATTCCAAGATGCTTTTCATGAAGGGCATGGACCTGATTTTCTGCTGCAACGTGCTGATCTATTTTGACGGCGTCTCGAAATCAAAAGTAATCAATCATTTTTTCAGCAACCTTAATTTTGGCGGCTACTTTTTTCTCGGAACCTCGGAATCACTGATGAAATTGAATGAGCAGTTTCATTTGGTCCATTTTCCTGGGACCATCGCGTACTGGAAACCATCCCTCCACAGTGGCAAGCTATGACCGCATCATTAACCGCCGACATTCGTGAGCGCGTGCAGCAGATCGAAACCATGCCCGCCATCCCTGCTGTATTTCTGCCCTTGCTGAAGTTGCTGAGCAGTTCGGGCCAGGATGCAACAGTGGATGAGGTAGTGCGCCTGGTGTCCTATGACAACACTGTGGCCGCACAATGCCTGCGGGTAGCGGCCTCACCTTTGTTCGGCATGCCGCAGCCGCCCAAGTCGATCAAAGCAGCCGTAATCACTCTGGGCCTGCGTCGGGTTGAAACCATTCTTCTGACCTGTTGCATGGGACAAGCGTTCCCCGCCGCGAAGTGGGTGCTCGATCCGGCCGTCTTCTGGAAACATTCGCTCGGATGTGCCCTGGTGTGCCGCAAGTTCAGCGAGAAACTGGCGGCGCCGGACGGGGAGAAGGCGTACATGGCGGGGCTGCTGCATGACATCGGGTTCATGGTGAACAGCCTGGTTTTTCCCCAGGAGTTCACCAAAGCGATGGATCTCGCCTGCCGCGAGGAGATTCCGCTAGGCGAGGCGGAACATGCCAGCATGGGATTCACCCATTGTGAAACCGGCCGGGCACTAGCGGAAAAATGGAAGCTGGCGGACGACGTGATCGACGTGATTTCGCATCACCATGTGGTCGAGCAAAGCCACAACGCGCAACCGCTGGTCGCATTGGTTCACTTGAGCGACCTTCTCTGCCGCATGCGTGGCCTGGGTTACGGATACTATGAGCGGCACAAAGTCGACTTGGTATCGGATCCCGCGTGGGCCATCCTTTTACAACAACATCGCGAACTGGATGGCGTGGACCTGGCGCGGTTCACCTTCGAACTGGATGAAGCGGTCGATGAGATTCAGGCATTGGTCTCTACGGTATTCGGCTCGACGCCGGCGCGAAGCTGACCCGGTGTTATCGATTTCTCCCAGATTTTAGCCCCGGATCCGCAGACGGATAAGAAACGGCTTACCTTCAAACAATAGATTGAGATCAAGGACAGCAGAGCTGGCCACACAATGCGTGCTGTAGTTTTTCCCCGTAATCACGATGGGCACCGACAGAAGGCAACCGTCACCCAATCCAGGAATCTTATTCTTGAAGTTGCCGGCCACCATGTTGCAGACTTCACCGAGGGCGTCTGACACGTCGCTGCTTCCATCGACTGCGTCTATTCCGAGCATTTTGGAGGCCATGAGCGTCGCCGACTTGGCCGCACAAGCGACGGTCATCGTCCCGCATAATTTTCCCGCCAAGCCAACGATGGAGGTGGTGTCGCAGCATTCATCCACTGCGAGTTCTGCTACTGCCAATTGGCAGCCCATCATCATCTCGAACACTTCGCGCGTGGCCAACTCCATTAATGGAAGCCACTTTTCGTGCTGGCCACTCGCACAAGCCGGCTCCTTTAGTGGCTCCATGGTCGTACCGGCAGCATGCTCGGGGTTCATAGGTCTGCTTTGCGATCTATCGGCACCGCAGTGGCCGGACTTGAGCCGGCGAGATTCGTATCACACGCGGGTCGAACACGGATCGAGGAATATCACGAGTCAGTTCCACTCTGAACAGACGACGGTCCACTGATCGAAATCAGATCTCTTTGCTCCGGAGTGTGCAAGCCGCACTCCGTCTTGCTGAAGCCGGACCAGCGTCCAGCCCGTTCATCTTCTCCCGGCTGCACGCTTCTTGTGCAATGCGTGCAGCCAATACTGGGATAGCCTTGATCGTGCAGAACGTTGTACGGAAGATCGTGGTCGTGAATATAGCGCCACACTTTTCCGCTGCTCCAATCGGCAAGCGGGTTGATCTTGACTAAATGGAACTTTGCGTCCCATTCGACTTTGAGCGCCGCGGCTCGTGTCGGAGTCTGGTCGCGGCGGATGCTGGTTACCCATGCGCGCAGTTGCGACAGCTTCTCGCGTAGTGGCTCGACCTTTCTGAGATTGCAGCATGCATCCGGATCGCGGCCCCACAGTGCGGGACCATAAGATTGTTCTTGATCTTCGGGCGTGAGGGCCGACTTGAGTCTTTCCACTCTGAGCCCGTAGCGTTTTTCGATTCGTTCCATCAGGCTGTAAGTCTCAGGAAATAAAAAGTCGGTGTCGAGCGTGAAGATGCGGAAAGCCGGTTGTACTTTCGCGGCGATGTCGATGAGCACGACGCCTTCAGGACCAAAGCCCGACGCAATTTCGACGTAGCCTCCAAAAGTTACGAATGCCCACCGCAGCAAATCTTCCGGATTCCACTGCTCGACCAACTGATGAATTCTTTCCACTCCGTCTTTCATGCTCCCTGCTCCTCATCGGCGAGGGCCGCATTCGAACTGCGCGACAACTCCGGATCTGCGTGCATCACGACAGGAGATTGGCTCGGAGGCCAACGATTCCAAATGCTCAGCTCCTCAGTTAGAAGACGACTGGCCGCGTGGCGCAGAACTTCTCCGACTACAAGCAGCGTCGGCACGGGCAGTCGTGGCGCGTCACGCAGGCTCTCGATGTCAGTTGAAAAGATTTGTTCTTCTGAAGTTGTGGCGCGCGAAATAATCGCGCACGGGGTTTCGGCCGGGAGCCCAGCGTCACAGAGCTTGCTAGCAATCCCCGAATAAACGTGTCCTGGCATGTAGATCACGACAGTCGCCCCCAACGAAACCAGAGCGGGCCAATTTGTCGGATCGGCTCCGCTGGCTGAATGTCCGGTCAGAAAAACCAGGGCGTGAGACGATAGGCGATGGGTGAGGGGAATTCGCGCGCCTGCCGCAGCCCCAAGGGCCGCCGTGATTCCAGGCACAATTTCAAACTCGATGTTGGCTTTGCGCAGAGCGGCGATTTCTTCTCCGGCGCGCCCGAAGATGAGCGGATCGCCACCCTTGAGCCGCACCACCTGCAATCCCGATGAGGCGAGAGTGACCATGAGAAAGTTGATCTCCTCCTGGCTGATGCTCTTTTTTCCGCTGCGCTTCCCAACATTGCGTATTTGCGAGTGAGCCGGAGCGAGTTCTAGTATTTGCGCTCCGACCAGGTCGTCGTGCAGTACGACGTCCGCCTGTTTCAGCACACGAGCGGCTTTCAGCGTGAGCAACTCGGGGTCGCCGGGTCCTGCGCCCACGAGATAAACCTTGCCGGTCATACCGCAGCCCCTTTTTTGTTGGGGTTTGAATCGGCTGCGAGCGCGGCCTTGAATGCCTCGACACTGGCCAGAGATTGCAGAAGATTCCGTTTGCGCTCCGGGTCAAGGTTGCTGGCCAGAACTGTTCGCCGAGTCTCGCCAAGTTCCGCGACCCATCGCGCGTATCCTGCTCCGAACTGGCACTCCAGTTGTTGGCGGATTTTCTGGGCCAGGGACGGACTTTGCCCCGAGGTCGAAATCGCAATCTGCAAATCGCCGCGCTGAACCACAGCCGGATAATAGAAATCGCACTGCTCAGGAACATCGACGACGTTGCACAGGATGCCACGAGATTGTGCTTCGCCAAATACGAACTCGTTCAGGTCGCGCGAAGATGTCGCGACTACGACCAGGAATACATTGTCCAAGTCCGACACAACAAAACTGCGCTCTGCCAGGGAAATTTGGCCAGCACGCGCCCACTCGCGCACAGCGTCGCTCGCTTGCTGCGCAACCACGCGAATCATGGCTCCGGTCGGTAACAGCCCGCGAATCTTGGGCTCCCCAACTCGTCCCGCACCGACGACGAGCGCCTGGCGGCCGTCCAACTTTACGAACATGGGAAACAGAGTCTTCATTACTCAACCCCCGCTAACTTTCGATTCCATGCGGCACGCGCCCCGGCGATAAATCGCGAGGAACGGGATCCACACTTTCTCCTGCCAGAAACGCACGGAGTTCAGCATCTTCGTGACGCGCGAAAAACTGCCGCAGGTTCTCGCCGCCGGAATGATCGATCAAATAGCGACGCAGCAGGCGCTCAATCGCGTCCGGCACTTCAGTGGCGAGGCAGCGATACCCGACGGGCCGCGCAATCGACTGATGCAGGCCAACTGCGCCACCCAGGCAGAAGTAATACGCGTCTAACATGCGGTCGCCGACTTTCAGCTTTTTGCCTTCGATCCCAATGTCGGCGATCCAGTGCTGGCCGCAACTGTTCGGGCATCCGGTTACGTGCAGCTTAAGGTGCTGCTCGAAGCCTGGAAGCCGCTCTTCCAGTTCCTCGACCAGCCATCGTGAAAAGCTCTTGGTTTCGGTAATGGCGAGTTTGCAGAATTCGGTACCGCTGCAGGCAACGGCTCCGCGCCAGAACGGCAAGCCGCCTACAGGTAGTCCGATCGCGTCCAACTCTTTAGCCAGCGAGTCCGCGTGCGACTGCGGCACATTCACCACCAACAGATTCTGCATGTTCGTGGTGCGCAGTTCTCCCTTCGCGAATCGATCGGCGAGGTCGGCCGCGTTGCGCATTTGTTCCGCCGTGATTCGTCCTCGCAGTACCGCTGCGCCCACATAGCAATAGCCCGGCTTCTTCTGAGCATGAATTCCAATGTGATCGCGGTACACGTCCTGTGGCGCAGCTTCATCGACCGAAGGATCCAGAAGAAATCCAATTCGTCGTTCCAGTTCTCTCTGGAAGTCCTCAGCAGTCCAGCCGTATCGCAGAAATAAAAACTTCAAACGCGCGCGTTCGCGATGTTCGCGCAACTCGTTCGACTCGCGAAACAGTTCCGCGATGCCTTTGATCACTGGCTCGACTTGATTCCAGCGCACGAACGCATTCAGGCGGACCGCGAGATGAGGTTCGGCCGAGAGCCCGCCAGCGACGCGCAACGAGAAGCCGGTTTCATCTATTCCATTGAGGCGGCGCGTAATCGCGGTCAAACCAACATCATTGATCTCGGGATAAGCGCACCACGCGCGGCAGCCGGTAATCGAAATCTTGAATTTGCGCGGCAAATTATAAAAGTCAGGGTTGCCAGCAAGCATCTGGGTAGCGGCAAATGCGAACGGCGACGCATCGCAGATTTCGTCGGCATCCACGCCGGCCACTGGGCAACCAGTGACGTTCCGCGTGACATCGCCGCACGCTCCCATGCTGTTCAGGCCGCATTGCCAAAGCGATTCGAGAATTTCCGGAAGAGCTTCGATGGTCACCCAGTGCAGTTGGATATTTTGCCGCACCGTTAAATCGGCAATGCCTCGAGCATGACGATGCGTCAGGTCAGCGATCGTTCGCAATTGATGGGAATTCAGAATGCCATTGGGAATGCGGATGCGAAGCATGAAGCAGGGCAATGCCTTGCCCTCGCCGCCTTTTCCGCCGACCACGCCTGCGCCGTCTCCCTGCGTGTAAACGCCCCACCAGCGAAAGTAGGTTCCCAGCCATTCGGGTGGAATGGAATCAAAGCCGGTTCGCGCGAAGCCTCGAATCTCGTCGAGCGCCTCCCAAGGATTTTTCTCCCGCTTCAGGCGTTCGACTCGCTGTGCCTTCGTCTCTTTTGCAGTTCCAGTTTGTGCCATAAAAGAAAAACCCACCGCCAGATTTCTACTGGCGGTGGGCTGATAATTGCTGGGTTTAAAAACTTTCTAAGTCAGCAACCTCCCGGCGCCAGAAAACACGACTGCGCAACAACAAATACAACAGCACATGCAGTCGATACTCTTCTGGTACTGGTCTGACATTATGGTTCTCATTCTAGAGGCCAATTCAGCGCCTGTCAAAGACTACTTCAGTTCAACAGATGTGGGCGCCCGAAGAGGCGATGCAAATAAATATTATCGGGCCTCCTCGATTGTGCCGGATGCTTGTTGCAGGGTGATTATCTCCTTTCGCGCCTGGTCCGCGCGCGGCCCAGATTGCTCTTCAGACAGGAAGACTTGCAATTCGGCCAGAGCCTCCGCGGGCCGATTTTCCTGTTCAAGAGCGCGCGCCGCGACGTAATGAACAACGGCGTGCCCACCACGTGATGCGGAATGCGCCCTGCGGCAAGTGGCAAGTGCCTCATCATAATGGTGGTTGAGCAGTTGCATATTCGACAGAGGCCCCAATATTTGAGGATCGGCGGGATCTATCGCAGTGGCCTTATTCAGCAAGCCCTCCGCCTGAGCAAAGTCACGGTCCACAATCGCGACCCGGGCCAAGTTAAGGTAGGCCGCGGCGAAATGATCATTCAGGCTAATCGCTTTTTGCAGCGCTTCAATGTTTCGTGCTCGATCACCCAGGCGACCGTACGCCACTCCGAGATTGTTGTAAGCCTCGGCGTAGCGCGGATAAATCGCAATAGCCTTATTCAGTCGTTCGATTGCTTTTTGCCAATTTCCTTTCGCATCCAACTCGTTGGATTTATCGAATTCCTTGCGCGCGCTATCTGGAATATTTAAGTCAACTGCCCCCACCAGCGAATTGGCCGGACTGATCGTGCCGCTCTGGTTCACATGCCCTGCATGTTTGATGTTTACCTCAACGTCCTGATGACCGCTAGAATCAAAGTCAAATCTTCCGCCGTCTGAAGTTTCGATTCCGGTGCCGGAAACGGTCACGTGATAACTTCCCGCCGACACATTTGGAAAGTAGACTTCACAATCCGCATTCGTTGAGTCTTCGGCAACCCTGGCGCCCGAGATACTCATCAGCAAAACACTGGCTTGGAAGTCACAGGTGCGCTTGTCGCTAAAGGTCACTCGAACTCTTATGCTGCCCGTCCGATTTAATGGTTCGAGTCGGGATTGAGCGCAGACCCAGGGCACCAAGGAAAAAGACAGGATAGCGAGCAGACGGCGCATTGTGGCAGCCTCCGCGGAGGGTTGGCATCGAAACTACTTCTCGCGGAAGCGGGCCGCGTGTGCGTTCGATGCTTGCGCCATAGGACGAGCCACTGGAAGAATCGTTAGCACGATATATCGTGTCGCGATAAAAGTTACAAATGATCACCGCGAACCAAAGATTGTCTCCAGACAACACATCGTTGGACAAGATTTGTTTCCACTCGCGTGTTGCGCGATTTCATGATTCGAATTTGTGGATGTGCATAGTTTTCAGTCGTGATGTGGAGCGCCCGACGATCAGGCAAAGAGTGCGAGCTTTCCAAAGCTCCGCCTGGCGAACGCGTTTTGAACCATGAGTGGCACTTGAGAAGCGTTCGACGGTCCGTCCGCAGGAACATCGCCGTGGGTCGGTGATAAAATTGTAAAATCGCGATTGGTGCAAGATCGTCGAAGACGCCGAGCGAATCTTTAGTGCGTGGTCTGCCGTTATCTATAAACCACGGTATGCAATTTGATAATGTTTACAATTAGCGCGGATTGTCCCTTCCTCTCCCCTTTCGTTTCGCGACTTACTTTAAATTGACATCTTAAGATTGCATGCAGGAAATCGAACAATCCCGGCCCGGCTTTCAGGACCTCCTGAACAAACCCATTCGCGACCTCGGTCTGACCATCGAGGGTTCGCCGCTCCAGCGATTGGTGCAACAGTTGTATCGCGAGCTCGAACAAAAAGGGCTGATGAAGTTCCGCCCACTCTGTTATCTCACCGACGAATGGGGATGTCCGTCGGGGGAACCAGTGATCGGCATTCCTTTTTATTTGGCGAATGCGGACCTGGCTCATCTAGAAAAAGAGATGAACGACCTCGAAGATACTCGCGAGGTTATGATGTATCTTCGCCACGAAGCGGGGCACGCATTTAACTACGCCTACAAGCTTCACCGGACCCCGGAATGGAAGCAGCTTTTTGGTCCGTTTCGCCGTCCTTATCACGACAATTATCGTCCTATTCCGTTCTCGCGAAACTTTGTTCGCCATCTCGCGGGCTGGTATGCGCAGAAACATCCCGATGAAGACTTCGCTGAAACTTTCGCGGTATGGCTGACTCCGCGTTCAGCCTGGCGCAAGCGTTATCGCGGATGGGGCGCGATGGCGAAGCTGCAGTACATGAACGGGATCGCCAGAAAGTTGGGCAACGCAGATCCTGTACGTCGACGAGGGCAAACAGACATCACCGTCGACGAAATGGAAACCACGGTCGGCGAGTTTTACCAGCGGAACAATCATGACATTCCGCTCGCGGACCTGGCGCTGGACACCGACTTGCGCGACATTTTTGACGCGTCCAAACGCCGTAAGACCACAAGACCTGCGTACGAATTTCTGCACGGGCAACGAAAAGCAGTAGTCGACAAAGTTGCGTACTGGACCGGAGCGCAGCGTCCGCTCATCAAGAAACTGATCGAAGTGATCGAGAAGAGGATCGACGAACTCGGCCTGTTTGCTGACACGAAGCGCGAGTCCGAACATTTGATCCAGATCACGGTCTACGTAACGGCGCTGGCCATGAATTACATGGCGCGAGGAAAGTTCGTGCATCCGTGATTTTCGTAAATCAACCGCTTTCTATGAAACCGATGAAGAACTATTCTGATAGAAGCTGGAGGCCGCAATGACCAGCGCGAAGCTGAAGGTCGCCGTGCTCTATGACATCTGGGAAGACGAGACGGCGGCAGCCGAGGTGGTCGCAGAGGAAAAGACCATGGCAGGCAAGCCTAAACCAAAAGCAAAGCGTAAGCCGCGAACCGAAAAAGAAGATCGCGAAGAGATTTTCGAAGCGCTCGAGAAACTTGGCCACGAACCGTTCTACCAGGTGCTTGATGGCCGTCCCCAGTGCCTGACCGCGTTAGCCAAGTGCGACGCTGATCTGGTTTTCAATCTGACTGAATCTTTCGCCGGCGACGACACCAAAGAAATGAACGTCGCAGCTTATATGGACCTGCTGGATATGCCCTACACCGGCGGCGGTCCCCACGCGCATTTCCTGGCGCAAGATAAAGGCACGGCGAAGAAAATGTTCGAGTTCCACGGAATCAAAACGCCATTCTTCGCAACTTCGTATCGCGGCCGCATCGAGCATGCACACGACATTTCATTTCCTTTGATCGTGAAACCGGTCTCGGAAGACGGTTCGATAGGCATCAGCGCCGACGCCGTCGTGGACAGCGTGAAGGAGTTAATGGAACGGGTGGAGTACATCCAGAACGAGTTTGATTCACCGGCGTTGATCGAAGAGTACATCGAGGGGCGTGAGATTTACGCTGCTATTCTAGGCAGCTACGAACATGCTCAAACCCTACCGCTGGTCGAGCTTGATCTTTCCCGCCTGCCGAAAGGCACGCCTAAGATCGCCAGCTACGATGTGAAGTTCGAAAAAGACACCCAAGCCCACAAGCTGACCAAATCGCACTTGGCTACCGATCTCGACGAGGAGACGACGAAGCGCCTGCAAGAGACCGGCTTGGCAGCCTATCACGCCGTAAAGCTGCGCGACTACGGCCGAATCGACATGCGGCTCACGCCGAAAGGCGAAGTGTACGTCATCGAGGCCAATCCGAATCCGTGGCTTTCGAGCAAGCAGGAATTTGCCATGGCCGCGAAGGCCTCGGGCCGATCCTACACCCAGCTCATCGGTGAAATTGTGGATATGGCGATGCAGAGATATGCGCCCCGAAGCGGATCCGAGACCATCGCTTAAGAAGCCGCTAGGCTGCTTTCTTCCGTTTTTGCCTCTTCACCATTTGCACAACGGGCAAGGGAAGCTGGAGCGTCCGGGCCTGCGTTTCACTTTTTGAAAATGCCCGGATGGCAATTCCGTCCGCATTTGGGAATGGGTTCGAAACGGCCTCAAATTCCTGCCCATAAATACGTATGCGCTTGGATTCGGCGTAGCCCATTTTCTGGAGCTGCACGCAAACTTCATTCATTTCGATGGATTGCTGGCTGGGGGATGAAATATTGATATTCACAATGTCTACATTGTATCCGACAGACGGAAGACCGTCTTGCACAGGCATCACAGTTGTTTATGACGCTCCAAGCCCTTTAGCTTTAGACACTTAAGAACCAGCGCAAAAGATTGGGCTCACGCCGATTTCGCCAGAAGGGCAGGGCTCGCACTAACGGTATTGCTCGGGCTGAACAGACGCCTTTTCACCAACTCGGCGATGCGGTGTTTCACGTATCCATCTTCGGTGATGTGGGCAGAGGCTGTGTCCTCCAAATTCGAGAGCACTAACCGATCTAAGGGGTCGCGCTTGGCAAAATCGGGATCTGCGCGGTGACAGAACTGGCAGTCGCGGCCGGTGGGCGTATCCTTACCTACTAATTCGCGATGAAAGAGATCCATATCGACCTTTTTCTCCCGAGGCATTTGGCTGTAACGAATGCGGACACATGTATACACAAAGGATAGGTGACAACGCAAGCGGCAATTTTTCGACCGGAATCATCGCACGGATACTTCGTCTAGACCAACTTCGAAAGCTCTAAACTGCCGGCGCACACCGCTCTCAGAAAATATGTCGGAATGCCCAGAAGAGAAAGCCCGAGAGCGTCATCGCCACCGGCAGAGTCAGTACCCAGGCCAGCGCGAGATTCCGCACCGTCCCCCACTGCAGGCCGGAGTGGTTCGCGTACATGGTTCCGGCGACGCCCGAGGAGAGCACGTGCGTCGTGCTCACTGGCAAGCCAAACCAATCCGCGGCTCCGATCGTGAACATTGCCGTAATCTCCGCGGCGGCGCCTTGCGCGTAGGTCAAATGATCCTTGCCGATCTTCTCTCCGACCGTGACCACGATTCGCTTCCATCCGACCATCGTACCCAGCCCCAAAGCTAAAGCGACTGCGACCTTGACCCATCCCGGAATGAATCGCGTGGCCGTATCCAAATGCTTCTTGTAGTTGGTAAGCACAGCGTCGTCTGCGGCGGAAATCTGCGGTTGGCCAGATTTTTTCATCAATCGGATCGTTTCGCTGGCCACGTACATATCGTTACGGAAATTGCGAACCCGATCTGGCGGCACGTCGCGAAGTTCTTTAAACAGCGCCATCTCATTTCCGATGCCAACGACCAACTGCTGCAATGCCAGCATAGTGTTCGGTGTAAAGCTTTTGGTGCGAATGTAGTCCGTCACTTCTTCGCGGGGATCGCCAATGACCGCGTCCGCCGAGACATAATGATTAAGCGTCGTCGCCGTTTGTTGGGATACGGCAATAAAATCTTCCGATTGCTTGGCCGTCACGGCGTGGTTCAAGGCATAGGCCGTAGGAACCGTGCCGACCAAAATCAGCATGATCAGGCCCATGCCTTTTTGTCCGTCATTTGATCCGTGGGCGAAACTTACGCCGGTGCAGGTGAGAACCAGCAGGGCGCGAATCCAGAACGGAGGTGGTTCCGTTCCTTCCGGCGCCTCGTACAATTTCTTATTTTTCAGAAAAACCTTTGAGAGCAACAGCAGCAGTGCGGCCATGGCGAAACCGATTATTGGGGAAAATAACAGGGATTTCCCAATATTGCCGGCCTGGCTCCAATCCACGCCGCTGGTTCCGGTCTTCGGCGAGAGCAACTGATTCGCTATTCCTACGCCGATGATCGAACCGATCATGGTGTGAGAACTGGATGCGGGCAAACCGAAATACCAGGTTCCCAGGTTCCAGATGATCGCGGCCACCAGAAGCGCGAACACCATGGCAAAGCCGCCTTTACTGCCCACTTGCAAAATCAGTTCCACCGGCAACAGCGAGACAATGGCGAACGCCACCGCGCCGCTCGAAGTGAGCACGCCCATGAAATTCCAGAATCCCGACCATACGACCGCGATATGAGGCTCCAAAGAATGTGTGTAAATCACTGTGGCTACAGCGTTGGCCGTGTCGTGGAATCCATTGACAAACTCAAAGCCCAGGGCAACTAACAAAGCCAAAGTCAGAAGAAGATAGGGCAGAATCGAGGTGCTATGGTAACCCGACAAATCGGAAACCAAGCTAATCGCGGAATAGGCGACGCCGATCAACAGCACCGCTCCGAAGATTGCCATACCCAGTTTTCCGGGGGACTTTTGCAGTTTTGAATCCAGGACCGATGTTGCTGCAGTGGACATAGGGCTCCTCGCGGGTCTAGAAACCAATTCGGGCGGGGGACGAACCGCCCGAAGCACGCAACTATACCCAAGGATTGTTACGGGAGTGTGAAAACCGGCGAGAAACTTAGCAGATTCAAGAATTACTCAACTCAGTCGAAAACCACGGTCTTGTTCCCGTAGAGCAGGACCCGATTGTCAATGTGCCAGCGCACCGCGCGCGAAAGCACGACTTTTTCCAGGTCGCGGCCTTTCTGGAGCAGGTCGTCCAGAGAATCACGGTGCGAGATGCGTACCACATCCTGCTCGATAATCGGGCCATCGTCGAGCATCTCGGTGACGTAATGGCTGGTCGCGCCGATCAGCTTCACTCCGCGTGTAAACGCTTGATGATACGGTTTGGCGCCGACGAACGCTGGCAGAAACGAGTGGTGAATATTGATGATGCGCTGGGGGTACCGGTTTACGAATTCATTAGAAAGAATCTGCATATATCGCCCCAGCACCATGAAGTCAGGATTATGCTGCTCGATCAGGCTCAGGATTTTCTCTTCAGCTTGACGCTTGCTGTCTTTGGGAACCGGAATCGTAATGTAGGGAATGCCGTAGAAATTCGCTATCGGCTGATTGTCTGGATGATTCGAAATAATCAGCGGAATATCACACGCCAACTCCCCGCTCTTGTGACGATAAAGCAAATCGACCAGGCAGTGATCGTACTTTGAAACCAGAATAATCATCTTCTGACGATAGTCTGACCGAGCGAGACGCCACCGCATTTCGAATTTATCCGCGATGGGGGAGAAGTGCTCAGAGACGGTTCCAAGGTCAACATCAAAACCAGCGGGATCGAATTCCACCCGCATCAGAAACAGATTCGATTCTTCGTCAGCGTGCTCATCCGCATGCAGAATGTTGCCGTTGTGGCGGAAGACAAAATCAGAGATGGTCGCGACAATGCCCTTGCGGTCAGGACAGCTAATCAGAAGCACAGCAGAGTTTTTCATTTGTAGCGCAGCGGCGGCTCAGATGCCGATCTTGTTTTCTTTGTGTACCTTTGTGTCCTATGTGGTTAAAGCCTTCGACGGCCCTAACCACAAAGAACACGAAACTACATGAAGCAATGTTCGCCCTTGATGCAGCCACTGAGCGCGGCCTATTTTTTCAAATCCTTCAAAATCTCTCGCGCCGCGTTCGCGCCCGACCCTCCGGTCAACCCCGCTCCCGGATGCGTCCCCGACCCGCACAGATACAGATTCTTGATCGGCGTGCGATATCGCGCCCAATCCAGCAGCGGACGCATCGTGAAGAACTGATCGAGCGCCAGCTCCCCGTGGAAGATGTGGCCACCAGTCAGCCCGTAAGTATCTTCAAGATCCTGCGGCGTAATAATTTGGTGCGTGAGAATCAATTCCGGAAGTTTCGGCGCATACTGTGCCAGCGTCCTGACCACAGTATCGCCCAGTGCCACGCGCTGGCTGTCCCAATCAGTACTCTTCAGCTTGTAGGGCGCGTATTGCATATAAATCGACATCACGTGCTTACCCGCTGGCGCAAGCGAAGGATCGGAGACCGAAGGAATCGCAATTTCCAAATACGGCTGCTTGGAAAAATTCCCATACTTCGATTCATCAAACGCGCGTTCCAGGTAATCAATCTCCGGCCCAATATGAATGCGTCCGCTCAACGCGCCAGTATCGCCTGCATCTTTCAGCGCCGTGAACTCGGGCAAACCGGAAAGCGCGAGATTCACCTTCGCCACCGTTCCCGGCATGCGATAGTGCTGCAGCTTCATCACGAAATCAGGCGCAAGATGAATGGGATCGACCAGCTTCAGCAAAGTCCGCTTGGGATCGGCATTGGAAATGATGGTCTTCGCGCTAATCTCTTCGCCCGTCGAAAGCACCACGCTGATCGCTGCGCCATCCTTCACGCGCACTTCGATGACTTCCGCATTGCTGCGAATTTCGGCGCCGGCATGAGTAGCGGCCGAAGCCATGGCCTCGGCGATCGCGCCCATCCCGCCCTGCGCGAAATACGCC
>Ga0209530_1000858_pt1 | contig 16797 bp, 12 predicted proteins | sample BlaSpr_A8_Ref_O1_FD_187987 | JGI IMG/M metagenome (GOLD analysis project Ga0209530, IMG submission 187987) | Forest soil microbial communities from Thunder Bay, Ontario, Canada - Black Spruce, Ontario site 2_A8_Ref_O1 (SPAdes) (version 2) | ecosystem: Environmental > Terrestrial > Soil > Boreal...
CGCTTCTACGGCAACGTCCGCCTGCCGCTGTGGCAGTGGCTGGTCATCCTGGTGACGATCTGGTTCGGCACCACGATCTTCGCCGCGCTGGCCGTGGCCATCGGCTACCGGTTCCCCCCCGACCAGGTGCAGGCGGTCGCCATGATCCTCTACTTCGGCTTCGCCATCCTTGGCGGGCTCTGGTTCCCGGTCAGCGGGGTCGTGCAGAAGATCGGCGAGACGCTGCCCACGTACGCGGTCGTGAAGATCGGCACCGACGTGATCCTGGGTGCCAGCGTGTCCCCTGGCCTGATCATCGGCCTCGCGGTCTGGCTGGCGATCTTCACCGGGCTGGCCACGCTGGCGGTCCGCTCCACCGCCGAGACCATCTGAAGAAGCACCGGTCCGGCGGCGCGGGGGCCCGCCGGACCGGCCGCCCTAGTGCTGGTAGCAGCGGCATCGTATTAAATAAGGGATAGTCAGGAGCAGAGGAGGTGAGCGCGTTGGCAGCCCAGGAAACCCAGGCAGATGAGGCGCTGCCGCCCGCTCCGGACCGCTTCAGCTGGCCCAGGATCGGTAACCAGACCATCAGCAAGGAAGCCGATGGGCAGCTCGTCCCGGGCAACGGCAGCGCGCTGCGCTGGCTCTTCTCCTCTGTCTGGCTGGTCTACCTGATCCAGCCGATCGGCTATCTGTTCGAGCATAAGCACGGTCACTATCACAGCGCCCTCTATATAGCCGGCGGCCTCCTGATCGCGGTCGCGTTCTGCGCTATCTACGCGCCGGTCATCGTCGACGCCGACAAGCGTCCGCGGTTCTGCCGCTACGGCCTGGCCGCCCTGGTCGCGATCTCCGTGCTCGCATGCGTGATCTACGGTCAGAACTGGCTGGCGCTGTGGATCTACGTGTCCGCCGCTACCGGGCAGGTACTCGGTGCCGGGCCGTGGGGCAAGCAGATGGCCCTGTACGCCGTGCTCGGGGTCTGCGTCATCTACACGATCATGAGCGCGGTCACCCATTCCGGCTGGGGGGGTTACCTCGCCCTGCTGCTGCCCGTCCTGCTGATCGGGTGGGCGATGATGGGCTTCCGGCTGCAGATCGAGCTGATGCACCAGCTGGCCAAGGCCCGCGACACGGTGGCGAGGATGGCCGTGAGCGAGGAACGGCTCAGGCTCGCCAGGGACATGCACGACCTGACCGGCCAGTCCCTGTCCATGATCACGCTCAAGTCCGACCTGGCCGCCAAGCGGCTCAGCCGGCTGCCCGAGTCATCCGAGCGCGACGCGATCACCAAGGAACTGCAGGATATCGGGCAGGTCAGCAGGCAGACGCTGCACGACATCAGGGAAGCGGTCAGCGGATACCGCCAGCCCACCCTGGCGATCGAGGCGATCACGGCGCGGACCGCGCTGGAGGCGGCCGGCATCGGGCTCGACGACAGCCCGGACCTGATCACCCGCTCCGGCACGTTCGACCCGGACGCCGAGGCGGCGCTCGCCTGGTGCCTGCGCGAGGCCGTGACCAACGTGATCCGCCACTCAGCCGCCCGGACGTGCCGGATCCGGCTGACCTGCGATGGCGGGCACACCCTCGAGATCGCCGATGATGGCAAGGGCTACGGCATCCCGCCAGGCAGCCAGGCCGGCACGGCGGCCACGGCAGGCACGGCCGGCACGGCGGGGAACGGCCTGCGCAACATGTCGGAGCGGCTGTCCGCGGTGGGTGGCTCGCTGTCCCTGAGCGCCGGCCAGGGCTTCCGCCTCGTCGCGACGGTCCCCGCATGATCAAGGTGCTGCTGGCCGAGGATCAGGTGATGATCAGGGAGGCCCTCGCCGCCCTCCTCTCCTTCGAGGAAGACATCGAGGTCGTCGCCCAGGTCGGCCGCGGCGACGAGGTCGCGAAGGCGGCCGAGGACACCCACCCCGACGTGGCCCTGCTGGACATCGAGATGCCAGGCATGGATGGCCTCACCGCCGCCGCCCAGCTGAAACAGGCCCGCCCAGCGACCCAGATCATCATCCTGACCACGTTCGGCCGCCCCGGCTTCCTGCGCCGAGCGATGGAATCCGGCGTGTCCGCGTTCCTGGTGAAGGACTCCCCGGCCGACAAGCTCACCGCCACCATCCGCCGCGTGCTCAACGGAGAGAAGGTCATCGATCCTGACCTGGCCGCGGCCGCGCTCGCCGACGGCCCCACCCCGCTCACTCCGCGCGAGCGGGACGTCCTGCAGGCCGCCGAGGCCGGTGGCACGATCGCCGAGATCGCCAGGCAGCTGTACCTGTCGGAGGGCACGGTCCGCAACTACCTGTCCGCCTGCATCCAGAAGACCGGCGCCCGCAACCGCGCCGAGGCCAGGAAAATCGCCTCGGAACGAGGCTGGCTCTAGCGCCTAAGATCGGCAATGTGACATATCTGCGATATCCGCATCTGCACGGCGATCTGGTTGCCTTCGTCGCACAAGACGACATCTGGCTCGCATCCATCGGCAGCCCGGCCAGGGCCTGGCGCCTCACATCCGACGCAGCCGCGGTGACCAGTCCGCGGTTCTCCCGCGACGGCACCAGGCTGGCCTGGACAAGCTGGCGCGACGGCAACCCCGAGGTCCACGTGGCCGACGTGGCCGGCAGTGCCGCGACCCGGCTCACCTACTGGGGCGATGAGTACACCGACGTCCTCGGCTGGACCGACCTGGACGAGGTGCTGGCGGTTACCGCCGTCGGCCGGCCCGCCCGCGAGGACACCTGGGCCTACGCGATCCCGCTCGACGGCACCCCCCGCAGGCTGCCATACGGCCGCCTCAACGACCTCGCCATGGCGGACGGCGGCACTGTCCTGCAGGAAGGCAGGTTCAGCCGCGAGCCTGCCTACTGGAAGCGCTACCGGGGCGGCACCAGCGGCAGGCTGTGGACCGCCACCGGGGCGGAACCCCTGTTCACCAGGATCCTCGCCGACCTGCCCGGCCAGTTCGGTGGTGTCGCGCTCATCGGTGACCGCGTGGTCTTCGCCTCCGATCACGAAGGCACAGGGAATATCTATTCCTGCGCCCTGGATGGCGCCGACCTCACCAGGCACACCGATCACGATGGCTTCTACGCCAGGAATCCCAGCACGGACGGCCAGCGGATCGTCTACCACGTGGCCGGCGACATCTGGATCCTGGACGGCCTCGACGCGCCCCAGCCGCGCAAGCTGGATATCACCCTCGGCTCCGCGGCGCCGGCCCGCGCGCCGCGGATGATCACGGCCGCGGATCACCTGGGCAGCCTGGACTGCGATCTGACCGGGCAGGCAAGCGTCATCGAGGTCCGCGGCACCGTGCACTGGCTGACTCATAAGGACGGCCCGGCCCGCGCGCTGCATACCGACCCCGCCGTCCGAGCCCGGCTGCCGCACATCCTTAATAAGCAGAGCCTTGACAAGCAGAGCCTTGACAAGCAGAGCCCAGGCGGCGCGGGCAATGTCGTCTTTGCCGCCGAGGACCGGCTGGTTATCCCTGGACGGGAACCACGGACCGTTCTGATCGACGGGTTCATCACCAGCCTGGCACCGTCCCCGGATGGCACTACGGTCGCGGTGGCGACGCAGGAAGGCCGGCTCTACGCGGTCGACGTGGCGAGCGGCGCGGTCACGGAGCTGGCGGCAGGAGACGATGGGCCGCTGCGCGGGCTGGCCTGGTCGCCGGACTCGGCCTGGCTGGCCTGGTCCCAGCCATCCGGGGACCCGCTGTGCCGGATCCGGATGGCACGTATGCACGGTGTCTCGGGCGGGAACAGCGCTGACGCGCATGTGGTGGACGTGACCGACGGGAGGTTCGCGGATACCGAGCCGGTCTTCACGCTCGACGGCCTCTACCTCGCGTTCCTGTCCCGCCGCAGCTTCGACCCGGTGTACGACGCCCAGCTGTTCGACATGTCCTTCCCGTATGGCGCGCGCCCCTACCTGGTCCCGCTGGGCGCGCTCACCCCCTCGCCGTTCGGGCCGCTGGCAGGCGGGCGACCCCTGACCCCGCCCGAAGAATCAGAACGGTCCGTGGTTCCCGTAGACGAGACCGCTGTCGCCAGCCGTGTTGTCACTGTTCCGGTACCCGAGGCGCGATACTCCAGGCTGCGCGCGGTGAAGGGGGGCCTGGCGTGGCTGCGGGAGCCGGTGCACGGCGTGCTTGGCGAGAGCGGAGCCTCCCTTGACTCCGACGCGCCGCGGTCGCTCCTTGAGCGGTTCGACTTCGTGAAGCGGGAGTGCACGACGCTCGTCAACGAGCTGGACTGGTATGAGATGAGCGGCGACGGGACGCAGGTCGTGGTGTCGGACAGGTCCGCGCTCCGGGTGCTTGCCGCTGACGCTAAGCCGGGATCCGCCGACGACGCGGTCACGGTGGACCTGACCAGGGCCAGGTTCCTGGCCGACCCGGCCGCGATGTGGCGTTACGCGTTCGACGAGGCCGGGCGGGTGATACGCCGCGGCTTCTGGACCCCGGACATGTCCGGGGTGGACTGGGACGGTGTGCTTGACACCTACCGGCCGCTGCTGGACCGGATCCGCGGTGCGTCGGACTTCGCGGACCTGATGTGGGAGGTCCTGGGCGAGCTCGGGACATCGCACGCCTACGTGCGGTCGGCGGGGTCAGGTGCCGGAGGCTCCGACGCGGTCGGACAGCTCGGCGCGGACCTCCTCCTGGATGCGGCCGGGCGCTGGGTGGTAGACCGGGTGCTGTACGGCGAGTCTTCGGACCCGCGAGCCCGCTCGCCGCTCGCCGCGCCCGGTGTTGCCGTCCAGCCCGGTGACGAGGTCCGTCTTGTCGACGGCCAGCCGGTCGACCCGATCCGCGGGCCGTGGCCCCTGCTCGCCGGGACGGCGGGCAAGCCGGTGGCGCTGACCGTCTCGCGCGGCGAGGAGGTACGCGATGTCGTGGTGGTGCCGTTGTCGAGCCAGCGGCGGCTGCGGTACCAGGACTGGGTGGCGTCCCGGCGTGCCCTGGTCCGTTCGCTCAGCGACGGACGGCTCGGCTACCTGCACATACCCGACATGATGGGTGAAGGCTGGGCGCACTTCAGCCGTGACCTGCGAGCCGAGATGCGGCATGACGGCCTGATCATGGACGTCCGAGGCAACGGCGGCGGGCACATCTCCGAGCTGGTCGTGGCGAAGCTGGCGCCGGTCGTGATCGGGTGGGACGTGCCGCGCTTGCAGCGGCCCTCGTCCTATCCGAGGGATTCCAGGCGCGGTCCCGTGGTCACGCTGGCCGACGAGATGGCCGGCTCCGACGGCGACATCGTCACCGCGGCGATCCGCTCGCTCGGCCTGGGACCGGTGGTGGGCACCCGCACCTGGGGCGGCGTCATCGGCTACGACGAGGAATACGAGCTCGTCGAGGGCACCCGGGTCACCATTCCTGGGTTCGCATTCGCCTTCGATGAGTTCGGCTGGGGTGTCGAGAACTATGGCGTAGACCCCGACGTGGAGGTCCTCACCTCGCCGGACGACTGGGCCGCAGGCCGCGACCCCCAGCTGGAAGAAGGCGTCCGCCTTGCCCTGGAGTCCCTGGCCAAGCGCCCGGCCGCCACCCCGCCCAGCCGCTCAACCGCACCGCGAAAGGCCAGACCCACCCTCCCGCCCCGCTCCTAGGCGCACTTTCATGATCACGGATACTTCTGACCTCATGCGGGTCGGAAGTATCCGTGATCATGGGCCTGGCGGCTAGTTCTTGCGGCCGGTGACGGCTACGGTGACGCCTACGGCGATCATGGCCAGGCCGCCGGCGCCACCGACCATCGCGTAGCGGCGTGGGGAGCTGGTGAACCAGGCTCGGACGGCACTGGCGGCGACGCCCCAGGTGCAGTCGGAGATTACGCCGATCGAGACCGAGACCAGCGCGAGGATCAGCATCTGGTAAGGCACGTGGCCGGCGGCGCGGTCAACGAACTGGGGGAGTACCGCGCCGAACAAGATATATGCCTTCGGGTTCGTCAGGCCCACGACCAGTCCGTCCCAGGCCGAGCGCCAGCCTCCGCGCTGAGGTGGCACCGCGGCGTCGAGGGCGCTGGCCAGTTCCTTGCGGTGGCGGAACGCGCGGATGCCGAGCCACACCAGGTACACCGCGCCTGCCAGCTTCACGACCAGGAACACCTGGGCCGACCGCTGCAGGATCGAGCCGAGCCCGATCGCCACCAGGGCAGCCACCAGGTAGTTGCCGAAGGCATGGCCGCACGCGGTCGCCAGCGCCGTCCGCCGCCCATGCGACAGCGCCCGCCCCACGATGAACAGCACTCCAGGCCCAGGGATAACAATCAGTACCAGCGACGCCACCCCGAAGGCGGTGAGTTGCCCGATCGACACCATGTCCCCACCGTAACGCTCCGCCAACTGCCCGCTCTAGGGGCCGGGAGTGCCGGCTGGCGGGGCGGGGGAGGTTGTAGTGGTCGCGGAGGGTGATGCCGGAGTAGTCGTGGCGGAACAGGCCGCGCTGGCGCAGGACGGGGACCACGTGCTCGGTGAAGAGCTCAAGGCCGGACGGGAGCACGGCTGGCATCACGTTGAAGCCGTCCGCGGCGCCAGACTCGGCCCACTCCTGTATAGTGTCCGCCACCTGCTCAGGCGTGCCAGCGAATGTGCGGTGGCCGCGGCCCCCGCCTAGCCGGCCGATGAGCTGGCGGACGGTGAGGCTGTCCCGCCTAGCCAGGTCCACGATCAGCCGGTAGCGGCTCTGCGCCCCCTCCACCGGCGGTCGCCCACTCTCGGATCGCAGAGTCACCGACTCCGGCAGCGGCTCGTCCAGCGCCAGCTCCGACACCGGTATCTCCAGGACGTTGCTCAGCTGCAGGAGGCTGTACTCGGGGACGATCAGGTCCTCGAGCTCGTCCTCGAGCGCGCGGGCCTCCGCCTCCGTGGAGCCGACAAACGGCACCAGCCCCGGCAGTATCTTGATCTCGTCCGGGTTGCGGCCGATCCGGCGGGCCCGGGCCTTCATGTCGGCGTAGAACTCCTGCGCTTCCACCAGCGTCTGCTGAGCGGTGAACACGGCCTCTGCGTAGCGGGCGGCGAACTCCCGGCCATCCTCGGACGAGCCCGCCTGGACCAGCAGTGGGCGGCCCTGCGGGGACCGCGGCACGTTGAGCGGGCCCGCTACCTGGAAGTAATCGCCCTGGTAGTCGATCGGGTGGATCTTCGCCTGGTCGGCGAAGACTCCCGCCGTCTTGTCGCCGACCTGGGCGCCGTCCTCCCAGGAGTCCCACAGCGCCAGCGACACGTCGGTGAACTCCGCCGCCCGCCGGTACCGCTCGCGGTGGCTGGGCTTGTCGTCGAGGCCGAAGTTCCGCGCCGCCGCCCGGGACGCAGTGGTGACGATGTTCCAGCCGGCCCGGCCGCCGCTGATGTGATCCAGTGAGGCGAACCGCCTGGCCAGGTTGTACGGGTCGTTGTAGGTGGTGGACGCGGTGGCGATCAGCCCGATGTGGCTGGTCACCGCCGCGAGCGCGGTCAGCAGTATGGTCGGCTCCAGTGACGCCCCCGGCCGGTACCTGGCGTGACCCAGCAGCGCTGGGCCATCGGCCAGGAACAGCGAGTCGAACGAGCCGCGCTCGGCGATCTGGGCCAGTTCGGTCCAGTGCCCGAGGTCGACGTTCGCGAAGGGGTCGCTCTCCGGCAGCCGCCAGGCGGCCTCGTGATGCCCGCACCCCATCAGGAACGCGTTGAGGTGAAGCTGCCTGGGACGGGTCATGGCGCCTCGGCCGTCGAGTTGAACGCGGTGTCGATGAAGTTCGCGAAGTTCACCTGCCCGGGGATCAGGCCGGCCGAGGTGAACGCGTTCGACACCTGCTGCTCAGAGGCGATCACGGCGGGCGTTATCGGTACTGACGTCGAGTAGTCATCGGTGGCCGCCTTATTCATGACGGCTACCGGCAGGCCGGTCGCCTTGGCCCACACCGCCGCCCACGCCGACAGGTGGGAGTTGGCCCAGGCATGCGCCTGCGCGAGCAGCGCCAGGTAGTCCTTGATCGCGGCGGCCTTGGCCGGGTCGGCGAGCGCGGCGCGAGACGCGACGGTGAACGAGTACGGGCTGCCGTAGCCGACGCCGGTGACCAGCGCCCGCGCGCCGTCCAGCTGCTCGGCTTCCTCGATGAACGGGGACCAGACGTCCCAGGCGTCCACGTGACCCGACTCCAGCGCCGCCAGGCCCTCGGCCGGCTGCAGGTAGACCAGCGTGACGTCCTTCACTGAGAGGCCGGCTTTGTTCAGCACGGTGAGCAGGTGATAGTCGCCCGAGCTGCCCTGCGCGACGGCGATCTTCTTGCCGCGGAGCTGGGCGATAGAGGTGATCGGGGAGCCCTTGGGCACCAGCAGCGCGGAGCCTAGCGGGTTCGCCGCGAGCGCACCCACGATGGCGATCTGGTCGTTGCCGGCCGCGGCGAACACCGGCGGCGCGTTGCCGACGCCGCCCACATCGATGGATCCTGCCGACATGGCCTGCAGGATCGGCGGTCCGGAGGTGAAGTCGGACCAGGACACGTGGAACGGCAGCTTATTGATCAGCCCGGCAGCGGTCAGCAGCGCCTGCGCGCCAGTGCCGGCCTGATCGCCGATGTGCAAGGTCACATTGGCGACGTCAACCTGGGCGCTGGCGGTACTCGATGCGGCCGGGGTACCAGCGGCAGAGGTGCCAGCGGCCGTGGCGCCAGCGGCGGGGCTGCTCGACGAGGACGAGCAGGCGGTCATGCCGAGCAGCACGATGGCACCGGTCGCTAGCAGGGCCGCTGGACGTAGCAGCGGCATCGTTCTGATCATGATTGTCCTTCCTTAGTGACACCTAGCTCAGCGAGGAGCAGGTGCCTCAGCTCAATGAGGGCGGGGTTGTCTCGGTCACGTGGGCGGGATGCCTCGACCGGTAGGCTGGCGGCGATATGGCCGTCGGCTAGCACGAGGATGCGGTCAGCAAGCTGCAGCGCCTCGTCTACGTCGTGGGTGACGAGCAGCACCGCGGGGCGGTGCCGCTGCCACAGGGTCAGCACGAGATCGTGCATCGTGATGCGGGTCAGCGCGTCGAGCGCGCTGAACGGCTCGTCAAGCAGCAGCAGGTCAGGATCGCGGACCAGAGCCCTGGCCAGCGCTGCGCGCTGCGCCTCGCCGCCTGACAGGGTGAGGGGCCACGCATTCGCCTTGTGCGCGAGGCCGACCTCGGCCAGGGCCTGGCGGGCCACCGCATCCGGATCCGGTACGCGCAGGCCCAGGGTGACGTTGGCGAGCACCTTCCGCCACGGGAGCAGCCGGGGTTCCTGGAAGGCGACCGCGACCGTGCCTGGCACGTCAAGCTCGCCGGTGACGTCCGGGTCCAGGCCGGCCAGCGCGCGCAGCAGCGTCGACTTGCCGGTGCCGCTGACGCCGAGCATCGCGATGAACTCGCCGGGCTCGATGTCCAGGTCGAGGTCGTCCAGGACCCTGCGGTCGTTGTCGAAGGCGCGGGTCAGGCCGCGAACGCAGGCGGCTAGCTCTCCAGTAGTCCGCGGCGCCATGCCAGTGCCTTCCTTTCCAGCAGCCGGACGATAGCGTCGGTAATCAGGCCCAGCAACGCGTACACCGCGAGCGCGACGAGGATCACGTTGAGGTTCAGGAACTGAGTTGCCTGGCTGATCATGAATCCGAGGCCGGCGTTCGCGTTGACCTGCTCCGCGACCACCAGGGCGAGCCATGCCAGGCCGAGGCTCTGCCGCAGGCCGACCAGCGTCTGCGGGAGGGCGCCTGGCAGGATGACGTGCCGGATCAGCTCGGTCCTCGACAGCTTCAGTGTCTGGGCGGCCTCGACCAGCTTGGCGTCCACGCTGCGGATGCCGGCGAACATGTTCAGGTACAGCGGGATCCCGGCGCCGAGCGCGATCAGGATGGTCTTCGGCAGCTCGCCGATGCCGAACCAGACGATGAACACCGGGACCAGGCCGAACAGCGGCAGCGTGCGCAGGATCTGCAGCGGCGGGTCCACCGCGTTCTCGCCGAGTCGGCTGAGGCCGGCTATCAGCGCGAACACGATCGCGGCGGCGGCACCGACGCCGAAGCCGATCGCCATCCGTTGCAGACTGACCAGCATCGCGCCCTGCAGGGTGCCGTATGCGGGGGAGTTCTGGGTGACCAGGTTGACCGCTGTTCGCCAGACCGTGGTCGGTGGCGGCAGCTTCTGTGCGGAGACCACGCCGGCGCTGCTGACCAGCTGCCAGATCAGCACCAGGGCGATCGGGCTGATCAGGCGGTACCACCAGTGATTGCGGTACCGCCGGCGCGCGGAGCCAGCCTTAGCGGGGCCTGCCTTGGCGGGGCCGGCTTTGGCGGGGCCGGGGCGGGCGGATGCAACCGGAGCTGACGGGCGGGCGAAGGCCGTGGACTGCGTGGTTTCGGACATAGATCACCTTTAGGCTGGGAGCCGGACGCGTTGTGAACCGGGCGGGAGGGCCTAGCTAGCGACGGGATGTGCGACAGGTCGCGCTGGACTGCATACCGAAGTCGGCGTACCGGCGCGCCACGAGCGGTTGCGGGTGATCCATGGCCTATACGGTAGCCAAATTGTCTATAAAGTCAATGGGCATTATTGGTAATGCCCGGTCGGGACTGGTCAGGACTGGATGAGGAGCTCGCGTCCCGCTGCCCTGAGCTCGGCCGCGTCGTGTACGCCGAGCAGGTGGAGGGTGCGGGTGAACTCTGCGCTGAGGATCTCGATGACCTTGTCCACGCCGGGCTCGCCGCCGGCCATGAGGCCGTACAGGTAGGCGCGGCCGATGCCGACGGCGTCCGCTCCCAGCGCCAGCGCGACCGCGATGTCGGCTCCGTGCCGCACGCCGGAGTCCACTAGCAGCGGCACATCAGGTCCCAGCGCCGCCCGGACGCCGGGCAGCAGGTCAACCGGCGCGGCGGCGCGGTCCAGCTGGCGGCCGCCGTGGTTGGACAGCACGATGCCGTCGACGCCTTGTTCTACGGCACGGCGGGCGTCGGCGGGCCCTACTGGGCCCTTGAGGATCAGCTGCCCTGGCCAGCGCTCGCGCATGGCGGCGAGGGTGTCCCAGCTGATCGAGGGGTCGAACAGCGAGGCCGAGCCCGCGATGGTCTTGGCTTTCGCCCGGGGGAAGTGGGCGAAGTCGATCGCCGGATTGCGCAGCATCCGCGTCCAGTAACCGGGCCGCATCGCGATGCTGGCTAGCGTCTTGGTGGTGAGCGCGGGCGGGATGACCAGGCCGTTCCGCTCATCCCTGATCCGGTGGCCTGGCACCACGGTGTCCAGCGTGACCATCAGGACGCGGTAGCCTGCCGCCTCGGCCCGTCCGATCAGGTCCTTGGTCAGGCCGTCGTCGCGCTGGATGTACAGCTGGAACCACAGGTTGGCAGCGGCACCCGCCCCGGCGCGTACGTCCTCGATGGAGGTGGTGCCCATGGTGGACAGGGTGTACGGCAGGCCGTGCCGGTTTGCCGCGCGGGCCACCGCGATCTCGCCGGCCGGGTGCATCATCCGGGTGTAGCCGGTGGGGCCGAGTATCAGCGGCAGCCTTGCTGGTGTGCCGAGGATCTCCGTCTGGGTGCTGACCGTGCCGACTCCGGCGAGCAGGCTGGGCAGGAACCGCCAGCTCCGGAACGCGTCCATGTTGGCCCGTGCGGATATCTCCTCGTCCGCGCCGCCGTCGACGTAGTCGAAGACCGGGCGCGGGATGGTCCTGCGGGCCGCACTGCGCAGGTCACCGATGTTGTGGCAGGCGGCCAGCCTGCGCCGAGAGGCGCTGAGCTCGGCGGGCTTGAGCTGAATCAGGTCGCGAACCTCGCCGATCCTCATGCCCGGCACGATACGCCGCATTCTCATATAGACTAAACCAGTCGGAAATATATACTTCCCGGAAGGGGTCTGGGCGTGCCCGTGCAGCCGGAGAATCCACTGCGCTTCCACTGGTTCCTGCCCACCAACGGTGATGGCAGGGAAATCGTCAGCGGCGGGCATGGCATCGGTACCGGCGCGGCCGGGACGATCCGGCCCGCCACGGTGAAGTACCTGGGCCAGATCGCGCGCAGCGCCGAGCAACTCGGCTTCGAGGCGGCGCTGACGCCGACCGGTACGTGGTGCGAGGACGCCTGGCTGACGACGGCGATGCTGGTGGAGAGCACGGAGCGGCTGAAGTTCCTTGTCGCCTTCCGGCCGGGGCTGACCTCCCCGACACTGGCCGCGCAGATGGCGGCCACGTTCCAGCGGCACTCGGGACGGCGGCTGCTCCTCAACGTCGTCACCGGGGGAGAATCGGCGGAGCAGCGGGCGTTCGGGGATTTCCTTGACAAGGCGCAGCGGTACGAGCGGTGTGCTGAGTTCCTCGACATCGTGACGCGGCTGTGGCGCGGGGAGACCGTCGACCACGCGGGGCAGCACCTGCGGGTCGAGGGCGCGCGGCTCGCCAGGCTGCCAGATCCGGTGCCGCGGGTGTACTTCGGCGGCTCGTCCGGGTCCGCGGGGCCGGTCGCGGCCCGCTACAGCGATGTGTACCTCACCTGGGGCGAACCGCTTTCCGCTGTCGCCGAGAAGCTGCGCTGGATCGAGGGCCTGGCCGCTGACGCGGGCCGGACGCTGAGCTTCGGGATCCGGCTGCACGTGATCAGCAGGGACACCAGCGAGGACGCGTGGCGCGAGGCGGGCCGGCTGATCGCGCATGCCTCCGACGACATGGTGGCGACCGTGCAGGCCGGCCTGGCGACGAGCGAGTCAGAAGGCCTGCGCCGGATGCGGGAACTGCACGGCGGCAGCCGGGACCGGCTGGAGATCTCGCCCAACCTCTGGGCCGGGGTCGGCCTGCTCCGCGGGGGCGCGGGCACGGCCCTCGTCGGCAGCCACGCCGAGGTCGCCGACCGGATCGAGGAGTATGCCGACCTCGGCATCAGCGAATTCATCCTGTCCGGCTACCCGTGCCTGGAGGAGGCGTACTGGTTCGGTGAGGGTGTGCTGCCCATCCTGCGCCAGCGCGGCCGGTGGCAGCCCCCGTTCACTGCGGAGCCGGACCCCGTCAACGAGGTACCGTTCGCCGTTACCCCGCCAAGCCGTACGGCCGTGGCCGCGTCGTAGGGAGATCTCATGCGCATCGCTGTCGTCACCGGCAATCCCAAGCCGGCGTCCCGTACCCATAACGTCGCCCTCGCGGTAGCTGGTGCGCTGGGTTCTCCTTCGGTGGTGGTTGATCTCGCCGAGCACGCGGCCGGCCTGTTCGACTGGTCCGAGCCGTCGCTGTCCCGGCTGACCGAGGAGGTCGCTGCCGCCGACGTGGCCATCTTTGCCTCGCCTACCTACAAGGCTGCCTACACCGGGATGCTCAAGGCGTTCCTCGACCGCTACGGCAGCAACGGGCTCGCCGGGGTCGTCGCGGTCCCGGTGATGACCGGCGGCTGGGCCGGGCACTCCCTGGCGGTGGAGGTGCACCTGCGGCCGGTCCTCGTCGAGCTGGGCGCCACGGTGCCCAGCCGCGGCCTGTACGTCACCGAGCCCGAACTGGCCGCGGACCTCGACGCGGCGGTCGGCAAGTGGGGAACGGCCGCCGTGCCCCTGATCCACCGGGCACTCGCCCGCTGAGCAGCGCGGGCGCCGGCCTGCTGAGCAGCGCGGACGCCGGCCTGCTGAGCAGCGCGGACGCCGGCCGTGCCGACCGCCGGTGTCGCGGGGCCTATGCGGCGCTGCGGGGAGGGTGGCCGTAGCCGCTGGGTCAGCCGCAGGGGCGGAGGCCGTCGAGGGAGGTGTAGGCGCCGCGGTAGAAGACCAGCGGCGCGGCCGGGAGCGGGCTGATCTCGACGTGACGGACGCGGCCGACGATGATCTCGTGATCGCCGCCGGGCAGCGCGTGCTCGACGGTGCACTCGAGGACGGCGAGCGCGTCCTCCAGGCGCGGGCTGCCGGTCGGGCCGCGGCGGTGCCGGACGCCGTCCCAGGCCGCCGACAGGCCGCGGCGGGCGAAGTTCGCGGACAGGTGCCGTTGCGGTGCGCCGAGCACATTGACCACGAACGCGCCGTGTGACTGGATCGCGGCCAGGGTCAGGCTCTCGAGGTCGAAGCAGGCAAGCACCAGCGGCGGGTCGAGCGAGAGAGAGGTGACCGCGTTCGCGGTGGTTCCCACGGGCGAGCCGGCGCTATCGACAGAGGTGATGACGGTGACTCCGGTGGCGAAATGGCCCATCGCGTACCGGAACTCAGCAGCGGTTACGCTCATCGGTTCTGTCACATCTCTATCCTCCGGTCCGCGGAATCGTTAAGTCAAGAAATACGACCAGGTTAGTAGGTTTAGCGGACCCGGCGATGCGGTTATGCTTTCGTGGCCCCCAGATGAAACGATCGTGCCGTGACGTCCCAGCAACAGCAATCGATCCTGGTAGAGGATCATCTTGAACGGCGGATCCGCAAGCCGGTCGATTTGCTGCGCTGCCTCGTCTCGTGCATCGAGATCGTCGCGGTGACGCTGATCGGGTTCGCGGCAAGCGCGACCGCCAGGGGTGTGGAAACCGACATCGTGGGCGTCAGCAACCGGCTGCCGGCCGCCGTCCATGTGGTGGCACCGCAGCTCGCCTTGTTCGCCCTGCTGATCCTGCCGGGGGCGCTGGCTGTCCGGCAGCTGGTCCGGCGGCAGCCGCAGCGTCTCGCCGAGGCCCTGGCGACCGGCGTGCTGGCCGCCTCGGTAGTCGGGATCGCCAATGTCATCCTGAGCAAGGGCTATGCGACACGCCTGTACGACGCGATCCTCATGTCCCAGGCGGGTGCCACCCACGCCAAGGCACTCGATCCGTACCTTGCCGCACTGGTCGCCTACGTCACCATCATCGGTCTGACCGGTTACCCCGCGTGGCGAAATGCGCTGTGGGTCGCCGTCGCGGTGTACGCGATCGTGCACGTGGGCCTAGGGGGAGCCACCGTGCTCTCGCTGCTGATCACGCTGCTGTCCGGGCGGGCCATCGGCCTGGCGGTGCGGTATGTCGCGGGCTCCATGTCCCAGCGGCCAAGCGCGGAGGAGATCGCCGTGGCGCTGGACGGCCCGGACCGGCGTATCACCGCCATCCGGCGCGGCAGGTCCGCCGACGGCGGCGGCTCGCGGCACTACCAGCTGACCACCACCGACGGTGCTGCCCTTGGCGTCGCCGTCTACGACAGGGATCAGATGGCGGCCGGCGCGATCTACCGCCTTTACCGCCTGGTCCGGGTGCGCCGGCAGGTGTCGCGCACCGCGCCGCTGTCGGTTGAGGGTGCGGTCGAGCGGCGCGCCCTGCTGTCCTATGCCGCCGAGGACGCCGGTGCGCCGGTGCCGCGGCTGCGGGCGGTGGTCCGGGTCGGCCCGGAGGCCGCGGTGCTTGCCTACGATCACCACGAAGGCACCACGCTAGCGGACCGCAACCCCGGCTGCTCCGATGGCGAGCTGCGTGACATATGGGACGCCATGAGCCGTCTGCACGCGCACCGTGTCACCCACCGCGGTCTCACCGCGGACCGAATCCTGCTCACCGACGATGGCAGGGTGCTGCTGCTTGACCCGGGAGACGGCGATGTGGCGGCCACTGACCTGCAGGTCCGGCTCGACATGGCACAGCTCATCGCCGAGCTCGCGCTGACCGTCGGCACGGAACGGGCCGCGGACCTCGCGCTCGAGAAGGCCGGGGCGGAGGAACTGGTGGGCGTGGTGCCCCTGCTGCAGCCGGTCGCGCTGAGCCGGTCCACCAGGGCAGAGCTGCGCCGCCGCCGGGACGTGCTGCCCGCACTGCGTAAGAGGCTGCTCGCCGCCGTGCCCGGCGGCGAGGTCGCACCGGTGCAGCTGGCCCGCATCCGTATCCGCACGCTCGTTACCATGGTGGCGTCGGTGGCCGCCGCTTATTTCCTGGCTGTCGAGCTGGCCAAGCGCAGCCTCAGCAGCGCGCTGAAGTCAGCGGACTGGCGCTGGGGCTTGGTGGCGCTGGCCCTGGAATGCGTGACCTATGCCGGCGCGACCATGTCGCTGCAGGGCTTCACCGCCGGCCGGCTGCCCTTTGTCCGTACGCTGCTGGCGCAGCTGGCCGGGTCGTTCGTCAAGCTGGTCACCCCGGCCGCCGTCGGCGGCGCCGCGCTGAACATCCGCTACCTGCAGCGCAGGAAGATCCCTATCGCCGCCGCTGCGGCCAGCGTCGGCGTGTGGCAGGGGGTGGCGTTCGTGCTGCACATCCTGCTGCTCACCGTGTTCATCGCGATCACCGGAGCCTCCAGGGCGCACGAGTACAGCCCGCCGAGCTGGTCATATTTCGTGCTGGCAGGGCTGTTCGTGGCAGGAGCGGCCGTCCTGGCGTTCCCGGCTCCGCGCCGGCTGGTCCGGGTACGTGCCGCGCCCACCCTCGGCCAGGTCCTGCCCCGGCTGCTCGAGGTGGCCCAGCAGCCGCGCAAGCTCGCCCAGGGCGTCGGCGGCGCGCTGCTGCTCACCGCCGCGTACATCCTGTGCTTTGCGGCGTGCGTGGCGGCGTTCGGAGGGTCGCTGCCGGTCGCCAGCATCGCCGTGGTGTACCTGACCGGCAGCGCGTTCGGCGCGCTCATGCCGACTCCCGGCGGCCTCGGGGCGGTGGAGCTGGCCCTGACCGGCGGCCTTACCACGGCCGGCCTGCCGGGCGCGGCGGCGGTCAGCGCGGTCCTGCTGTTCCGGCTGCTGACGTTCTGGCTGCCCGTTCCCGCAGGCTGGATAGCCCTCAACTACCTGGAGCGCCAGGGGGCCCTGTTACCGCCCCTCATGATCATGGGTAGAAAACGACCAAATACTGGTCACAAGTACCCATGATCATGAAGGCGGTGCGGCGGGGGGGGCGGGGCGGGGCGGGGCGGGGGGG
>Ga0209530_1000859_pt1 | contig 16797 bp, 16 predicted proteins | sample BlaSpr_A8_Ref_O1_FD_187987 | JGI IMG/M metagenome (GOLD analysis project Ga0209530, IMG submission 187987) | Forest soil microbial communities from Thunder Bay, Ontario, Canada - Black Spruce, Ontario site 2_A8_Ref_O1 (SPAdes) (version 2) | ecosystem: Environmental > Terrestrial > Soil > Boreal...
GTGAAGGCAAGCCCTGGGGCACAGGAAAAGAGAGAAAAGACCAGATCAGCAGGCCCGCGACGCCCGGTAACCAAGCCGCTATGTCAGGAGCCCTGGGGACGGCAGCCAGAAGCTTTCCAGGTCCTGGACCACGAACCCGGCGAGCTGCTCGCCGGTCACCGGCGGAAGCAGGGCCGCTGGCGCCTCGCCGTACAAGACGAGCCCGAAGTCGTGCAGCTCGCGCCTGGTCACCGGGGTGACCCGCCGGCGCATGAACTCCTCGTGCGCCCACGTCAGGTGCAAGCGCGCAGGATCATCCAGCTCCCCGGCCGCGCAATAGCTGCAATGCAGCCCCGACGCGAGCGCGATGGCACTTCCCAGGCTTTCGTGCATCTCCCCGAGCTGTTGTTCCTCCGCCGCCGTGCACGGCCGGCCGAGGATGGCGATCAGGTCGAGGTCGCTGCGTCCCGGCTGGTAGTCACCTCCGGCCAGTGACCCGTGTGCCCATACTGAGACCAGCGGCAAGACCGGCTGGACGGCACTGACGAAACGGCCCAGGAGCCGGCCGGTGGCCTCATCCATCATAGGACCAGTCTGCGTCACGCGACGGGGACCCGGCCAGCTGCCTGTCAGGTCTGATGACTGAGGCTGGTGAGCTCTGGATCATTCGCTGACCCGCGCACATCAGCACGGGTCAAGACATGATCAACTTAGGCGGAGTGACATTGGGTCTGGAGCAGCTTTAGCGTCCGCCGCGGATCGCGTGCGTGGTGGCGGTTGGCAGCGGCGATGCTGATGTGGCCGTCCAGGCGCAGGATGCCACGAACGACCTCGACCCCGCGATGACCGCCGCGATCCCACGGCCAGCAGCCCGGCCAGCGGATGCCGGCGCCCGCGCCTCTTACGCGGGTCCGGGACCTGGGCAAGCACATCAAGAAGGTAGTGGCAGCGGGCAGCCGGGATAGGCGAAGATGGCATCGGCGGGAGGGTCCGTCAAGGCAGGCGACGTCAGCGCGAGAACTTTCATCGTTCCGCCCAGGCCTGCCGTCCGCAGACACGCCGGACACATCACCCGCTGCTATGAAATAGCAGCTCACAGCCTCATTTCACGACTTTGCCGCGTCCCTGGCCTGGCGGGCAGGCTGCGGCTTCCGGATCCTTCGTCGAAGCGAACGAGAAGAACACGAATGGGACTTGCTGATGCTCGCCGCCGCGCCACAGCCGGGCATACGCGTCTTCGGCATTCTCGCCTCGCCACCACCACACGTTCGCGTTGGGGAGTCCGGTGAGCGGCGAGTCCAGGGCGACGTAGAGAACCGCTAGCGGATGGCGCATCGTTGCCGCTTGCGTCCTGGCGACGAGCGCGGCGGGGAAGTTCTCCTGACCGCCGCATAGTTCGAGGATGGTCTTACGGTAGTCAGCGTTTGAAATGACAAGGGGTGCCATGCAAGGCAGGCTCAGCCTGTCTGTTATGGCTCTCATTACCAGCCGACGTAGAGCCATACCAGACGACGACTCGGCCTGAGTGGAGGCCGTGTCGCTGGCGGGCGTTACCGCGCAGCGGCCTCGGTCACCACGGCATACACACTTTCTATATTAACCATCCGCTCGAGTTCGGACTGATCGATGGTGACCCTGAACTCCTTCTCGAGCGCAGCCAGGATGTCTATCCGACTCAGTGAGTCAGCACCGTGGTCCTCGAGAAGGAGGCTGGTGTCCGTCAGCTCGTCCGGCGCGAGCTCGAGATGCTCCGCCACGATCTCCCGGATACTCTACATTTCCTTTCAGTTACCGATGGTCTTCGGTTCAGTGGGCGACCGCATGACGGTATGCGCGCAGGCTGAGTGGCACCGCGACGCAGATGACGAGAGCCAACGATATAAGGGCTACCGGCGCAGGGTGTTGCGCCGGGAATCCCGCGCTATTCGCCGCCACCGGATTTCCCCACAGATGGCGGCAGGCCTCTATTACGGAGCTAACCGGATTCCATTCGGCGATAGGACGCACCCATCCTGGCAAGTCCTTAATGGCTATGAATGCGTCCGAGAGGAAGGAGAACAGCACCAGCACTATGGCACCGATGGAATCGATGGCCTCGACGTTCCTGATCACCAACCCCATGAGGGCGCCGACCCAGAGCAAGGCGTAGATGAAGAGCACCATCAGCGCGAATCCGCCGATTATTGACAGCCACCCGGCGTGGACACGCCAGCCTACCGCATAGCCAACGAGGCAGACGACGCAGAGGCTTATGAGCGCGACCATCAGGTCCGAAAGAGTATGCCCGACCAGCACGATAGTCCGCGAGATCGGAAGTGAGCGGAACCGGTCGATGAGACCGCCTTGGATATCCATTGCCACGCCTACAGCAGTAGGTCCTATGCTGGCTAGCCCTACCTGGGCGGCGATCCCAGCCATAATGTAATCCTGATAGGGGCCGCTTGCAGGAGCGATTAGGACATTCTTGAACAGATATCCAATGACCAGCATCATCACGAGCGGGTTCAGTGTGATACCAATCAGCTTTCCTGGTGACCGCCGTATGTGACGCAAGTGACGTCCGGTCAGTGCAGCGACGTCGCTCAACGTCGTGCCGAACACGTTCATTGTGTCAGTAGTTTCGGTGCTCACGTCCGCGTCCTCTCATATGCCGCGCCGTTTATCTTATCCAGCTCTTTTGCAACGATCGAAGATCTCCACCTGAAGAGATCTCAAGAGCCGCCGACTACAAGCTAGCCAGCGCGGATGACGCTAGGGTGACTGTCGGCTGACCGCGGCCTGAGCAGGCACGGCAAGAGCCCAGGCCGATTCGACCGCTGCGTCGATTATTCGCCGCCGGATGTCCAGGAGATAGCGGCGTTATATGCCGAATCCCGGCGGTCCATGCGCTACAGCCTGGGCGGCCCGAACCTTAGCAGGGCTTCGCCCCACCTGGCTGGAAGCCGGGCTCTGCGTGAGGATGGACTGATAGAGTCCTCGGAGCAGATGGCTGGGCTCCATGCCGAGTTCCGTCACCAGCCGTTGCCGCATCTTGTGAAAGACGCCGACAGCCTCCGACTGCCTGCCATCGTGATACAACGCAAGCATCAGAAGCCCGCTCATCCGCTCTTGCTCGGGGTGTCGCGTGACCAGTTCTGTCAGGTCTGCAATGAGCGCCCGGTCTCCGCCGAGTTCCAGCCTCGCCTCCATCAGGTCCGCCTGCACGGATAGTCGCCGTTCGTCGAGCCTGACCGCCGCCCCCCTGCAGCGGATCCCGTCACCGACATCGGCCAGCGCCGGACCGCGCCATAGCTTCATCGCGGCGCCAAGCAGCGACATAGCCTCGCGAGGCTTGCCCTTGATCATCTGAGAGCCCGTGGCGGCCAGCCGTTCGAACCGGATGACATCGACGGCATCCGCAGGGACGTCGAGAACGTACCCGTTCCCCGACGTAGTCAGGATTTTCTCGGCAGCATCACGCGGCAGGTACGCTTCAAGCTGTCTTCGGAGACGCAGCGCGTTCGCTTGCAGGGCATTTCTCGGGTTGTTCAGGGCGGCATCCTGCCACAGCTCATCGATGAGTTCGTCGAACGATACGACGAGCCTGGCGTTAAGCGCCAGGACCGCGAGAAGGGCGCGAACCTTCTTAGCACGGACCTGGTGGCGCTCTGCATACGTATAGATAGATACAGGTCCCAGGAGATCGACATTCATTAAGTTGCCCCTCTGCATAACACTCATGATTCGGTAACCAGCACCAACGCCCGTAGGCACCCGAATCGAAAGAGCACATTCGTTTGATCGGCCAACCATGAAGACAAAGCAAAGCGGTTACCTAACCCGAGACGGGCAGCACCGCAGTCTAAACAAAGTAAAACCACAAGAAGGAATTTTATAAATGCGGCTATCTGGAGCAGTTGAGCACACTCCACCCCAAGACAGCAAATCATACAAGAGGGCTATTAGAAACCCGGCTTCTCGCGAGCACCGTCGGAGGCCAGAACACGAGGTCGGAGAGTTCCGAATCACGCATCAGAGAAGCTACGTTCGCAGCCGCCCCGGCTCATGCATTCTCCATGATCATCACAGCCTTGCCGAGGTTTCGAAAGTAGGCTTCCGTTGTTCAACTGACGCAGAGCCCTCAGTCAAACAGTGAGCGGGGAAGCGGTAATTTCAGGCTCTTGAGCTTGGCGTCAAGACGAGTGGTCGCTGGTTGCTTAAGCCGAAGTTGCGGTTAGTTCGCGACAGGATTCTGTCTGTGAGCTGGGGCTTTCTCCTCTGGCCCGGGGTTTGTCCTGGCTACGCCAGGGCGAGCGGGGTCGGGGCGCCGATGAGGTCGAAGGCTTCCTGCTGGGTGCTGGTCGCCTCGGCGAGCCCGGACAGGTGACAGGGCTGCCGTGCTGGAGGCGGGCAGGCGAAGGCGGGCACGCCGGTGTTCTGGCGTGCCCGCCGTGGTTTGTTCGGGTGGCTGGAGGGGGCTAGGGGCGTTTCGGGGTGCTGCGTGCCGGGCTGAGCGCTGGTGGCGCCTCGGTGATGGCGGGGGCGTCGTCGGGCTGGGCAGCGGGCCCGCCGTGGTCAATGGAGGGGAGCCAGGCGAGCCACCTGGGGAGGTACCAGTTCGCCCGGCCGAGCAGGGCCATGACCGACGGGAGCAGGAGCACCCGGATGACCGTGGCGTCGAGCAGGATCGCCGCCGCCAGTCCGACACCTAGCTGCTTGAAGTCCTGCATGGACAGGGTCCCGACGACGGCGAACACCGCGACCATGATGAACGCCGCGCTGGTTACCGCGCCGGCCGTGCCGCGGATACCGAGAGATATGGCGCGAGCTGTCGGCACGCCGGCATCGCGTGCCTCACGGATCCGGGACACGACGAATACGTGATAGTCGGTCGACAGGCCGAACAGGATCACGAAGACGAGCAGCGGCATCCAGGACTCAATCGCCCCGACCGCGTGCGTGCCGACCAGGCTGGCACCCCAGCCGTACTGGAAGACCGCGGTCATCACGCCGTAGGCGGCGCCCACGGAAAGCAGGTCCAGGACTATGGCGGTGCATGCGATGGTCACCGACCGGAGGGCGATGAGCAGCAGCAAGAAGGCCACGACGATGACGAACGCGAAGACCGGCACGATGCTGTGCTTCAGCTGCGCACTGTAGTCCATCGAGTAGGCAAGGTCGCCGCCTACCAGGGCCTGCGTTCCTGGGACCCGTGCGAGGGTGGACGGGACGACATGCTGTCGCAGCGCTGTGACCGCTTGTTGTGACGTCGTATCGGATCCGTCGCCGGGCAGTGGCGCGCTGATCTCGGCCACGTTCGATGAGCTGAAGATCTGCACCTGGACGGGCTGGCGGATGTCACCACTGGCCAGCGCGGCGCGTTCGAATGCGGCGATCTCCTGGCTCACCTGCGGAGCGCGGATGTCAGGTGCCTTGACGACGACCTGCACCGGTGCCGCAGCCCCGGGAAATTCGCTGTCAATCTGCTGGCCGGTAGCGACCAGCGGACTGTTGTGGGGCAGGAGCTGCTCGATGCTCAGCGCCTCCGTGTGCATGTACAGGGCGGGTGCCGCCAGCGTGAGCATCGCGGCAGCGGAGACGAGCGCGAAGATCCAGGGCCGGGCCATTACCTTGCTGATCACCGCGTTCCAGAACCGGCCTCCGCCTGGAAGCTGCTGACGACGCTTGGCGATGAACGGCACCCGGAGGGCTACCACTTTGTCTCCGAGCAGCGACAATACCGCAGGGAGAACGGTCACCGAGCCCAGCATCGCCACGAACACGACGAGGATGACGGCGAGCGCGAACCCGTCGAAGATGTTCATGCCAGAAAAGAACATGCCTGCCATGCCGGCCATGACGATGACGCCGGAGATCAGCACCGACCGGCCAGAGGTTGCCGCCGCGATGGCCAGGGCCTCGCCGGGACTGCGTCCCGCAGCGCGTTCCTGACGCACCCGCCGCAGGTAGAACAGGGAATAGTCGACACCGACGGCAAGCCCCATGACCAGCATCACGGCCGTCGTGAAGTTATTGAGATGAACGAGATGGCTGATCACGTCCAGAAGGCCCAGTGCCCCCAGGAACGCGGTCAGCGCGAGCAAGACGGGAACCACGGCTGCTACGAGCGCGCCGAAGGCCACAAGCAAGATGCCAAGCGCGACCGGCACAGCGGTCCATTCCGCACGCGTGAAGTTGGACCCCAGGGTGTTATCGATCGCCTGGACACCGCTGGCGTCACCGAATTCCTTCATCGTGAAACCGGGACTGGCGGCCTGGGCCCTGGCTACCGCGTCGAGAACCGGCTGTATCCGGCTGCCCGCGGTGTCGGGGTTACCGGTGATGTTGAACTCGACCAGAGCCGAATGCCCGTCTCGAGAGGTAAGGCCCTCGGCGAGCGGGTCCTGCAGCCCCTGGATCAAGCCGGTGTGCTGTACGTCCGCGAGCACGGTCTGCACAGCACGGTGAAAGGAAGAAGTATTAGTGGCTGCTGTGTAGCTGTGAACCAGCACCATCTCAGCGGCTGGCTGAGCATGGCCGGCATTGGCCAGGATCTGCGCGGCCGCGGCAGAATCGCCCGCGCCCTCCTGGGCATCGGTCAGGTTAACCTGGCCCAGCACACTCCCAGCCAGGCTGGCAATAACCACGAACAGCGACCAGGCAAGAATCGCCAGCATGCGATGGCGTATGCTCCAGCCGCCGAGTCTGGCGGCGATGTTTCGACGGTTAGTCATCAGAACTCCATGGGCTATTCCGGCGTGGTTCTCCGGTCAGCCCCAGACAATACCCGGGCCGCGCACGCAATCAACAGGGGTGCTACTGGGCGTCTTCCGGGTAGAATTTTGCGTACCTAAGACTCGGGAATTAGCACTACTGCGCGCCCCCCGGGCGCACGGGCAGAATAACAGGTAGTGGAAGAACCCGTGGTGCCTGATTAGATCCCTGGTCACGGCCGTGATCATCAAATCGCGGCGGCAGACCGGATCCCGGTGCAGTCTTTTAGGAGATATAGAATGAAGCCAGATATGAAGGAAAAGCAAGCCCACCGCGGCAGGACCGCCCGGCCTGCCAGCCCGGGCTCATGGCTCGCACGCGGATTCGTCGCGTCGGCTCGCGGGCTGGCTCTTTCCGCAGAGATGATTGCACAGTGCCTGTTCACTGTCGTTGTCCTTTGCGTGGCAACGCTCGCGATGCTGGGCGTCGGGCTCTATCTGCTGCCAGGAACCCTGCTCGGCGCCCGCCGGCTGGCCAGCCTCTCCAGGCGGCGGGCCAGCGCCTGGGAGGGCACCGGCATACCCGCCCCGTACCGTCCGAGGCCACGTGAGGGAAGCCGGTGGCAGTGGCTCATCACCGACCCGGCAACATGGCGGGACCTGCTCTGGCTGCTGCTGAACCCGACGTTTGGCTGGCTGCTGACGCTGATGCCGGGCGCTCTGATCACCTGGGGCCTTTTCGGCGTCGTGATGCCAGCCGTTTGGAAGCCGATCCTCGATGCGCACAGCAACAACTGGTACGCGATGATCCACGTCATCAACCCAGCCACCGCCTGGCTCTGCGTCCCGCTGGGCGCGGCATTCATGCTCGCCGGCGTCGCGGTAGCGCCCCTCATGCTCAGGTCTCACGGCCGGCTCGCTCACTTCATGCTGGCACCAGCACAGCGAGCCGAACTCGCGGAGCGCGTCGAGTACCTGACGGCGACCCGGTCCGATCTAGCCGATACCCGCGCGGCAGAGATCCGGCGAATCGAGCGGGACCTCCATGACGGCGCGCAGGCGCGGCTGGTCGCAATGGGAATGACCTTGTCCGCTGCCGAACGAGCGCTGAAGAACAGCCCAGAGGCGGCCATGGCGCTGCTGGTCGAGGCACGGCACAACTCGGTCAAGGCGCTGGCAGACCTGCGCGACCTGATACGCGGCATCTACCCGCCGGTCCTGGCCGACCGCGGGCTCTCCGAAGCGGTCCGCGCCCTTGCCATGGACAGCCCGCTCAACGTCGAGGTCGTCAACGCCCTGCACGGACGAGCCGATGCCGCCGTGGAGTCCGCCGCCTATTTCGCGGTAAGCGAGCTGCTCGCTAACGTGATCAAGCACGCGCATGCCCAGCACGTGTCGATCGATCTGAGATATCAGCACGGCTCACTCAGGATCGACGTGACAGACGATGGCCAGGGAGGCGCGAACCCCAGCCAGGGTACCGGGCTTCATGGCATCGAGCGCAGGCTTGCCGCGTTCGATGGGATACTTGCCGTAGGCAGCCCGCTGGGCGGGCCGACCATGGTCTCGATGGAGCTACCGTGCGTATTGTCATCGCCGAAGACCTCTTCCTGCTGAGAGAAGGCCTCATCCGCCTGCTGCGGGAGTACGGCTTCGAGGTCGTCGCCGCGGTAGACAACGGGCCGGACCTGGTGCCGACGGTGGTCAGGCTCCGGCCCGACCTGGCCATAGTGGACGTCCGGCTTCCCCCAACGTTCACCGACGAAGGACTCAGAGCCGCCCTCGAGGCCCGCCGACAGGTGCCGGGCCTGCCGATACTCATCCTGTCACAGTACGTCGAGCAGATTTATGCCCGCGAACTGCTCGCCGACGGCACGGGCGGCATCGGCTACCTGCTCAAGGACCGCGTCTTCGACGGCGATCAGTTCGCCGACGCCGTGCAGCGCGTCGCCGCCGGAGGCACCGCGATGGATCCCGAGGTCATCGCCCGCCTTCTTGCACGCAGCACCAATGACGGTCCGGCAGGGAAGCTGAGCCGGCGCGAACGTGAAGTCCTGAAGCTGATGGCCGAAGGACGCTCGAACGCGGCCATAGCCCAGCAGCTGTTCGTCAGCGAGCGCGCCATCGCCAAACACAACACCGCCATATTCGCCAAGCTGGACCTAGCCCCATCTGACGACGATAACCGCAGGGTGCTGGCGGTCCTGACATACCTCGGCTGCTAACCAACCAGCCCAGTCACCAGGTAGTCAGATTTTCGTCAGCAGCATCAGGGATCCTCGCATAGAAGGCATGGACGGCACCCTTCATGCCGCCCCTACCTTCGGTGACCGCGGAAAGACGCGGCAGGTGCCCGAGGAATTTCAGGTCACGATTGCCACGGAGGCATACATGGATTATGTGATCCAGGCCATCGGCCTGAAAAAGCGGTATAAGAGGCACCAGGCACTATGCGGCATAGACCTAGCAGTACCGGCGGGGACAGTCCTCGGCCTGCTGGGACCAAATGGCGCCGGGAAGACGACCACGATCCGCATACTCACCACCCTGGTCACCGCAGACGAAGGTCAGGCCACCATCGCTGGACTCGATGTCAGACGCCAGCCGAAAGAAGTACGGCGCCTTATCGGCCTCGCCGGCCAGTACGTCTCAGTAGATGAGACGCTGACCGGCCGGGAAAACCTCGTGCTGCTCGGGACACTGCTGCACCTGGGGCGACGCCGGGCCAGGCAGCGCGCCGGCCAGATGCTCGAGCAGTTCGGGCTCAGTAGCGCAGCGGACCGACCAGCCAGAACCTATTCCGGCGGAATGCGCCGCCGCCTGGACCTGGCCACCAGCCTCCTGGGATCACCGCCCGTCCTGTTCCTGGACGAGCCGACAGCCGGGCTGGACCCCAGTAGCCGCCTCGCGGTATGGCAGACAGTGCGCGAGCAGGTAGCACAGGGCACCACCGTCCTGCTGACCACCCAGTACCTCGACGAAGCCGACCAGCTCGCAGACCAGATCGTCGTCATCGATGCCGGCATCGTGATCGCCGAGGGAACCGCGGACCAGCTCAAGCGCAAGGTAGGCGCCGACCGCCTCGAGATCTCCCTCCTGCAGCCAGACCACATCCCCGCCGCCGTAGCCGCCCTCACCTCAGTCAGCACCATCGCTCCCACCGTGGACACCCACCGCAACACCATCTCCATCCCGCTTCAGGACGGCATGACCACGCTCACCGCAGCAGCCAGCGCACTGCAGACCGCCGGAACACAAGTCCTCGACTTCGCACTACGCCGCCCATCACTCGACGACGTCTTCCTCAGCCTCACCGGACACCCCGGCCCACCAGGCCCATGACCACCGCACCACCGACAACAGCCACAACCGTAAATTCGTAGCCGCCTGGTTAATTAGCCGTCAGCTCTATGCGGCAGTAACCGCGAAAATCGCTGATCCGAGGCGGGGCTTCTCCGGTAGATCACTATATTTAGGCTTGAACGAAATCGATTCTCGACTAGTAACAATATCCAAGACGAGGACTTCTCGATCTCTAACAAGGAGGAATAGTGCGCGATAGCACTATCGCTTGGCACCCGGTCCATCACATTAGGTTGGTAAACGGATGAGTCTCAGTTCTGCTGAAAAGCACATCGAGTCCGGCATAACGCTTGAGGCAGAGAACCTGCTTGGTGGCGACGCCGGTATTCAACACCTGGTCGACATATCGTTGCTGCCCGACGGCGCTGGCGAGCAGGGGACAATCCGGGCAGCGCACCGATGGTACGAGCATCTGATCGCACTGTGGGCACCCGGCGTGATCGAAGCTGCCCACGATCTCGGTATGTTCCGTGTCCTCGCCGAAGGCCCGCTGACCAGTGCGGAGGTCGCTGCGGCCTGCGGCACCGATATGCGAGCGACCCGGGTGCTGCTTGACGCGTTGTATGCATATGAGCTGATTGACCGGACGTCAGGCTTGGACGACACGGCGATCTACATCTTTCCCGAGGACGCACATGGCTGCCTGCTGCCGGGAGGCATCTACAGCCTGAGCGGAAAGATTGCCTACGACCGCAGCCTCGCCTGGGCTGCATGGCGTGGTCTGACCCAAGCTGTACGCACCGGTTCCCACACTGAGAACGGCTCCGACCGGCTCAACCAGATCTCCGAGGCGGAGTATGAGCAACTGGTGCAGGGGATCAATTTCTGGGCGCCGCCGGTTGTCAGCATCCTGGCGGAAGCACTAGAGCGCCAGGGTTGGTCAGCGGCGAAGAAGCCTTACCGGATGCTCGACGTCGGATGCGGAACCGGCCTGTACGGGCAGTTGCTCGCCCGCCGGATCTCTTCGGTGTCGGTGACCGGGATCGACGTCGAGCGCATCCTATCGATCGCGAACGCGCAGGCGGAAAGCCTAGGAGTCGAGGATCGCTTCCTAGGGGTCGCCCTCGACTTCCAGAATGAGTGCTGGGGCGAAGGCTTCGACCTAGTGTTTCTCGCTAACATCTTCCATCTCCAGACACCTGACAGCGCGTCGCAACTAGCCCGGAAAGCCGCAGCCGCGATAGCGCCTGACGGCATTGTTGCGATCGCGGACCACATCATCGTCGACGATTTCAGGGGGCAGTCGACTCAGGACCGTTTCTTCCGGCTCTTCGCAGCCTCAATGCTCGCTTCCGGTGGTGGTGACGCCTACCGGCTACAGGACTACGACACGTGGCTGGCGGCGGCCGGCCTGAAGCGAATCGCATTGTTCGACGCGCCGATGCATCGAATACTCCTGGCCACGCCGGTCACCAGCAGTAGCAACTATTCCTGATCCAGTGTCTGGTAGGTCCCAGATAAGTCGGCTACGGGGCATGCGCTCGTCCCTGTGCTGGCTGATGAAGCAAGGCAGAGGAGCTTTAAATGTTCTCATCGGCCAAGACACCGACGCTATCGGTCATATCAGGTGCGCAGGTACACGATGTGCTTGATGGGCGGCAGCGACAAGTCATCGAAATAATCGAAAGAACTTACCGCCTTCACGGGAAAGGCGCCACAGTCAATCCACCATCGTATTTCTTGTCATTTCCCGAGAAACCCGAGGCGAGAATTATAGCACTTCCGGCGTCCCTCAGCGGCGAGCAGGGCCTGCACGGAGTGAAGTGGATTTCCAGCTTTCCCGGGAATACCGCATCCGGATTGCCGAGAGCGTCGGCGGTACTCGTGCTCAATGATCAGCAGACCGGATACCCCTTTGCCTGCCTGGAGAGTTCCATCATCAGCGCGGCCAGAACGGCGGCATCCGCAGCCCTCGCCGCCGATGTTCTCAGCCGGAATCGCGTACGGCCGACCCGGGTCGGATTCGTGGGAACTGGGCTGATAGCCCGGTATATCCATACCTATCTGGCGGCCACCGGCTGGTCCTTCGACGAGATAGACATCCACGACATCCGCGCCGAGCATGCCGCCGCATTCGCCGACTACCTGAAGCGCACCGACATATCGGACCCCGTCATCATCCACGACCATGCCGAGGACCTGATCCGTCGCTGTGATCTCATCGTGTTCGCTACGATCGCGGGCACCCCATACGTGCACGATCCGGACTGGTTCAGCCACAACCCACTGGTGCTGCATGTGTCACTGCGCGACCTGTCCCCGGACGTCATCCTCGCGGCAGCGAACGTGGTCGACGACGTGGCTCACTGCCTGCGGGCGAACACCTCGGTACACCTAACCGAGCAGCGCGAGGGCAACCGGGATTTCCTGAGCGCCACCCTATACGAGGTGATGACGGGGGCATTCCTGCCGCCCGCCGACCGGCCACTGGTCTTCTCACCCTTCGGCCTCGGCGTCCTCGACCTGGCTCTCGGCAAGTTCGTCTACGACGAGGCACGCCAACAGGGTCGGGATACGGTTATCGACGATTTCTATTTCGAGCTGGATCGATACGGCCAGGTTGGCACGCATTAATGAGCGCGACATGGAGTGCTGCGGCCATTCAGAGTAAGCATCTCGGTGCCGAGCGGACCCGCCCGGTCCGGCTTTCGGGGTGGGCATGATCTACGAAAGAGTCTCGGATATCGTCACCGACGATGTCTTCCTGCTTCTCGACGATTTCGTACCGGGCAGGCGAACATACCTGAAGCTAGAGGGACTGAATCCGGCCGGGTCGATCAAGCTCAAGACGGCCAACAGCCTGATCGAGTCAATGGAGGAGATGGGCGCGCTGCGCCCGGGTGTCCGTGTCATCGAGTCGTCGTCAGGAAACCTGGGCGTCGCCCTGTCCGTGGTGTGCACGGCCAAGGGCCACCCACTGACCGTGGTGACCGATCCCAATGCCACCCGCCACGCGATCCGGGTCATGGAATGCCTGGGCACGGAGGTCGTAGAGGTCCGCATCCGGGACGTAAATGGCGGATACCTGCAGACCAGGCTTGACTACATCCATCAGCAGCTTGAGAGGGATCCAGATCTGCTCTGGGTCAACCAGTACGCGAACCCCGCTAACGTCCGGGCCCACCGCGAGCTGACCGCCAGGGCCGTTCACCGTGGCCTGGGAACGGTGGACGCGCTCTTCGTGGGAGCGGGCACGACGGGGACCCTGATGGGCTGCGTCCAGTACTTCGCCAGGCACAGCTCCCGCACCCGGATCATCGGAGTGGACGCCGCTGGATCCGTGACCTTCGGCAGCCCGGCCGCTCCGAGGTTCATCCCCGGCCTGGGCACCAGTCGTCGGCCCGAGATCTACGCCGACGACGGCAGTTTCGAGAAGGTACTGATCCAGGAGGCTGATACGGTCGCCACGTGCCGTCTTGTCGCCGCCAGATACGGGCTGCTGGCGGGCGGTTCCACCGGCACGGTGCTGGCCGCGGTGAGTAAGCTCGCCCCAGACCTGCCGCCCGGTTCCCGGATAGCGGCGATATCGCCTGATATGGGCGACAAATACGTCGACACGGTCTATTCAGATACCTGGGTGGCCGAGCGCTACACCGAGATAGGCGCGGCCCTTCTGGGCAATGGTCTTGCCTTAACGAAGTTGGGGCGGGCGGGTCCTGGTCGGTGAAGGGCAGCGGCGACCAGCTGCAGCTCGGTGATCACGCGTTCACCGGGTACGGGGATGATGACCTGCGCTGGGAGGCCGCGTTCGCGTTCGCCGCGCTGGGCTTTGCCTGCGGCGACAAGGTGGTGATCGTGCCTGATCCGGCGGTGCCTTGCGACATCACAGTGGTGGCAGGTGCTGGGTTCGAATGTGGCGCCGGGCACGCTCTGAGAGCCACCGAAGTCGAATTAGGGACGCGGGTTCAACCCGCGGGCGGCTGCTAGCAGGTCAGAGCGACACGCTGGACTCTGGCACGGTACACGGTGAGGGCAGCCGGACCCTGGTCAGCAGCGGCGCGGTCGCCACCGTGGTGATCACCGCCATCAAGACGAGCACGGCGAACAGCTGCTTGCCGATGATGCCGTCGGCCAGGCCGACGTTGAGCGCGATCAGCTCGGTCAGGCCCCTGGTGTTGATCAGGACGGCCACACCTGCCGATTCCCTGGGTGGCAGCCCGCCAAGGCGGCTGGCCGGATAGGCCGACCCGAGCTTGCCCGCACACGCTACGGCCACGACGATGACGAGCACCACGAACGCATCCGCGCCCAGCTTGCCGATGTTCACCGACAGGCCCGTAACGACGAAGAACAACGGCAGAAGTATGCCGCCGATCTGCTCGAGCGGATGCAGCACCTCGTCGTCGGGGTTGCCGTCCAGCCTGGGCATGGTGAGCCCAGCCAGGAACCCGCCGAATACCGGATGCAGGCCAAGCGATGCGGTGACCCACGCACTACCCAGCGCCAGGCACAAGGCGATCGGTACCGTGCTGGACAGAACGGAACGCCGCTTCATCCACCAGCGCAGCCCCGGCCGCACCCCGACCAGCATCGCCGTCGCGAACGCACACAGCAGCAGCACGGTGAGCCAGGGCGGCCGGTCCTCCTTATGCACAGTGGACGCCACCGCCACGGCCAGCAGCAGCCAGGCGCCGACGTCCATCAGGCCGGCCGCGGCGGTAGCGGTGACCGCGGCCCGGGTGCCGGCGATACCGCGCTCGCGGATAATCGCGGCCAGTACCGGCAGCGCAGTGATCGACAGGACCACGCCCATATACAAGACGAAGGCGTGGCTGGAGTGAGGCGAACCCAGGGCGTTGAATCGTGACCTGAAGGCAGCGACCGCGGCGATGCCTAGGCCGAGCGGTAGCAGGAGCCCTCCCGCGGCCACGAACGGGGCGGCCAGGCGCTGCCCGCGCACCTGCCGGAAGTCGAGCTCGTAGCCCACCACGAACATGAAGATGACGACGGCGACGTTGGCCAGGACGGTCAGCGAGGGCAGGGCCGCACTTGGGAAAATCCTGTTCGTAAGGTGTCCTGGCAGCTGCCCGAGCAGACTCGGCCCCAGGGCTATCCCCGCGAGTATCTGGCCGATCACCGCGGGCTGCCCGCACATACGGGCCAGCGCGCCAATCAGCCAGGAAACCAAAAGCACGAGGGCAATGTCGCCGATGACATCAGCGATCACGACATCCATTTCAGCCCGCCTTTGCCTACGCCAGGGCGTTCCGCGCGATGCTGCTATTAAAGCATCCCCACGATCACAGCCCGCGACATTGCCAGCCCCGCAACCACCCTCGCTGGCATACTCCCAGGTCAGCCCGCTATGCCCCAGTTTCAGAACCCCACAGGCCAGCCGGGTAAACAACACATACAGAACAACCAGATAGCATCCCCTGCGTCATTCCGGCCCATCGCCGACCCTGCGGACTCACATCTCCACACGGACGTACGTGTGCGTGAACTCGCGCAAGTGCCTGTCTTCCATCTCCGACCCTGGCCGGAAAGGCGAGGCACTGTTCACCGACACCCGCCGCCGCCGGCCACATCAAGATCATCATCCCGCCGCTCCCCCGCATCGCCACCTCCATCCTCACCACCCCCGGCAGCCATCCCGAAGAGCAGAACCCATGAAGATCAGAACGGCATCGCTGTATCGTCCCTGGATACGCTGCGCGTTCCTGATGGTATTCGTCCTCGCCGCCACCCTGGCCAGCTCAGCAGCCACCGCCGTGACCCAGCGGCCCGCCGCGGCGGCGACCGCCTGGGCAGTGCCGGAAGGTGAGCACAACGGGATCGCTGACACCGGCGGCGGTACCGTCACCGTCGATTACGTTCCCGGGCCCAGTGCCACCCCGTCACCATCTCCCACCCATCTCCCACCCCATCCCCGTCTCCCCCCTGCTCCCGTGCACCTGGTGCGCGGTTTCGACGGGATGCGCATGCGGGATACGGATGACTCTGCGGCACCGCGGACCAAGATCGTGGACTGGGCGTGCGACCCGACAGCGGGCGGGCAGCAGTGGAGCCCGCCGTGATGCGAAGAACCCACCGGCTGGCCGCCACAGCGGCGGCGCAGCAGCAGCAACCGCACTGGCGGCGGGCGGCCTTTTCGCCGCGCTTACGCCTGCCGCTCGCGCGGATACCGAGCCGCTCACCCGTGCCTCCCACGGCGAAACAGGTCGAGCAGGTCACGGAAGACCTCATGGCGGACCTTTAGCTGCTCGGGATCTTGCGCATGCAACGTAGCCCACAGCGCAACCCCGATGTACAGGACAGCCCGTCTGGTGTGGTGCCGTGCTCGATGAAGTGGCGGCGGAGCGCCGACCGGTTCTCGGCGGCCTCGTCGAATACGAGCGAGCCGCATAGAAGCCCAGGTCAGGATCAGTAGCCGGGTTCTGAAACCCCACACGGTGAGCGTGTGCATGCCAGGAGTTCAGATAGTACGAACGCCGGGCTGGCCGGTGGCTCAGTAATATCTCCCTTGGGCCACCAGGCCAGTCTGCTAGGAGATGGCGGCTGAGGACCGGCGTGACTTGCTGGTGTTCGGCTCCTTTGTCTGGGTGTGGGCTGCTGTGATGGCGGCGACGTGGGCTTGGAGTACCTTCTCGTGGTAGTTCTTGAGCAGCGTCGCGATCTCCAGGGTGCTGGTGCCTTCTTGGTTGTGCGTCATGAGCCAGCGGATGTCGTTGCCGAGCTGCTGCTGGGCGCGGAGGTCGATCAGCTTGGGTCCCAGGATGGTGATGGCGGTGGTGAGCAGCGCGGCGACGGACGTGATGATGCC